>ERZ778495.958-NODE-958-length-22610-cov-6.141299_pt1 | contig 22610 bp, 16 predicted proteins | sample MGYA00433100_ERZ778495 | MGnify/ENA primary metagenome ERZ778495 (study PRJEB29527, sample SAMN07138962) | mouse gut metagenome | material: feces | host: mouse | place: China:Nanjing | collected 2016-01-25 ...
GGAGAAACATTCCATACCATGTGCCAATCTGGTCTTTCCAGTATTGCTGCCACTTGGTGAGAGTGTGCTTCTCAAGCATCTTGTGGGCGGCGATGATGAGGATGGGTCCGGCGGCCTCGAAGCCTACGCGGCCCTTGATGCCGATGATGGTGTCGCCGATGTGCATGTCGCGGCCTATGCCGTAGCGCGAGCCGAGACGCTCCACTTCGCGTATGGCCTCGATGCGGTCGGCATAAGGCTTGCCGTTGACGGCCACTACCTCACCTTTGTCAAAAGTTATGGTCATCTTTTCCTCGCCCTGAGCGGTGACCTGGCTGGGATAGGCACTGTCGGGGAGAGTCTGCTCGGAATGGAGAGTCTCCTTGCCGCCGATGCTTGTGCCCCAGAGACCCTTGTTGATGGAGTATTCCATCTTCTTATAGTCGGCCTCGATGCCGTGCTTGCGCAGATAGTCGATTTCATACTCGCGGGTGAGGGTCATGTCGCGGGTCGGGGTGATGATTTCAATCTCGGGAGCGAGTATCTGGAATGTCAGGTCGAAGCGCACCTGGTCATTGCCGGCACCCGTCGAGCCGTGGGCCACGGCGTCGGCTCCGATTTTCTTGGCATATTCTATGATGGCGATGGCCTGGAAGATGCGTTCGGACGACACCGAGATGGGATATGTGCCGTTGCGGAGCACATTGCCGGCTATCATATAGCGTATGCTCTTGTCGTAATAGTCGCCTGTGACGTCGAGAGTGGCGTGTGATGCGGCTCCGAGAGCCATGGCGCGCTGCTCGATGCGCTCGAGCTCCTCGGGGCTGAATCCGCCGGTGTTGGCGATGGCAGTGTGTACCTCATAACCGAGGTCTTCCGAGAGATATTTGGCGGCAAACGATGTGTCAAGACCGCCGCTGAAGGCGAGAACTACTTTCTTTTTCATAACTGTTATAATTGGAGGAGTTTTTTCTTATTTAATAATGTATATGCCCTTAACGGGCTGATGTGGGAGTGGAGAGAGAGGGCCGCGTCAGTGCTTGAATATCTTGACGAGACGGTTTTTGAGCCACATCATGTAGGGTCGGCTTTTGGAGGGGCGTTCAAGCTTGGCTTTCGGGTCGTAGAGCATGCCTGTGCAGAGACACATGCGGCGGTTGTTGCGCTGGAGTATATCATAGTTGACACATCCCTTGCATCCGGCCCAGAACTCCTCGTCGTCGGTAAGCTCAGAGAAAGTCACCGGACGATAACCCATCTGCGAGTTGAGCTTCATCACCGGGAGAGAAGTCGTGATAGAGAAAATCTTGGCAAACGGGAATCTAAGCCTCGCAAGCTCAAATGTCTTGGCCTTGATACGTGCAGCCAGCCCCAATCGTCGGAACTCCGGGTCGACAATGAGGCCCGAAGTGGCCACATAATCACCATGTTCCCAGCTCTCTATGTAACTGAATCCGATCAGACGGTCGTCACAGAGAGCAACTACGGCCTTTCCGCCCTTGATTTTGCGGGCGATGTACTCGGGCGAACGCCGGGCTATGCCGGTGCCGCGCTGCAAGGCCGATTCATAGATGAGGTTGACTATCTGCTCGGCATACTTGCAGTGTTCTTCCTGAGCAAACATCACCTTAATCTGGTCATTGTTCATCTGACTGTTGCGGTACTTAGAAATTGTTGTTAATGAAAAATTAAAAGAATTGTGCAAAGTTACGCATTTTTATGACAATATTTCATTATATGGGGTATATTTTGTAAATAATTGCCATCAAAGCGCGCTTTGGAGAAAATTTTTCCAATAATTAAGGTGATTGCATAACTTTTGTGATACATAAACGAGTGTTTTGTATAGAACACAAGACATGTACAAAAGGGTCACGAAAAGCACGGATAAAAATATCTATAAAATATGTATTGAAAAAAATTTGGTAATTCCTCGAAAAAGCGTTACCTTTGTGACCGCAAAACGACTACGAAAATGTCAATCGGGGTGTAGCACAGTTGGCAGCGCGCCACGTTCGGGACGTGGAGGTCGGAAGTTCGAGTCTTCTCACCCCGACATTTTTTCGACAAACGGGTGTAACTCATCGAGTTACACCCGTTTCGCCAAATTTGCCGGAACAAAAACGGAACACGCCGTTTTTGTGTGTCAATATTATTAATGGTCCAAGCCGACCTAAAAATTTTCCACACCTAAAATTTCAGACTGAATCATACCTGTTTTTCAAAATCTGTTCTTATCGATATTCTCGGCACCATGCCCCTTATAACGCGAACGTGTGGAATTGAAGCTATATCTAATTGTAAGTGACAGATCGCGTGTGTCATATATCTTTTCAGAAGAGGTGCTACTTATAGCATCGTATAATGTAACTTCCTGTCTCCAAGTATCGAAAATATCGTTGAGTTGCAATTTTATACTCCATGTGTCATTCCCGAACGATTTATATAATCCGAGGTTGCATTGCCAGTATGGTTTGACATAGCAGTTATCTCCATTTCCTGAGGTTCTTGCCGAGAAATCAACATTCAACCACATATCCCAGGGAAGGTGTACCGCATTATCGAATCGAAATGTCCCTAATGGTCTATCCAAGCTCATAGATTTGCCATTATGAGCTATTTTGAAATCCTGAGCATTGATTCCAGCCATTATGGATGCCAGCATCCGAAGAACGTAGGAGAATAATTGATATATGCCCCATAGGTATTGAATCGTGGCATATTAACCATAGTGAGCAGCGTAATGTTATCGTCTCCGTGATATTCCGATGTCTGCCACATAAAATAATTCTTGGTTGAACAGTATTCAAGTTCCATAACAATATCTTTCCATGAGGCCGAGGCAGAAATATAATCGCGGTAAATAGGTTTCAAATTAGGATTGCCAGATTCATAACTATATCGATCAATGTACTTTATAGCCGAGCTAAGTTGTTCGAAAGCCGGACGGAATGTCTTTCTCATATAAGAAAAACGTGTATTGACATTGCCAATCGGCAATGTCAAAGAGGCTGATGGTGCGAGATTATGATATTTACGGCTTTGGTCATCTCTAAGTTGTCCCGATTGCCAATATTTGGAATCAGTATACTCCCAACGTAACCCTAAATTTGCTGATATTGCTCCAAAAGTCTGTTCTGTTTCGGCAAACAAAGCCGTTGTTGTCTCGTCTATCTTAATATCACTGTCAGTGATATAATCTGCATTCCCTGAATATCTGTCTGTGCGATGAATGCCGGTCACCTCAGCCCCAAATTTCAAATCACCTTTCCAGACAGGGAAAGCAGCCGTTACATTACCTGCAAGGAGACGGTTTCCGACATTGTTGGTTGTTGTAAAATCCCGCGACGGATTGACAGTTGAAATTTCAGTATCCATATTATTCCTATCGTTAATCTGCCACAAGACATCGATATTGACAGACAGTTTCCATTTACCTAATTGCCCGAAGTAATATGCACTTGCCAGATGCTGACGGCTATGGTGTCTTGAATCAGAGTAATCCTCAAGGGTTTCTGTAAATATGTTGTCAATACAACGGTCAGTTATCGCGATGCCGGAAATTGTCGATGATTTATATGAGAAATCATAATAGAAACCAAAGTTATGGGACGCTGAATTATAATTCAGGCCTAATTTGCCTTGATATACAGGATATTTAGCAAAATCTCGTCCGTGACTGCTCTGTTGCACAATCCCGGATTTAAGGTATTGGGTAGTTTTATTCGAGAATCGGGGACGCTCTCTGTAATTCTCATAGTTCAACATGCCAAAGAGATCAAAACCGTTTTTACGCCAGTTGAGATTAACCTGTTGAAACATATAGGCATAATGTTTATATCCGACTGTCGTACGGTCATTGAATGAAAATCCTTCTCCTATCGATGCTACAGTTGTAATCCTTATCACTGAGTTGACTGTCGAAGCGTATCTTGCTCCCGGGTTAGTTACGACATCAACCATTTTGATTTGCGATGATGCGAGTTGATCAAGCTCAGACATATCACGGACCTGCCTGCCGTTAATGTATATCAATGGGATGCCTTTTCCAAGAACTTCTATCTCAGACCCCGACTTAGTCACAAATGGCATTTTGCCAAGCACTTCAAGCGCAGTGCCGGTATTGGCAAGGTATGAATCAGCAATTGTCACCTGTACTCCATCACCCTTGACCTTAGCCACAGGACGTGAACCTTTCACAACAACTTCTCCAAGCATATAGGATGCCGGCGAAAGGATGATATCGCCTATATCGGAGATAGGATTGTTGATAATCTTATCCTCGAACCCCATAGCGGTAATTCGCAGAAATGCCGGAGTTGCGTTGCCGGGAATGGTAAATTGACCCGTCATATCAGTTACGGTTCCGTATATCAGTGTTGAATCATTAAGTGCCATCAAGGTGACATTTACAAATTCCAATGGATTTCCGGAATTATCCTTTACTACACCCTTATAAGCCTGATTTGATGCAAAAAGAGTGTTAAAACACAGGCAGAGCAATAGCCCTGCCATTAATTTGTTTAATGGCATACCTATTGAGAATTAAGATGTTATTCGGTTAAAGGCCTCCGACCACAACCCAACCGCCTGAGTCTGTTTTCTGCAAGGCTATGTTATGACGTCGCATGGTGCCGTCGCGAAGTTTCAAAGTATATGGTACAAAAATCGAGTGCCCTGAACCCGATGTAAAAGAACGTCCTACTGAAATCAGTTTTGCCCCACTGAATTGTTTCTTATATGCCGCATCGGATACTTCATGTATCATCACTCTGTCAAGAATCGTTTCATCCCAGACAGTAAAAGCATTGAGAACAGCGGTAGCAGCCTCTTCCGCACTTAATTCCTTTAATCCAGCAGGCTGATTTTCAGTCTCTACAAACTTAATATCATAAGGCAAGGATAAGTTATGACCATAACTGTCATAATTAATAGACATGACCTTAAGCACATCGACTTCGCGACCTCTCGAAATCACACTGACTGTCGCACTTTTTAATTCCTTGGAATTAGCGTCAATGACATATCTGCGCACATTTTCAGATTCGGAGATAGAACTATTAAGCAAATAAGGATTTTCAAAATTACCCTGTGGTGCGGCATGTACGGTTAGAATTATTTCAGAACCGGACTTGCTGACTTTGTATTCCGCATTATTATTGTTGATACAATTCTGCAATTCAGCCTCAAGTATCCTACGTGGAGTCAACAAGTTTGCCATATACCCCAATACGTTCTCATTCTCGGTCTCTGTTATATGGAATCCAAGTTTTACAGAAGGAATCCAAGTATAAATATCCCTTCCATCACTCATGGCAACACGTTCACCTTTATCTATACGCCAGCTTAATAGAGAGTCAGAGACCGTAATATCCATCCGGTGGGTGACAAACTCATCATCAAGGCTGATATATCTGAAGTTTTCCACCGGTCGGGTTCTGACATCGACAATCATTTCAATGCTTTCGTAATTACGCATCGCTTCTATTGCCTGAGAAAGAATTTCTTTGGCTGACATTCCGGATGGAATAAGCATGAGCAGCAGAACAGCGGCAACAGCACTCAGACTGATTCCACCAAACACCCATTTTTTCAACATACGGTTCTTGCGATCCTTGTCAATAGCCACTCTTACTTTCTCACGAAGTTTGGCTGATGCCTTAATGTCACGGCGAGGTCTCAACAATTCTCTTATATCCTTGTAATCTTCCATGCTATGACAATTTATTGTTAATGAATAGTTTTCTGAGTTTATCCATGCCCGACCTATACCTGGACTTGGCTGTTGACTGGGGGATTGAAAGGATTACGCTTATTTCGACAAATGAAAGATTGTCAATCACATTCATTCTTATTACGTCAGCCTCACGCTGTGGAATACTATCAAGACAAGCATTTATACGGTCTGCATCTTCAAGATCGAGACTGTCTGTTGTACTGTCTTCGATATCTATCCCATCGATAGTAACCCAGTCCTTATGTCCTGCGCGTGTCTTGTCAAGACAAAGATTGTGAACTATCCTAAACAAATACAACCTGACGCTTTCCGGTCTAATATCATCAGGAGCCTTCTCCAGAAATCGAAGAACCGCATCATACACAAGGTCCTCTGCTTCTACGTGATTTCCAAGACGGAAATATGCAAAACGAACGAGATAATCAAGATTATCCTCAATTATCTTACTTACGGTATTACGCTTTGACTTCCTGAACATACGGACTTGTTAATGATGCTTCTACTAAATAAGACAAAATCTCGTCAAAATCGACGAAATTCAACTGTTAAAAAATGTATCGAACGATTTCTATATATTCGTATCTTGTCAGATAATAAACAAAAGTGAAACTATTAATGAGGAAAAAGAAGTTTAGAGGTCAAGTTACAGTGTTACCGCCCCCTGCCTGTCAACAATAAAGTCGGGCTGTTCTCACGAACTGCCCGACTTTTTATTCACTTAAATGGGTTGAATTAAAGTGAATTGGGGATGGGGATGATTTATGGTGCAAAATTAGCGAGATTTTTCCATTCTGACAATAAAACAGATGAAAAATATTGGATGTTAGGAGATTATTTGAATCCTCAGGCATGGAGCGACACATTATTCTCCGGGATAATTCGACTCGCCGGATTGCAGGATTGAAGTAATTTGATTAGATTTGCGCATACATACCCTTAATAATGCACCACCCCAATGCAAGAAACCAAGACAATAGCCCGGGGACTCATGGAGTTTCTCGACCAAAGCCCGGTGAATTTCTACGCCGCGCTCACCGTAGCCAACCGTCTCGACGCTGCCGGATATGAACGCCTCGACCCAACCCAAGCCTGGGACATCAGGCCGGGAGGCAAATATTATATGGTGAAAAACGACAGTGCGGTCTTTGCCGTCGATGTGGCCGAGGGAGCCCCGTCGGCAGGATTTCGCATCATTGCCGCCCACAGCGACTCGCCCACGTTTCGCATCAAGCCCCACCCCGAGATGGTATCGGACGGTGGCATAGTAAAACTCAACGTCGAGGTGTATGGAGGCCCCATCTACTACACATGGTTTGACCGTCCGCTCTCGATAGCCGGACGTGTGGTGTTGCGCAGCGACGATCCCCTCAACCCCCGCCGCGAACTGGTAAAGTTTGACCGTCCGCTCCTCACCATCCCTCACCTTGCCATACATTTCAACCGCGCTGTCAACGAGGGCAACCGCCTCTCGGCCCAGAAAGACATGCTTCCCGTGATAGGCATCGTCAAGGAGCGCGCCGAAGCCGACAACCTGTTGCTGCGCCTTGTGGCCGAAAAGCTGCAATGCCGCCTTGAGGATATACTCGACTTTGACCTCTCGCTCTACGACACCACCCCGGCCTGCCTCACAGGCATGAACGAAGAACTCGTCTCGTCGGGACGTCTCGATGACCTGAGCATGGTGCACGCCGCTCTCGAGGCTCTGCTCTCGGCTACCGGTAAATGTCCACAGACCCGCGTCATGGCTATCTTTGACAATGAGGAGACCGGCTCAGGCACCAAGCAGGGCGCGGCCTCGCCCGTGCTGGCCGAAATGCTCCGCCGCATCACCCGCTCGCTCGGAGGAAATGACGAAGACTTTGCACGCGCCATAGCCTCGTCATTCATGATTTCGGCCGACAATGCCCACGCTTTCCATCCCAACTATGCCGAAAAATACGACCCCACCAACCATCCCGTAGTCGGCGGAGGCCCTGTAATCAAAATCAACGCCCGATGCAAATACATGACCGATGCTGACTCATCGGCCGTATTCAAAGCCATCTGCGAGAAAGCCGGAGTGCCCTGCCAGACATTTGTCAACCACAGCGATGTCCCCGGCGGCTCCACCCTCGGCAATATACTCACCGCCCAGATGGACCTGCGCGGTGTCGACATGGGCAACGCCCTCTGGGCCATGCATTCGGTGCGCGAGACAGGCTCGACCATCGACCAGGCCTACACAGTCCGCGCCTTCCGCACTTTCTTCTCGGAATAACCCCTTGCCCAACTAAAGAGATACAAAAGAAGAAAAGCCTCAAAAGAAACAAAAGTTTTTCAATCTCATTATAAACCAATCATTTAATGATTTCAAAAAAACTTTTGTCTCTTTTTGAGGCTTTTGTCTCCCGTTATATTCTGTAAAGAGTTATTACGAATGTTTTTTGAAGCTGTTATCGTTCGTAGTCCTGAATCAGAAGTCTACTCACCGAATATCTCGACAAGTTTCTTGTCAAGGTCCTCTCCTTCGAGGTCACCTATGATATTGCCGTCGGGACCGATGAGAAATGTGCGGGGAATGAATGTGACGTTATAGCGGCGAGACTGACGGTTGTCTCTGGAATCATTCAATATGCGTCCCGATTGGTCGGTCGATGCATCCTCAAACACAAGGATATTATAATAGTCCTTCATGTCGTGCGATTCCATATACTGCTTCCAGACAGTGACATCATAGTCCGATGACATAGCCAGTACTTCGAGCCCTTTGTCGTGATACTTGTCATAAAGTTCTCTGATATGGGGCAATCCCATCACACAGCCTTTACACCATGTGGCCCAGAAATCTATCACTACATATTTGCCTTTCAGATCCGCAAGGCTGAAATCAATGTCTCTCAGAGGATCGTGACCTTTAAGCTCAGGAGCCGGCTTGCCGGGCTGTGTAGCCTGACATGCTTCGATAGCAACTGCAAGCTCTTTGTCGTCCGCCTTCAACTCGGGTGAAATAAGAGTATAGAGCGAATCACACTTCTCGGCATCATAACGGGATGATAATGATAGTAACATCCTGTAGGCCCAATATGTATCAGGATTCTCGGCTACATACTTTGCCTGTGTGGCGGGAAATTCGCGGAAGGCAGCTTCGGCCTGTCTATCATACTCTTCCTTGGATATAAGTCCCTGCTCATAATCGGCTCTGAGCTTTTTTTGGCGCGCCCAATACTCTTCATAGAATTTACTGAGGCTCTCATCTATCTCCTGCTGACGCGAGCCGGAGACAATGGCTTGATTTACCTTACCCTTGTCAAATGTAATGTCAGTCACGCCCTGGCTGAAATAAAGACCTGTCTGATTGTCACCCTTATATGGCTCGGACTCCTCGCCATAAGTTATATAGGCCAATCCTCCGTATGGAGCGACTTCACCTGTGAAAGTAAAGTGTCCGTCATGGATTTCAACCGTGTCATTTACCACTCCGTCAATGCTGTTATGGATTGAAGCAATGACATATTCGCCGTCAGCAGCTCCGTTGACAGTGCCGTTGATGGTAAATGTATTGTCACTCTTGGGAGCCGAACACCCGATAAGCAACAAAAGAGCGGAGGCAGGAATTAATAAATGTTTCATAATGCTTTTTAATCACGAAATGTTCTGATATTTATTTTGTTGTGTAGTTATTCTTGATATTTGGGTTCTGTGATATTACAGTGACAGGGAATGGAAATACCCACATATCCGACTCAGGCGTGAGGGTGTATGTCTTGCCTAAAAGTTCTCTTGTACGAGTCTCCTTGTAGTCGTCAAGTATGGTCCATCGTTTACAGGTAATGAAATTCCATATCGAGTAGCAATACTCGCCATGGGCAGTTCTCTTGAGAGCCGCTATTGCATCTGTCTTTGTGGTCACATTGCCGAGAAGAGGCTTGTAATGAGAAGTAGCAATACGTTTTACACGTATCATATCAAGATATCCCATCGCTTCGTCAATACGTCCCTTATTAATGGCGCACTCCGCCAATATCAGATACATGTGAGTAGTCTTTATGCCTATCTGGTTATGTGTAGACTCCAAGTCACTGGTCACATTGTAAGGAACTCCATAATTAGTCTCATTTCTTTTGAGTATCTCCAATGAGTCGCTAACAAGATCCCCCGGAAAGTAAGAGCCCCTGCCGGACAATAGGGTTGTTATCAGGTTATCCTTCATATAAGAACCATCCTCAAACATCTTATCACTGTCCGGCATGATAATGTTATAATTTATCTGAACGGATGAGGCAAAATAGTTTTCGTCAAGATTCAACGGAGTAACTGGGACAAACTTTGTAATCGGACAACCATATGTGGACATATCATCGACCAGATAATCGGCATAGTCATTGATTACATCGCCTCTTTTCAGTGCCTCGGATGCTGCGAGTGCCGCCCCCTCATAATCGTGCATAGACATGAGCACATGGGCCTTGACTGCATAGGGCATTGCCGCACAGAAACGCATACGGTTAATCGCCACTTCGGGAAGTGCGTCAAGACTTATAGCATTATCCAGGTCGGAAAGAATCTGAGCATACACTTCTTTCTGAGTGCTTTGTGTGGTCGGAATCTGAATGTCCCAGCTTTCCGGTACAATAGGCACACACATCTCGGCATCGGCCGTTGCCGGATTATACACCCTGGCATATTTCTGGGCAGCGGCATACTCGAAGAACGCCCGCATGGCGTAAGCCTCAGCCTTCAAGCGATTTTTATGTTCCAAGGGGCCCTCAGCCTCATCAGCAAGCGAAAGTATCGGATTGCATACACGACCTATCACCTGATAACAACTGCCATAATAACCGTCATTACTGTTGGTGACAGGAAGCACTGAAGCATGGGCTTGCTCATCAAGAGTAAGCAGAATGATGGGCGTTGATTTGGTGGCTTTCTCCAGTTCGGAGGGAATGTAGCCACATTCAAAGCCATCAATCATATCGCCGTTTACAGTACCCATATCAGTATATTCAAGACTATACCGTCTATTGAGCAACAGTTCGAGATCGGAGGTCTTGGATAGAAGATTAGTGCCTTTTTGGTCAATATCGGTGAAACTTTCGCACGACTGTAGCGAGAGTGTTGAAACCACCGAAATGGCCGCTATATTTAGAAATGTTTTAATCGTCATGATTGTGATGGTTTATAGATTGATATTGAGACCGAATACATAGCTTGAAGGAATACGTAGTCCACCTGTCTCGGGATCGAAATCCACCTTGTCTTTGGTCCAGACAGCCTTTGGGTCATTAATCTGGAAACGTAGCGAGCAGCGGTTGACTCCAAGATGACGAAGAACGCTGACGGGTACATCATATCCGAATATTATATTGCGAAACTTGATGAAATCCGCATCATGAAGTGCACGGCTGGAGACATCGGGCGAGGAATCCGTTGACGAAGAGTGAGCCCACTGACCGATTGCAGGAACATCCGATGGATTATCAGGAGTCCAGCTATCAAGATAGTAAGACGCGACAGGCCCATAAAAATCGCCCTCAAATCTATCTCGGAACGGAAGACAGAACATTTTGTGACCGCCATAATAGGCAAGAAGGAACCCAATGGAGAAATCACGCCACTTAATCTGGTTATCAAGTCCAACAATCACTTTGGGATCAGACTGTCCGCCAAAAGCAAGCGCGGAGGCATCACCATAATAATACACTTCGTGCACCTTTTCGCCATAGCCGTTGTAATAAAGCGACTGTCCTTCCGAGCCCGGAGTGTCGTCAATTCCGGCAAACTGGAGCATCCACAGCGTGTTGACAGGATAACCTGTTTTATAAGGAGTGTTAATAAGACCATACGCACTGGTCTGAGGATTCTCCACATATGTCACCTTATTGGTATTGTATGATAACGTCACATTGGTTGTCCATGAGAAATCATTTTTATATGATGGACGAAACCAATCATAGCCGACTGAGAGCTCAATACCTTGATTGAGAATTGAAGCAACGTTCGCATTCATAGCACTGAAACCGGTGGTCGTGTCAAGCAGTTTGTTACCGAATATATCACGACCTTCCTTACGATAGTAATCCACATTGCCTCGCAAACGATAGTCAAAGAGACTGAAATCTATACCGACATTGTGTGTACGGTTCTGCTCCCAACGGAGGTTGGGGTTGGCCGGAGAACCGATTTCTCCATAAGGAACATTTGTATCGCGGTTGGTCAGACCGGTAGTAGCAGTCATATAAGATGTAACACCCTGATATATATTACCCGTCACACCATATGAATAGCGCAACTTGAGAAAATCAACATAAGTGAAATCATGCATGAAGTCTTCTTTATGTATATTCCATCCTGCACCGACCGACCACAGCGGTTTTCCGCGGAACTTGGCATTAAGTCCATAGACATCGGCATAATCCTTACGATATGAACCAAACAAATTGTAACGGTCATCATAGGTGTATGTCGCATTGAAATAGCCTGAGGCGTAACGGTGACGCACTTCGGGTACTATACCTTGGTCGCGCTGAAACTGATAAGTGTTGATACGGCCTGAATAGGTGCCTATCTTCCAGTAAGGAGCCGAGTAGAGATTTTTAAGAGCGTTGAAGTCAACAGTGTGATTGGCCGAAGTCTGAAGCTGGTCGTCATAACCGAGGAGCAACTGCTTCTCTCCCCACATTCTCGTCTGACGAAACTCCGTACCGGCTATTGCTGAAATCTCGTGCTTGTCAAAGAATTTACGTGTATAATTGAGCTGACCGCGCAGAGTCCAATAGTTGCCGTCGACATTCTCGGTCTTGAGGATACCTCCGTTCTCAGGAGTCAGATATACGACCTTGCCGTTTCGATAATCAGCAAAACCATTTTTCATTACACGTGCCGCATAGCTGTTCTCGTTGGCATAGTTGCGCATGCGTTTGGCTGTGACTTCATATATAAATTGGGCATTGGCTGTAAGGCCCGGAAGTACTTTAAAGAGCAGATCGGCATGATAGCGCATCTCCTGACGGCGTGTGGTCTGAACATTATCAAGTGCTTCCTGACGGGGATTGACTATCATGTCGGCTATACCGTCCTGCAGAGACCAGTATTGTGTATATTCATTTCCCCAGCCACCATAATAGAACGGACGAGTAGAACCGTCAGCGTTTTTATACGATACATATGGCAAATTGCCGAAAGGATCATAAATGCTTTCAGTATTATAATCGCCTCCGTATTCCTGAACATTGGAATACACTCCATTGATACTTACTGTCGCGGTGAGCCATTTGGCCAAGTCAAAACTGCCTTTGTAATATACGTTAAACCAGTCATTATGGTGATTATACTTGCCCACATTGTCATGCTTATAGTTGACCACGACATTATTGCGGGCTTTGTCGGATGACTGTCGCAAAGAGAGGTTGTATTGCTGCACTACTTGACGGTGTAGCATATTGTCGGCAAGGTCTTTGGCAAAATTATTGTTTGACAACAGTGCTTTTGTTGCTTCGAGTTGACTACGGTTAATTTCACCTTTGGCCAACTGATAATACGCATATTCAAGCGGCGATATGGAATAACCGTTTGACAATTCCCGTTCCATATTGCTGACACTGTTGGGTTTCTCTCCGCTCATATAGGCATATTCCCAATAGTCGCTCTCCACCGCTACCTGCTGGGCCGGTGTCATGTAGTAGTTGTCGGCATAATCGACATTACGCTTCTCATACCAAGTAATATTGGTGGCGAAGTCGATGTCGATTTTGCCCTGCTTCTTGGCGTTCTTGGTGGAAATCACAATGATACCGTTGGCAGCGCGGGCTCCGTAGATAGCTGCCGCGGCGGCATCCTTGAGCACGTTGACACTCTCGATGTCGTAGGGATTAAGGTCCTCGATGTTACCCTCGATAGGCATACCGTCGACTACAAGCAACGGGGCCGTGGAGCCGTAGAGTGTGCCGGCACCACGTATCACAGGCTTTCCTCCATAGGTGGAGAGACCGGCCACCTGGCCTTCGAGATTGGCAAGGAGGTTTTGGGTGTAGCGTTCCTCGAGTTTGGCCGACGAGACAGTCGCTACCGAGCCGGTCATTTTTTCTTTCTTGATTTCCTGATAGCCTGTGACTACGACTTCGCTCATCATTTCGACTGCGGGGCGCAGCACCACGCTGAGTGGCTTGCCGGCATCCGACTCGCTCACGGGGATGTCACGGGTGAGCATGCCTACATAACTTACCGATAATACGGGTTTGACGGTATTGACTTTGAGCGAGAACTTACCGTCCATATCCGCTATCGCGCCATAGTCGGTGCCGCTGACGGCTATGATGGCCCCGACAAGAGGCTCGCCCTCCTCGTCGGTGACTGAACCACTGATGCTAAACGTCTTCGCCGCCTTTACCTTAGGATTGTAAATCTCTATGTAACGTCCGTTGACACTGCAGCGCAGGGGTGTCGCTTTCAGCAGTTGTGTCACTACCGTCTCAACCGTAGCCTTATCAAATGATCCCGACACCCGATAGGGCGACACATCCTCGCTGAGATACTGTAGCCGATAGTAGCCCGAGAGACGTTCCACTTCGCTCAGAGCTTTTGACAACTTCTCGTTCTCACACTTGTAGGTTATGGGAGTGCCGGCATTTTTCTGAGCCGATGCATGCGCAGGGCTTAGCATGAACAGGCACATCAACAGTCCCACCAGCCTTAACATTCCTAACAGGCTGTGATTTTTGATTGATTTGGTTGGCATGTGATAAAATGATAATGGTTGATGTATAATTTTTCTTAAAAGACAACCATTTCATAGAATCAGTACCCCTATTGTGTAAAAATATTTGAATTTATATCAATTTTTCTACAATTCAGTCGACAATAATGTCATGACCGACCACTTTGATTTCGGCAATGTTCAGCCGGTTAAGGCTCTCGATTGCGAGCTCCACGGGCTCGGTGCGCATGGCCGAAAAGTGGACTTTTTTGCTCATCACTTCGCGGTTGTGAAACACGACGCCCATGTTGTACCACCGGCCCAGCTCGCGCAGCACCTCTATCAGCGGCACTTCGTCAAAATAGAAAAATCCCTCGACCCACTGGGTGAGCGCGTAGGTGTCCACGTTCTCAACGTCCACGCTGCCGTCGGCGTCACACACGGCCGCTTCGCCCGGCGAGAGTGTGGCAAGTCCGGAGCCTTCGGGCGAGAGTATCTCCACCTTGCCGCTGACAAGTGCCACCTGGGTGTTGTCAGGTGTGTAGTTGTTGAAGTTAAATTCGGTCCCGAGCACTCGCACGTCTATCTGAGGCGATTTCACAATAAAGGGTGAGGAAGCATCGGGTGTAATCTTAAAAAATACTTCTCCACTGACGGCTACCATGCGTGCGCCCTTGCGGAAGCGTTCGGGAAATTCGATGTAGCTGTCGGCATTGAGCCATACCTCCGAACTGTCGGGCAGTATGATTTTCACGCCCATGCCTCGGGGCGTGGATATTTTACGATACTTGTCAGAGCGGTCAGTTGTGGCGACGACCTCCGGCTCGGGCACAAACGAGATTGGCCCTGAGACATCGAGCACGTCCTCACGTCCTTCGGTCTCCAGACTCACATGTCCCGGCGATTCTTTATGACTGAGCGCGATATAGTCGTCCGTTACAGAAGGGCCGGCCACGTCGCTCTTGCCCGGCAGCAGCCCGAGAGCCAGCACGACGGCGAGCATGGCGGCTGCTCCGCAGAGTGAGGCCAAGGCCATATGGAGCACTCCGAAACGGTGCTTACGCTCCCGTTCAGGCGCAATTACGTCGCGTCTGAACGACTCCCACGCATCGTCAGGGTCGACGCGTGAGGTCTTTCTGCGATGTGACATCCCGACCATATGCCGCATGAGACGCTCATCGTCATTCAGTCCGTCGTCATGATGCAAGTTGTCATCATCGCGGGTGTCCATGTCATGTTCACTGCCCTCTTTCATAATAGTTATCTCATTGTTGTTGACAAGCGGGCGGCTCAGTCGGTACCCCCGCGATGCAGAAATTTTTTACGGAATATCGCCAGAGCCTTACTGATATGTTTGTGTATCATGCCGGGAGTCGTGTCCAGGAGTTCGGCCACTTCTTTATATTTGCGACCTTCAAGATAGCATTTCTCCACAATAAGACGCGTCCTCGGCGACAACGACTCCATTATCTGCTCCATGCGAGCAAGGTTTTCTTCGTGGACATCGATGTCCTCGTCAATCAGACGGAGCTTCTCCTCGAGATACTCTTCGAGCGTCTCGCGATAGCGCACATTTTTCTTCAGATGGCTGATGCATCTGTTGCGCAGCGCGCCATACATGTAGGCCACCTCGTTGTCGGGATGCCAACTGTCACGCTGCGCCCACAGGTCGCTCATGAGTGTCCCGACAATATCTTTGGCCTGCTCCTCATCCTCTACCCAGTCGAGGGCATAGAGATAGAGCCGCTGATAATTGTCACGGAACAATCGTTCAAACCTTATTTCATCCTCGCGAGATGCTGACATTATTCTATCTTTTGACGAATATGGCAGCAAAGATAACCCATCGAAGCTGATTTTCCAAAAATTTTATGCGGCATGATACAACATTGGCGTGGAATATATCACTCCACGCCAATGTTTATGTATAGTGTCTTACTTCACGCAGCTTTTGAGCCAGAGGTAGTGGCTGTGTTCGGTGTCGGAGGAGGTCCAGTGTTCGTTTACGGGGGTCAGGAGGGCTTCCTTGGGGGCGGTGATGACGTTGTAGACTTCATAGGAGGTGGTGGGGGGACAGGTGTTGTCGTTGAAGCCCCAGGTCATGCGCACGGGACAGGTGAGGTGGCGGGCAAAGTTTACGACGTCGTAATATTCGAGTGTGCGTATTTTGGCGGCAGTCGCCTCGTTGCGGTCTTTGCGGAAGTGGTGGGGATAGCCGCCGGCTTTGTCGCCGAGATAGCCTGTCATGTCGCTAAGGGCGGGATGGTTGGCCGCACATCCGTTGACACGCTCGTCGAGCATGGCTGTGGTGATGGCGAGTGCACCGCCCTGGCTGCCTCCTTGTGTGAAGAGGTTCTTGCCGTCCCACGCGGGGAACGATGTGAGCAGGTCGAGAAAGCGGCGACATCCGAGATAGACGTCTTTCATGTAATAGTCGTCGGGATTGTCCATGCCAAACTCCAGATATTTGCCTTTCTCTTTGCGCTGCTGCGAAAATTCGGCCTCCGAGAGCTTGGGATGACAGCCGTGTATCTCTATCTCGCAACGTATCATGCCTCCCTCTCCGTAATAGCGGTGTCTCATGGGGTCTTTGATGGTCTTGACGCCGGCTCCGGGGGGACAGAGCACGGCGGGATATTTGCCCTCGCCTCTGGGGATAAACAGGTAGCCATACATGCTGCGGCCTTCGGGATTGAGCTGTAGCTTCACGAGCTGACAGGTCATCTTGTCGGTGGTATATTCCGGCACATCCTCCACGGTATACTGCAGAGGGAAGGCGGCTTTGTCTTCGGCCACGGCTTTGCGCCAATACTGCACGAAGTCCTTTGGCTCGCCGGCAAAGGGGCGCAGACGGTCGGGCGAGAATCCGAGTTTGATATGATGGCCCGTGGTCTTGCCATCGACCGACGCCGAGAGACGCAGATCGCGAAAACCCGGTTTGGCCATAGTGCCTACAGTAATGGTAGCGCGACCGTTCTTGTCGAGCTTCACAGTGTCCTTGCGGTCGTCGGGGAGCATATCGTCACCGATAGTATAGGTGACAACCGCTCCGGCAGCCGGCACACCGTAGCGGAGAAGCTGCACATCTACTGTGGCGTTCTCGCCGGTCTCATAGAGCCAGTCGGCATGGTCGGGCACAGTCACCCAGAGATAGTCGTTACGATAGGGATAGTTCTCGGCCGCGGCCGGGACAAATATGGAGAGGAGCAATAAGAGTGATAACAATCGAGACATAAATGTAACCAAAATATGATAGATAAAAGATTAGAATGAGATGCGAAAAATAATTGCTAATTACTAATTGCTAATTACTAATTACTAATTGCTAATTGCTCAGAGTCGGTGGCAAGTATGACGGGACGGGCGTCGGGGGCGAGGGCGTTGACCTTGATGTTGCGCAGAGTCACACCTTTGGTGTGGTTGAGCCAGAACCCCTGGGCCGGAAGTATGCCCCACATGGTCGACTCGGGATACTCGGCTCGTTTCTCATCGGTGGGGGCCGCTGTCACACCCTGGCCTCCGGCATGATTGATCGTGATGTCGTGAAGCACTATATCGGTAACGGGATGTCCTTCAAGACCTGTGATGGAACTGCCCGACGGACCTGCCTCATCAATTATGATGTCATGAAGCACTACCCCGCTGATGCTGCCTACACCCTCAACGGGATGGTCGGGCGAATAGGCACGCGCACGGTCGGCCAGACGTATGAAGATGGGCGATTCGGTGCCGCGGATGGTGATGTCCGACACATTGACATTGCGCATGATGCCGCCGTCGACTATCTCGAGCGAGATGGCCGAGTGGCCTATGCCGCCTGGATAGCCGAAATATTGCGACGACTGGTCGGCCGAAGGTTTGACCACGATGCCGCGGATGTTGATGTTGCGAAAACCGCCGTTGGTCTCGGTGCCCAGCTTGATGGCATTGCAATGGCTCGACACCACACAGTTGGAAATGGTAATGTCCTCACAGAGTCGCGGCGAGGTGCTCTTGAGGGTTATGGCATCGTCGTCCGAATCGGCAATCATATTGCTGACCGTCACATTGTGACAACCGTCGAGGTCAAGAGCGTCATTGTTGTAGTTGTTGCGGTTTATCACCGTTATGCCGTCGATTTTCACACGGTCACAAGCTAAATAGTGCTGCATCCAGCACCCGGAGTTACGCAGAGTGACGCCCGAGAGCGAGATGTCGGACGATTGCACGAATCTCAGCAGATGGGGGCGTGTAATGCCCTCGTCGTTCCACGACAGTTTGGGGAACGCCTTTCCCCTGCCGTCTATCACACCTTGCCCCGTGATGGCCACATGGCTCACACTGTCGGCATAGATAAGCTGGACGGTCGGGGTGTTGGTGCGCAGCGACACATAGGATGTCGACACGGGTGTATAGTCCTTTATGTCGGTGCTGCCATAGAGGGTGGCACCGTTTTCGAGATTGAGCGTCACATGGCTGCGGAGTATAATGCTGCCGGTCTTATAACTTCCGGCCGGCACGAGCACCGTGCCCCCGCCCGAGGCCGAACATTCGTCGATGGCCCGTTGCAGAGCGGAGGTGCTCAGTCGGGTGGTGTCACTCACAGCCCCGTAATCGAGGATATTATAGACCGCGGCATTAGAGACCAATGCGGCCGAAAACAGTAATAGTGATGATGTGATGATTCTTTTCATGATATTATTGATTTATTCAGTGTAGAGTATAAAATGGAGATAAGATTGGGGAATAGCGACAGGCCTGACGGCCGCGCAGCCTAAACTTTAACCTTTAAACTCTAAACTCTATTCTTAAGCATATGCAATCGTCGGATGATACGCGGGAAGCGGGCGTGAAGCTCGAGACGAAGCCGTCCGGCCAACGGCCACGCCTTGTAATATCTGTTATGCCTGAAGCCGGGCACCACCCGCTCGACTGTATGACGCACATAACGCTGACGCATGATGGGCACACGGTCAAAACGGTAAACACACCCCGTTATTGTATGGGTATAATACTGATTTAAGATAATATAGTCTATCTCCTCGCGCCAACGGTCATAGAGACCGAGCCTCATGAGGTGAGCTTTGAGCATACGGGCCGAAGAGAGGCGGTGAAAGAAACGATAATCGTTCATTCTGTGACTCACCGATGTATCATATATGTGATAACCATAGAGCGGAGCGTTGACCTTGACAGGATTGACGGCAGACAGATGTATGGCAAGAGTCACGGCATTGTCCTCGTAAAACACTCCCTCGGGAAAATACAGGCCGTTGTCGGTGATGAGACTGCGACGATACATGGCCGACCACACCGGCGAAGGATGCAGGATAAATCTTCGTCTCAGCTCGTCGCCTTTAAGCTCTGCAGCGTCAGGCCCGAGCGGACTCACCATGCGGCCGGGAATGGTCTCGTAGTCATACATAACCATATCGGCCCCCTGCTGACGGGCGGTGTCGATACACAGCGACAGCGACTCGGGGCGCAGACTGTCGTCAGCGTCAAGAAACACCACATACTCTCCGCGGGCCTCACGGATGGCCCGGTTGCGTCCGCCCCCTTGCTTGACATTGATGCGCGAATCTATGACACGTATGCGCGGGTCGGATGATGCCAGCCGCTCAAGCACGGCAAGACTCCCGTCGGTTGAAGCGTCGTTGAAACATATCAGTTCCCAGTCGGTAAAAGTCTGGGCTATCACCGACCCCACCGAACAATCAAGATACCGCTCGGCATTATACACAGGCATTATTACGGAAACCAAAGGCATTTATTTACATCTTTGCTGTAACATGAATATCATTTTTTGTCGCTCAATCTCTTCACGGAGCTGCTTTTCTGTCGGAAGATACGTCAGATATTTTGAGGCAAACAACTGTTTGTTACCATTCAATATCGAATATTTAGCTATATCCTGGCTTGTCTCCGCACATAACAAGATACCGATTGTCGGGTTATCTCCATCTGTTCGTTTCAGTTCATCATACATACGGACATACATATCCATTTGTCCGACATCCTGATGAGTCAGTTTGGTTGCCTTAAGGTCAATAAGGACAAAACACTTCATCAAATAATTGTAAAATACAAGGTCTATGTAATAGACTTCTGTATCAGTCACTATACGCTGCTGACGTTCGACAAACGCATAACCTTTTCCCAACTCCATCAGAAACTGCTGTAAGTGGGATATAAGAGACTGCTCCAGATCTGATTCCGAATAACTGTAATCTGTCGGCAATCCGAGAAATTCCGTTACCATCGGAGACTTTATATAATCCGTCGGATTAGGTATATCATCCGAATCTTTAGCCAAAGGCACTATACCGTCAAATGTATCTTGTATAACACTTTGCGATGACAACAAACGATAGTAATACTGCGATGACACATTACGATCAAGCATCCGCTTCGACCACATTTGTTGCTGAGATTCTTTCATATACCATTCTCTCGCCTCAGCATCATCAACGCGAAGTAATATCGATATATGTGACCATGTAAGATTTGGCAACCGCGGTTGCCAAATTGTCCAATCAGGAAATTTCAGGAAAAACTGACGATAATTTCGCAGACTTCTCTCACTGAAACCACGGCCAAATTCATTAGTGAGTTGGGCAGAGAGTTTTTTGATAAGCTGTGCTCCATATTCGGCTCGGGATGAATATGACTGCTCCTCCTCCACTATCCGGCGTCCGATTTCCCAATACGATTGCAACATGGCTGTATTTATCGTGTTGGCTATCGTTGACCGTTGTCTGAGAATCAATTCCCGTATATCGGCGACAATAGAGTCAGTTTTCAATTCTGTATTCATTTTTCCTTTTCCTTATACACCCCAAAGTTACGCAAAAGCGGCGAAACCGACTGTAAATGTGACGTTTTTTTTGTAATTTTGTCCCCGATTTTTGTTATACTGTAAATATAAGGCATCTCCGCTATGGAATCAATCAGGCATATATTCAAAATAGGTTATGGCCCCTCGAGCAGCCACACCATGGGCCCGCTCAAAGCCGCGCAGAAATTTCTTGCCGCCAGTCCCGGCGCGACATCGCGCCGTGTCACCCTCTACGGCTCGCTCGCAGCCACCGGCAAAGGACACCTCACCGACAAGGCCATACTTGACACTCTCACCCCCGTGGCTCCATGCGAGATTGTGTGGATGCCCGAGACTTTCCTACCCTTCCACCCCAACGGCATGAAGTTTGAGGCCCTCGGCCCGGATGGAAATGTCACCGCCGAGGAGACCTATTACAGCATCGGTGGCGGCGACATACTCAAGGAGGGCGAGTCGCGTCAGAAAGCCGACAGCGTGTATGAGATGTCGACCATACGTGACATCCAGAAGTGGTGTGAGAAGACCGGCTCAAGCTTCTGGGAATACGTTGACCGTTGCGAAGGTCAGGCCATCTGGGATTATCTCCATGAGGTATGGACTGTGATGAAACAGGCCGTTGAGCGCGGCATCGAGGCCGAAGGTGTGCTCCCCGGCGGACTGGGCGTGCGCCGCAAGGCCGTGAGCTATCATGTGCATGCCGAGGGCTACGCCAGTTCGCTCAAAAGCCGCGGTCTCGTCTATGCCTATGCCCTGGCTGTGAGCGAGGAGAACGCCTCGGGCGGCAAGATTGTCACAGCTCCCACCTGCGGCTCCTGCGGCATAGTGCCGGCGGTGCTCTATCATCTGCACAAATCTAAGAATTTCTCTGAGAAACGCATACTCCGTGCTCTCGCTACAGCCGGACTTTTCGGCAATGTGGTCAAGCACAACGCCTCGGTGTCGGGTGCCGAAGTCGGCTGTCAGGGTGAGGTCGGAGTGGCGTGTGCCATGGCGGCCGCGGCAGCCTCGCAGCTATTTGGCGGCACACCGGCCCAGATAGAATACTCGGCCGAGATGGGCCTCGAGCATCACCTCGGCCTCACGTGCGACCCCGTGTGTGGCCTCGTGCAGATACCCTGCATCGAACGCAACGCCTATGCGGCGGCCCGCGCGCTCGACGCCAATCTCTACGCGGCTTTCTCCGACGGTCGCCACTCGGTGAGCTTCGACCGCATCGTCGAGGTCATGAAGCAGACCGGCCACGACCTGCCGTCGCTCTACAAGGAGACATCCCAGGGCGGCCTCGCTGTCATTAACTGATTGCACCGCAACCTGTTGATACTTATTAATGAGATTTATGATTTCAAGTCAGACAGTGCCGGAAAACTGAGTTTTCCGGCACAAATTGTCTCCACAATAGCGTCTTT
>ERZ778495.961-NODE-961-length-22589-cov-6.200275_pt1 | contig 22589 bp, 30 predicted proteins | sample MGYA00433100_ERZ778495 | MGnify/ENA primary metagenome ERZ778495 (study PRJEB29527, sample SAMN07138962) | mouse gut metagenome | material: feces | host: mouse | place: China:Nanjing | collected 2016-01-25 ...
TCATAATCAAGTAATTTATAAAATCCCGCCGCATCGTGCGGCGCGGTGAGGAGAAAACTTGTCAAACGACAAAAAGAAAGACGCGCCGGCCGGATCCCCGGTTGCCTCATTCCAGACAAGACGGGATAAGCCGATCGAGGTAATGAGCCTGCAAGAGAAATTTATCGAGCTGAGGCGCCAGATCCCCCGGATTGAAAAAGAACAGCACAGCGAGGAGGTTCCCTACAAATTCGCCAAAATTGACGACGTGTGGCGGGCTATTACTCCGACGATGAACGAGCTCGGCGTAAACTTCGACATTGTGAAAGAAGAAAATGCCAGCATTAAAACCATGAACATGCAGCGCGGCGGGACCATGTTTTTATATGAGTCCGACCTGACGATCCAATGGACCAACGCAGACAACGAGGACGACACCGACACGGCCCTAACTCACGCGATCGCATGGAATGACGATCCGGCAAAAGCTAAGGGGAGCGCGTGGACCTATGCTATAAAGTATTATCTTTTTGAAAAATTCAGCATTGACATGGGCGAGACAGATCCAGACATGCGCGGAACGCCTAAGCAGACCGCCGGAAACGCCTCACAGACGCTCGAAACGGGCTCAGGCGATAAACAGCAAGGCCAGAACCAGAAACCGGCCCAGAACGGCCAGAAAGAGGCCGAGAAACGCCCCACAAGCTCACAGCTCCACCGGTTATACCGGAAAGCTGAGGACGCGGGTTTTACAAAAGAACAGACAGACGGCCGGATCAATTATTTGTATCACAAAACGCCGGAAACTCTCACCATGCCAGAGTATGAAGAATTTTGCAAGCGCATGGACGAGACGGCCAAAGAATTGAGAAACGGAGGCAATAAACAGTGAATAAAGTCATACTTATGGGACGCCTGACGAGAGATCCCGAAGTGCGGTACTCTCAGGGCGCCGAGCCTATGGCGGTTGCGCGCTATACTCTGGCCGTGGACCGCAGAGGACGCCGGGAGGACAACGGACAAAACGCCGATTTTATTTCTTGCGTGGCTTTTGCCAGAAACGGCGAATTTGCTGAGAAATATCTCAGGAAAGGCACCAAGATCGCAATCACCGGCCGGATCCAGACTGGCAGCTATAACGACAGAGAGGGCCGCAAGGTTTACACCACCGACGTTGTTGTCGAGGATCAGGAGTTTGCAGAAAGCAAAAGCACCCAGAACGGAGGAAACCGGCAGGCACCGCCCGAACAATCAGACGCCGGCGACGGTTTTATGAACATTCCCGACGGCATAGACGAGGAGCTGCCCTTCAACTAATTGCTTCGCTCTCTGCCCGACGTGCGACCGGTGGACGACCGCCGGACGACCGGAAGGACGACCAGAGGACGACCAAAAAGCGACCACATAAAAAAGCATAGCCAAGAAAAAGGACGACCAAAAAAGGAAGGAGGAAACGCCGTGGCGTGGTTGAAAATTTATCAATCAATTAGAGAGCATAGAAAGATTTTAGACGCCGCCGACGATCTCGAAATAGATCCGCCTTATATGATCGGGCTCCTGACTTCGTTCTGGCTCTGGGCTCTCGATAATGCCCCAGACGGCGACGTCTCAAACATAAGCGCCCGCAATATAGCCCGGGCCGCACAATGGGGAGGCGACGCCGACAAGCTGCTGGAGTCCCTTATTTCCGCGGGTTTGCTGGATTGCTACGACTCAGAAACAGAGCAAAGCACGATCCTGATCCACGACTGGGAGGAATACGCCGGGGGCTTAATTCAGGAGCGGGAAAAAGAAAGAGAACGCTCCCGAGCTCGGCGCCGTGCTGCAAAAAAAGCGACCGAAGGACGACCGCCGGACGACCAGCAAACGACCGCCGGCAGAGTAGATAAGAGTAGAGTAGATAAGAGTAGAGATAATAAAGATCCTTTAAGTGCTCCAGAGGAGCAGGCGCCTGCTGCCGTCTCCAAAGAAAAAGCAGATCCCACTCCGTACACGCGGATCATGCAGCTTTATAACGAGATTTGTCTGAGCTTTCCAAAGATACAGAAAATTGACGGAGCCAGACGCAAGGCCGTGGCTGCCAGATTTAAGACATACCCGGATATACAGTTTTTTGAGCAGCTTTTCAGAAAAACCGAAGCAAGCGACTTTATGAAAGGCGCCAACGATCGGAACTGGAGCGCAGACTTTGACTGGATAATTAAGGCGACAAACATGTGCAAAGTGCTGGAGGGTAAATACGACAACAAAGGAGGCCCGGACAATGGAGGAGCAGAAAACAACGGCGACCGCTATCGCCTCACCGGATTTACAAGAGCCGGACAATGAGTGGATATACAGCAATGAGGCCCGACAGTGGCCCGAGCCACCGCCGGAGCCGGTAAAATGTCAATATTGCGGAAAGCTCCGGTACCACAAAGGGAAAGAGCTCGGCGCGCTGGGTAATCGTATCTTTTGGATCCCCGCCGCTATCCCGTGCAAGTGCCCGGAGGCCGTCGAAGCTGCTGCCAGAGAAAAAGCAGAGGCAGAGGAAAAGGAACGGCGCCGGAAGGAGGAGGAAACCCGCCAAAAAATTGCAAGGCTCCGCGGCGACTCCGGTATGAGGGGGCGCTTTCTGGAGAGAACCTTCGAAAATTTCCAGACGCCCGACAGCCAGACGGCCCGGGCAAAGGAGACGGCCGAAAAGTACGCCGACAGCTTCGGAAATCTGGAGCGAAAGAAAAACGGGCTTTTCATTCTCGGCGACATAGGCGTCGGAAAGACTCACCTCTCTGCCGCTATCGCTAACCGCTTAATACAAAACGGCCGGCCGGTAATGTGTATGACAATGATCGACATGCTGGCCCGGATCAAGGCGACATACGACAAGAAGGAAATCTCAGAGGGCGAGATCCTAAAGGTTTACGAGTCGATCCCTCTCCTCATTATCGACGACATGGGGAAAGAGCCTGCGACTGAGTGGGGCGTCTCAAAGATATACGCGATTATAAACGCCAGATACGAAGGTTACAAGCCGACGATCGTCACAAGTAACTACACAGACACGGAGCTCGAGAGGCGGCTCACACCGCCGGGAGGCGACGACACGACCGCCCGGGCAACCGTGGATCGCTTGCGCGAAATGTGCGAGGCTCTCGTCATGGAGGGCCAGAGCTGGCGCGGCAGATAGGAGGCAAAAAGTTGGATCATGTAGATGTATTTGAAATCATAGGAGAAGGCCCGGTCTCTAGTGCTATTGTTGACGCTATGATCATTACGTCGGCGAAAATTCGCAATTACGACAAGCCTCTGCTATCTATAAGCGGCGGCTCAGATAGTGACATAATGCTGGATATGTGCTGGCGACTTGATCCCCTCAAAAAAATTACATACAAATTTGTAAATACGGGGATTGAGTACGAAGCGACAAAAAAACACATCAAATTTTTAGAGCAAAAATACGGGATTGAGATCGAGGAATTAAAGGCAACAATACCGGTACCGCTCGGGTGCAGAACATACGGCGTTCCATTTTTAACAAAGCATGTTTCTGAAATGATAAGCAGATTACAAAAACATAATTTCAAATGGGAAAACGAAGAATTTGAGATTTTACTGGAGCGGTACCCGAATTGCAAAAGCGCATTGAAATGGTGGTGTAATCAGCACATAAACCCGAAAAGCAAATACTCGTCAATGAATATAAACAAGCATTTACTGTTAAAAGAGTTTATTATACAGAACCCGCCAGACTTCGCAATCTCGCCTATGTGTTGCGAGGGAGCAAAAAAGAGACCATTCCGACAGATTGAAACAGAGGGCGACTACGATCTCGTATGTGTGGGTATTAGGAAATTTGAAAACGGGATCAGGTCACAGCAATATAAAAATTGCTTTACTCCCGGAGATAATCACGATAATTATAGACCGATTTTCTGGTTTACCGAGGAGGACAAAAGGATCTGCGAGGAGCGCTTCGGAATAATTCACAGCGATTGCCACCGCGTGTGGGGAATGACTCGGACTGGTTGCGCTGGCTGCCCGTTTGGATCTGGCTTCGAGGAGGAGCTTGACATGATAACAGAAAGCGAGCCGAAGCTATACAAAGCAGTTACTAATATTTTTTCCGACTCATACGAATATACGCGAAAATATCGCCAATTCAAAAACGCAAACAAGGGCAAAAAAGAAATCGAAGAAACGGACGAATACAGACAAATGGAATTATTCGACTATGAGGAAACGGAGGACACAGAATGAAAGAAATACATACATGCGAGCATTGCCAGACGCCCGGTAAATATATAGCCGTCGAGAGTTTCGGGGACACAAGGCTATTTTTGAACATTTCCGGCGAATACCTTCAGATTTTCGACGAGGAATACCCCGGGCGCGTTACAAACATAAAGATCAACAACTGCCCTATGTGCGGCCGATCGCTCAGGGCTGAGGAAATTATCATCAAAACAAACAGAGTCCTGCGCGGCCTACTGCTGCCGCCTCTGCCGCCCGGAGAATACCCGGCGGGCTGCAATAAAAACGGGGCCGTACATGTGAAACTACCAGAGGGCAAAACTCTGGGAGTAAAACCGGGAGAATTTGAGTTTATAAAGGCGCCGGCGTGGCTGCTGGAGCTATGGAAGGAGGCAGACAATGAGCGCGACGAATAGAGGAACCAAAAGACGGCCGCACGACTTCTACCCTACGCCGATCCCGTCAATAGAGGCATTTCTCGACGTTTTCCCTCTCAGGGGGGGGATCGAGGTGCTGGAACCGGGAGCAGGCAGCGGTAATATCATCAAAACATTGCAAAAATATGGCGATTTTTCGATCGACGCGGTGGAAATAAGGCCGGAGGAAACAGAGCACCTGCAGCAGCTCGGCGTCAATGTGATTATAGGTGACTATCTGAGCATGAACATCGGGAAAAAGTACGATCTCATTATCGGAAACCCGCCTTTTAATCAGGCGATCGAGTTTGTGGAGCGGAGCCTCGAGCTATTAAAGCCGGGCGGTATGCTTGTTTTTCTACTCCGTACCGCATTTATGGAGAGTGATCGGCGTTTTTCGTTCTGGCAGAAACCAGAGCACCAGATCTCAGGGCTCTACACATTACACGCCCGGCCGAGCTTCACGGGGCGCGGGACCGACGCCACGAGCTACTCATGGTTTATATGGCAGCCCGGCAGCAGGCGCCAGACAATAAAAGTTATTTGAGGTGATACAGTGATCGGGATTATAGACGCAGATCTCATAACAAGAAAAAAGCACCGTTTCCCAAACCTTGCAAGCATGAAAATATCAGGATATTGCAAGGCACAAGGACACGACACGCGGCTCATAACGTCATACGAGGAGGATCTGGCAGCCTACGAAAAAATATATATTTCAAAAGTTTTCACAAATACAGAGATACCGGAGGACGTTCTGAGGCTGGAGACCGTGACCTGCGGAGGGACCGGCTTTTATTTCAACAAAGCGCCGGCGCTGCCGCCAGAAATTGAGCACACCCGCCCGGACTACTCTCTCTATGACGGTTTTGTGGAAAAGCTGAGGGCAGCAGGCAGCAAGCCGAGCGAATTAAAAAGCTATACAGATTACAGCATAGGCTACTTGACAAGAAAATGCTTTAGAGGCTGCAAATTTTGTGTAAATCAAGATTATAAAGCCGTAGAGGCAGCAAGCCCTCTGGAGGAATTTCTGGAGCAGGACAGAAAAAAGATTTGTTTACTTGACGACAATTTCCTCGGGTTTAGAGGCTGGGAGCCTCTGCTGGATCAACTCATACAAACAGAAAAACCGTTCAAATTTATGCAAGGGCTCGACGAGCGCCTGCTGACACCGAAGAAAATCGAAAAATTATTCTCGGCGAAGTATGACGGAGAAATGACCTTCGCTTTTGATGATATAGCAGACGCGAAACTGATCGAGGAAAAGCTCGACATGATACGGAAATACTCAAACCGGGAAATAAAATTTTACATTCTCTCAGGATATAACCCGAAAAACGACCAGAGTGCAGAATTTTGGAAAAATAACCTTGTATCGGTTTTCGAGAGAATGAACATTCTCGCAAAATATAAAGCTCTGCCCTACATAATGAGGCACGAGGACTACGAGAGATCCCCGTACAAAGGTATATACATCACGATCGGGCGCTGGGCCAATCAACCCGGGTTTTATAGAAATATATCACTCAATCAGTTTATAGACAAGGCGACGGCTGCCGGAGAAAAGGCCCCGGGGAAATACAGAGAGAAAACCCTCGGAGACTTCCCAGAGCTCGAGAAATATTTTTCTAAAGTTTACGAAAAGGAGGTGCAACTCATTGGATAGAGAGGACGCAAAGAAAGTTATAAAAAATTTATCAGAAAAGCCGTTTATATGCGCGGACGACTGGATCGAGGTAGCGGGCGGCTATCTGGTGACAACGAAGGAACACTTCAAAAAGCTGGAAAAGGCAGCGGCTAAAGGAAAGGGGGCAAAACCATGAAAATGACCTATATATGCTCACCGTGCCGCGGTGACTATGAGAAAAACATCATAAAAGCGCAGGAATACTGCCGGGAGGCGCTTCTCGAGGGACTGCTGCCGATCGCGCCGCATGTATATTTTACTCAGTTTGTGGACGACGAGAAAACAGAGGAAAGGGAGCGCGGCCTTCTTTGCGGACTCCAGCTCCTCAGATATTGCCAGCTTATAAGAGTTTACGGCTGCCGCGTGAGCGCTGGCATGTATAACGAGATACAGCTCGCCGGCGTTCTGGGGATTGAGCTCGAAGTCTACGGCCCGCCGGAGTTTGTCGAGCGCGTGAAGGAAATATACAACAATGCAACGGTAGCACAAAAGGCACCGACTCTCAGGAGAAAAGGACGGACCGCCGGCGTAGCTGCAGGAGCTCCCGCTGCCGCTCCGCTGACTAAAGAGCCGGACATAAACCCAGCAGCAGGCGCCGCATGTATAAGTATCAACTTTGAGGAGGATCTGGCTCGGGAACTTGAAAAAGAGATTAGCGCCGGCAACGTTCTCTCCGGTATTATGGCGGGAGGTGCTTAAAATTGACAGATAACAGAAAAAACGCGGAAGGCTACGCGGATCCGACGCCATACCTCGCGGAGAGAAACATCGAAACGGAACGCCGGCAGCAAGGCCGTCGCTCCAAGTATGCCGGGGAACGCTTCGAGAACATGATCTCAGCAGCCTGCGACTACTACCGGGGCGAAAATATCGCAGACATTGAAAAGACGCCGGAACCTATGCGACCGATCAAACCATACGGCGACCGGAGGCGCGGCCAGTATATAGCGGTATTTGTGAAAAAAGCCCAGAACGATTATAAGGGCATACTCAACGGGGGCCGGTGCATTGCCTTCGAGGCAAAACACACGGACGCCGAAAAGATTGAGAGCTCTGCCGTGACAGAGAGGCAAGCCGACCTGCTCGAGAATTACGAGAAAATGGGCGCGAGCTGCTTCGTACTGGTGAGCTTCAAATTTGAGCAATTTTTCCGTATTCCGTGGAGCGTCTGGCGCGACATGAAGGAAATATATGGGCACAAGCACTTGAAACGCAGCGAGATCTCGGAATATGAGATCGGCCTCAATTATTTAGGAGTGCTCGAGTTTTTGAAAAAGACAAAGGGAGGAAATGCCAATGCTTGAAAGAGCTCTCAACGATCTAAAGAACCCGAAAACAAAAACCGCGTATCTCCAGATACTTGCAACCTTTACCGGAGCCGACGGCTCTATGGGCTTTACTGCCGGCCAACGGTATGAGCTTATTGTGCGATATATCAGGAGCCGCGGTACCTTTGAGGCGAGGACGAAAGACGGCCGGCTCTACTGCCCTTATCAAAGCGCGGGAGCCCTTGCGAAAAACTGGAGCGCCTCAGCTATTCAGAAGGGGGCATGAACATGAAAGCAATAACAATATGGCAGCCGTGGGGATCTGCTATCGCAATAGAGGCCAAAGGCTACGAGACAAGAGGCTGGGCCACATCATACCGGGGACCGATTGCGATCCATGCAGCGAAGCGGCCGTATATGAATATTATCAAAACATTGCCGGCAGACACTCGGCGGCTCCTGCAGCAGATCCTCAACTATGAGGGCGAAGCTCTACCGACCGGCGCCGTAATATGTACGGCCGAGCTCGTGAACGTATGGCACATAGTCTACAACCCCGGTACCGACGTAGACGTGGCGAAAAATATCCCGATCGGGGCTGAGAGCATGAGCAAAGATAAACACGCGCCAGATTTTCACGACTATATTGTGCCGACGGCGCAGGAATTTGCCCTCGGAGACTGGACGCCCGGCCGCTATGCGTGGGAGCTGAGAAACATCAAATTATTGCCGGAGCCAATACCGGCCAAAGGGCAGCAGGGCCTCTGGAACTGGGAACCGCCCGAGGAGGTGCTGGCGTGAAAGTAAAAATAACACCGTGGAAACCGGGAGACGGCGGTCTCTTGTGCCTGCCTCTCCGTTCCAATATACCAGACGCAAGCAAGCACCCAGACTGGAAACCGGTAAAATGCCCGAAATGCGGCCGGGATTGCTGGGAGCCAGAGCTCGCTCGTCTGGCAATGGCAACGGGAGCCTCTGGAGTATGTACCGAGTGTGCTATCCGTGCCGGACTATCTCAACCGGGAGGAGGTGAAACGAAATAATGACCGCGGAGGCGTTAATCGGAGCGAAAAGCTCCAGACACAAAAAGAAATTCAAGAAGGGAGATCAAAAACATGCCAAAACAGACAGTACAAAGCAACATTAACCTCGAGAGTCTCGCTGGAGGCGCTTTTGCCGAAAAACTCAACGAGGCGCTCATGCAGGTGGCCGAGAACATTCAGAACCCGAACACAGAGGCCACAACAAAGAGACAGATCCAGATCCTGCTCAAATTTGCGCCTAACAAGACGAGGCAGCTCGTGAGCACTCAAATTTCTGTCACGACAAAGCTCGCCGCTACTGAGGCTATCGACACTCAAATGATTATGGGCGTAAATATGAGGACCGGCCAGATCGAGATCGCGGAATATGACGGCCAGATCAGAGGGCAAATGTCTCTCTCAGACCTTCAGAAGCCGGCAGCCGACGAACAGCCGGAACCGGTGCAGCAGATCGCGCCAGAGGGAAAAGAGAACGCGCCGGCAGCAGGCGCACAGCCTGAACAGCAGCCGACCGGCAAGCCACTGGATCTGAAAAACAGAAACAAGCAGCAGGCAGAAAATCAGGAACCCGGAGAAGCTGAGGTGGCAGCAGGCGGCCTTGTTCCCGGAAAAGACTTTGATCCTGAGACTGGCGAAGTGCTGGAGAATGGGCGACCGGTGGACGACCGCCGGACGACCGGCAAACAACCGGAGGACGGAAACGGTAAAATTGTATCACTCGGCCAGAGAGCCGCGCAAGGATAAAAGGAGGAAAAATCAATGGATAACATCAAAGAAGCGCTTGCCTATTTTGCAAATTTAGCAGTAGAGGCAGAAAAACCAGAAAAGATCGAGATCAACGGAAGGACCTATTGCACGAAAAACCTCACCCGTTATGACAGCCCCGATATGGCCGAACCTATCAAGGCGACAACACTCACCTCTTTAATTGAGTACATCAAAGAGAGCCGTGAGGAGCTTCGGGATCGCATGATAATTCAGGTAGTGAGCCCGACGAAAGTGCTGCTTTATTCTGGATTGCTGGCAGAACGCAACCGCGAGACGCTTTTCGAGGTAAATGCACTACTCCCCCGCTTTAGATATGGCGAAGATTATGAGCAGGAGGCTTTTCTCATTTCTATGCAATCATGTTTTAAGGCGAGCGACGACCGGGAAACCGTGACATTGTTCGCGGGAAACATTGTCAACACTCAGGAGGCGGCTTTTTCTGACAATGGCGTCACGCAGCAGGCAACAATGAAAACGGGGATCACGACAAAGGAAAACGTACTCGTGCCGAACCCGGTGCACCTGATCCCGTACCGCACATTTTTGGAGGTTGAACAGCCCGGCAGCGACTTCGTTTTCAGAGTTAGCGAGGGCCGCGGCGGCGCTCCCGTCTTCAAGCTCGTAGCGGCTGACGGCGGCGTCTGGGAGTCTCAGGCTCTCGAGAATGTGCGGAGCTATCTCGTTGAGGCGCTCAAAGACATACCGGACCGCGAAAAGCTCACAATCATTGCATAAGGCGTAAAGCTATAAAATCAGGGAGAGCCGGCCGAGCGCTGAGCTCTCCCACATAAGGAGGCAGACACATGGAATTATTGAAAAGCCCGTTTTTGAACGATCCGAGTGCCCTCGTTGCTCTGGCTTTTGAGACGGAATACCCCGGGAAAGAATACGAGGCAATATTGGTTGAAAAGATAGAGGACGCCGCCGGCGTAGAAATGGTGGGTTGTACTACATACCCGGACGACGGGAGCCTTCCACTCATAGAAGTGGCCGCACATATACCAGCGGGCGCCGTTCCTGAAATTCTGGCGCATGAGCTCGCGCATGTTGTGACACCCGGAGACGACCACGGCCCGGAGTGGAAAGCTGCTTTTGAGAGAATTTACTCAAAATACAACGAGCTGGCCCTTGCACGCTTTGGAAATCAGGAAACGGAGGCACCAGCATGAGGGCGGCTGTAATATGCGCCGGCGTTCTGCTGCTTATCATCATAGCGCTTGTGCTGCTACTGCTGCCGATCGCCGCGCTGAGCATGTGGCAAAAGAAAGAGCTCGAGAAGGGAGGCGTCTAAACCGTGGGAAAGAAAAAGCTCGAAATCACCCAAACAAGGACAAAGGCAAGCCGCCAAGAGATACAGATCAATGACATGGACTACACAACCGAAGCGGAGCCGAAGGCACACGCTGACGGCTGCCCGGTTTTTTGCGCGCACGACAAAATTGTGCCAATAAAAGACCTCAGAGAGAACCCTCTGAACCCGAATAAGCACCCAGACGACCAGATCCGGGCCCTCGCTGCTATCATTAAGGCAGCAGGCTGGAGGCAGCCGATCACAGTGAGCAAACGCTCCGGCCTTATAGTAAAAGGCCACGGCCGGCTCATGGCCGCGAAGTATGCAAAACTCAAAGAGGCGCCCGTTGACTATCAGAACTATGCAAACGAGGAGGAGGAGCTTGCAGACCTCATGGCAGACAACCGGATCGCTGAGTTGGCAGAGATTGACAGCGTAAAACTGGCCGAAGCCTTCGAAGCGGTAGACACTGGAGCGATCCCCTTTGAAATGACCGGTTACGAGGAGTCTTTTTATCAGGAACTTGCGACGGCCCTTTGCGAGTCGGACCACAGCGACAAGGAAGAAAACGAGGACGTGCTGCCGCCGCCACCGGAGGCGCCCTTCTCAAAGCTGGGCGACGTGTGGATCCTCGGCCGACATAGAGTAATGTGTGGCAATTCTACAAACACAAAGGACCGGGAGGAGCTGCTGGCCGGGGCAACGCCGGAGGTTATGCTCACAGATCCACCGTATTGCAGCGGAGGACACCAAGAGAGCGGGAAATCTACCGGCAGCATTGGAACCGTGCGAAAAGGCGAGGCAGACGCTCCAAAGATTGCTAATGATATATTGAGCACTCGCGGCTATATCAAATTATTAACCGCAGCTTTTGAGGGTATCACTCCTCTATTTGCTTATGTTTTCACCGACTGGCGTATGTGGATCTATTTGTATGACATTATAGAAAAATCGGGCTTCGGTGTGCGCTCTATGCTCGTATGGGATAAAGAGTCGCCCGGAATGGGCGTAGGCTGGAGGAGCCAGCACGAGCTCTGTATCTTCGGGAGCCGAGGAAAAGCGAAATTTGACGGCCACAAGGGCTATGGCAATGTTTTGAGGTGCAGCAGGTCCGGGAATGAATTGCACCCGACACAGAAGCCCGTCGAATTGTTTGAGCAAATTCTTGACAATATGGACTTTGCAAAAACCGTCTACGATCCCTTCGGAGGCAGCGGGACCACTCTCGCGGCAGCAGAAAAAACCGGCCACACGGCCTACATAATGGAAATAACGCCGGAATATACCGACGTAATTGTAAAAAGATATTTCAGGATAGCGGGAAAAGACCAGATCAAGCTCATACGCGACGGCGAAGAAATGCCGCCGGAATACTACGCGGAAATTTTCGAGGATCTGGGAATAAGCCCGGAATATCAGGAAGGAGAATACGAGTAAATGGGAAAACAGAAAAAGCCACCGCTGCCGCCGGATATAAAGGCATATATTGACGCAAGCGTAAAGTTGACGGCCGAGGCAATGAAAGAAGCCTGCGGGCCTCTCCAGAAGCCACAGAACGCCAAAACAGCCTTCAAAAGCACCGAGGCCAGACTGTACGCTCTGCCGGTCCTAAAGGTAAAAATAAAGGACGATACCGAGAAGATCGAGCAGCTCCGCACATACGGAGCGCCAGAGCGCAGCAAATCAATCACAAGGTTTTCAAAAAATAGCGTGCGCCTCGATCCAGAGGAGGCTCTGGAGGCTATCATCAAAGATCAAGAGGCAGCTCTCGCAGCGGATCAGCATGAAGTCGATATATTAGAGACGGCTCTCGACTACATACGCGACGATCCATATTATGAAACTGTTTCGGGCCGGTATTTTGACGGCCTCGACAATGAGGCGATCGGGGAAAAAATCGGTTGCGACGGAACGACTGTTTGGAGAAACCGCCAGAGACTCGTCAAGAGTCTGGCTGTGAGATTGTACGGGACGGCCGCTATTGACTAGCCGGAGCCGGCAGCAGGACCGCTCCGCTGCCGTGCAATTTACCGGTGCAAAAAAGATGCAATTTACTTCAAAAAAAGAGTCGTGTTATACTGTTTACAATGCAATAATTAGATGAAAAACCGCGCGAGGGAAATCGGGCGGTTTTTTCGCGCTGAAAAGGAGGCGATCGCATGGGTGCAACCAGAGGAACCTCGACTTGTATGCTTGCGAATTACGAGCGCCTCGTCAAGACGCTGGATAATATCGCAGGCGTTGACGCCGAAAAGGTAATAAAAAAGTGCACAGCAGACGCAAAGAGCCGGGCGCAAGCGTGGGTGTCGGCTGCCGTGTGTGAGGTTTATGCTATCAAAAAGGCAGATGTAAAGGCGGCGCTCGAAGGAAAAGGTAAAGGAAACGGACAGCTAAAGATCGAGGGCAATCTCGTCGAGAGCGTCGTGCTCACATACAAGGGCCGCGTGCTCACGCCGACGCATTTCAAAATGAAGCCAGCGCAAAGAAAGCCGAAGCCCTACCGAGTAAGTCAAGAAGTATTTAAGGGCCAAAGGAAGAACCTGCCGGCCGGCGTGTTTCTTGCCTCGTCTGGGGGCGAGGGTTCAACGCAAATACCATTCCAGAGGGAGAGCTCAGAGCGCTACCCTATCAAGAGCATTAAAACATTGAGCGTGCCGCAAATGATTGAAAATGAAAAGGTGCAGCCGCTCATACAAGAAAAGATAGACGAGGGGCTCAGCAAGAGACTCGAGAACCATGTCAAGCAAATGCTGGCAAAGGCTATGGCATAACAGCAGCGGCCACAGCATACCACAGAGGGAACCAGAGGCCACCACTCAGCAGAGGCTCGAGGGGCTGGCTTCTTTCTATATGCTCAGCACAAAGCTGAGACACATCACACAAAGGGGCGGCAACAAAGGCCGGGGCATACACAGAAGCCACGGCCCACGAGGACGCCACGCAAGAGGCACGGAGGGCCAGCAAGAAAGGCCGGCCGGGCCGAGGCAAGCCGCCGGCTCGAGCGCCAGCTCGGCGCAAATGCACGCAGCGAAAAAATTATTAACACGGGCACCACCGCCCGGAGAAAATAAAAAAATTTTCACGGGTCCTTTCAGTGAAAAAAACGCCTGCGGTGCTTGCGAGCCCAAAAACTTGCTAGGCACAAAAAATTTTTTTCAGGCCGTTTCGTTACGCCGGGAAGGAGGGCAAGGCAATGGCGACACCGAAAAAAGAAAAGCCGGCCGAGACTCCGGGCTACTGGCCGACAAGCAAAATGGCCGAATTGTTTGAGCTCAGCGCTCGGAGGATCCAGCAGCTCACACAAGACGGAATACTCAAAACCCACGACACGCCGGCGGGCCGGCGCTACAATGTGGGAGAGGCAACAAAGGACTACATCAAATACCTGCGCCAGCAGCTCGACAAGAAACAAGGGAGCCAAAACAACAAGCTCGAGACCGACAAGCTGCAGGCAGAGGTTGACATCAAAAACGCAAAAGCTCGAGTTGCTGAACTCCAACTCGCAGAGCTCGAGGGAACCATGCACAGAGCCGAGGACGTGGAGGCAATGACGACCGACCTCGTTTTCAGCATACGCAGCGCACTCATGGCTATGCCCGGGCGCCTCGCGGTTGACACCGCAGAGCTTGAAACGCCGGCCGAAACATCGGCCAGAATACAAGATGAGGTCAACGAAGTGCTTCTTTCCCTCTCTCAATACCAGTACGATCCCGAGGAGTATAAAAAGCGGGTAAAGGATCGGCAAGGCTGGGCGAGCGTTGAGGAGATCGAGGACGATGTACAAACCGATTGACGCCGCCGCGCATGTCGTAAATCTTAACAACACGATCGCGCGGAGCGTTAAAAATTTCAAACCGCCCGAGCGGCTCACCGTTTCGCAATGGGCTGAGAAAAACCGCCGCTTATCTCCTGAAAGCTCAGCAGAGGCCGGACCGTGGCGAAACACAAGGACGCCTTATCTCGTCGAGATAATGGACGCCTTCACAGATCCAAAAGTCAAAAAGGAAACCGTCGTGGCAGCGTCCCAAGTCGGAAAATCAGAGGTAGAGCTCAACATGATCGGCTACATCATAGATCAGGATCCGGGCTCTACTCTTTATGTGCAGCCAACACTCGACGACGCCCGCAAATTCTCGAGGCTGAGGATCGCGCCAATGATTAGAGACTCGAAGCCACTGAGGAAAAAAGTCTCAGACGTAAAAAGCCGAGACTCCGGGAATACGATTTTACAAAAGTCATTCCCGGGCGGCATGTTGACGATCACCGGCTCAAACAGCCCGAGCGCTCTCGCTTCTACTCCGGCCCGCTACATCATAGGCGACGAGCGGGACCGCTGGGCCAGCAGCGCCGGCACAGAGGGCGATCCGTGGGCTCTGGCAGAGGCTCGTCAAGCTACATTTTACAATGCAAAATCGGTAGAAGTATCAACGCCGACGATTAAAGGCGCCAGCAACATTGAAAACGGTTTTTATGCTGGAACGCAGGAGCGCTGGTGTCACCAGTGCCCGGATTGCGGCGAGTATCACAATATCGTTTTTGATAATATCCACTTCGACCACGAAGTCAAGAAAATACGCAACAAAAAAGCGTACACCGTCAAAAATATAACATGGTGCTGTCCCGGGTGCGGTTGCATAAGCACAGAGGCGACCATGCGAAAGCAGCCGGCGAAGTGGATCGCAGAGAACCCGGACGCATACCAGAAAAAAGGGCACCGCTCTTTTTGGTTGAACGCCTTTTCCTCTCCGTGGACTCCGTGGGAAAAGATAATCACGAAATTTCTCGAAGCTCAGGGAGACAGTGAGAAATTAAAAGTTGTTTTCAATACGTTGCTGGGCGAATTGTGGGAGGACCGGGGAGACCTCGAGGACGAGGACACCATGCTCGCACGCCGGGAAGAATACGACGCCGAGCTGCCGGAGGGCGTTCTCGTTTTGACCGTCGGAGTTGATACTCAGGACAACCGGCTCGAGTATGAAGTTGTAGGCCACGGCTTCTACGGTGAAACATGGGGGATAAAAAAGGGCATTATCAACGGCCGGCCAGATACGGCCGAAGTCTGGGAGAAACTCGACGACGTGATCGACCATGTGTACCGGTTCAAAAATGGAAAAGGCTTGAAAGTTTCCTTTACTTGTGTAGACTCCGGCGGCCACTTTACGCAGGAAGTTTATGCAGAGTGCAAAAAGCGCCAGCATAAGCGGGTTTTTGCAATCAAAGGAAAAGGCGGCGACGGCATACCGTACACGGCCCCGCCGTCGAAAGTAAAAATTGTAATTGACGGGAAAGTGATCGGCCAGTGCTGGCTCTACACTCTCGGAGTTGACGCTGGAAAAAGCAAGATAATGAGCTCGATCAAGGTGCAAGAAAAAGGCGCCAAATACTGCCACTTCCCACGGGGCGAGGATCGAGGATATGACTCGCTTTTCTTTTCTGGCTTATTGTCTGAAAAGCTCTCACTCGTAAAAACACGACGCGGCGACAAGTGGCAATGGGAAAAGCTGCCCGGGCACAATCGAAACGAAGCGCTCGACTGCCGCAATTATGCAATGGCGGCCTTTAGAATTTTGGATCCCGTTCTCGAAGCGGTTGAGAGGAGGCTAAAAGGCCAAGAGCTCAAAGCTCCAGAAAAGAAAGAGAAGAAAAAAAGAACCAGCTCCAAAAAAATGTATGACGACTGGTAAGGAGGCAGACAATGACAAAACAGCAGAAAGAGGAAAAAATCGCCCAGTTGAGAAAACGCCTCGAGCTCTATTATAAGCGCGAGGAGGAAATGCTCAACGGCGGCGTGCAATCTTATGGACTAGGTACAAGAAGTGCGACGCGCTACCAGACAGACCTCTCCACAATCCGCAACGCGATCAAGGAGCTGGAGGAGGAGATCGCGTCGCTTGAAAGTAAATCACAGCGCAGGGCCGTCGGAGTTATCCCCCGCGACTGGTAAAGGAGGCGACAAAAATGCAGACAGCTCCACAAAATACACCGCCGGCAATAGAAAAGCCAACAGATCCGGCCAAAGCGCGGCCAAAGACAACAGCTCCCGGAATGTCAAACTATGGGTATGCAGAGGCCGGCGCGAGCTGGAAAAAGAAAGCTCTAAAAAGTTTCAACGCCGCGAGCTCCTCTCCCCAATGGGATATAGACCACAGCAACGACACACTGAGGCAGCGGGCCCGTATGCTCTACATGGCCGCGCCGATCGCAACCTCGGCAATAAAGACAAACCGCACGAATGTTATCGGGTGCGGGCTCATGTTGAAAAGCAGCATAGACGCCGATCGTCTGGGGCTATCCAAAGAGGCCGCCAAAGAATGGCAAAACAAAACCGAGGCAGAGTTTAAGCTCTGGGCCGAGAAAAAGAACGCCTGCGACGCTACGGGCGTAAATGATTATTACGCAATGCAGCAGCTTGCGCTTATGAGCTGGCTAATGAGCGGCGACGTTTTCGGACTTGTCAAGCAGGTAGATCCGACGCCTATGTGCCCTTATTCACTCAGGATCCAGCTTGTCGAAGCTGATCGGTGCAGCACTCCACTGATTAACGCCGGGCACTACTGCTTTTCCACTGAGGGAAAGGCCAAGAACGGGAACCGCATTTTTGACGGCGTAGAGATTGACGACGCAGGAATGATAAGGGCGTACTATTTCCGAAATACATATCCGCACATAGTAGCAACCGCCGCGACCGAATGGACCAGAGTCGAAGCATACGGAGAAAAAACCGGGTTGCCGAATGTGCTTCACGTCATGGAGTCGGAGCGCCCAGAGCAATATCGAGGCGTTACTTATTTAGCGCAGATCATCGAGCCGCTTTTGCAAATGCGGAGATATACAGAGGGCGAGCTCATGGCGGCACTTGTCGAGAGTTTTTTTACCGCATTTATCACAACGAACACCGGAGCCGACCAAATGCCGTACAACGAAGTGAACGGCGACGAGATCGAGCCGTCGGATCCTGACGACTACGAAATGGGGCCCGGCACTATTAACGTAATGAAGCCCGGGGAAGATATAAAGTTTGCGACACCTACGCGACCGGCGAGCGGCTTCTCAGCTTTTGTTCGCGCACTATGCGAGCAATGCGGCGCAGCTTTAGAGATCCCGGCCGACCTACTTCTAAAATCTTTTAATGCTTCATACTCAGCAAGCCGGGCGGCTCTTTTGGAGGCGTGGAAAGCCTTCAAAATGCGGCGAGAATGGTTCGCGAATGATTTTTGCAAGCCAATCTATGAGATATGGCTCGCTGAGGCGGTAGCTCGTGGACGTATTCAGGCCCCCGGCTTTTTCTCTGATCCGTTGATCCGGGCGGCGTGGCTCGGTAGCGAGTGGATCGGCCCGTCTCAGGGACAACTCGATCCTACAAAGGAAATAAGCGCCGAGATACTTGCGAACCAGCACGGGTACAGCACGCACGAACAGAGCACGATCCGACTCAACGGCGGCCAATGGGAGGCAAACATGGGCCAGCTAAAGCGCGAAAATGAAATTATAGCAAACGCAAACGGCACCACTCCAGAGGCTCAGGCGGCGGCAACGCAGGCACTGGCCTCTTTAATTTTTCAATATTCTATAAAGGAGGACACGAACAATGGAAAAACAAACAATTCCCCGGATAATTAACGGGCCCACAGATCCACCGGATCCCGCGGTACCTAAGTTCTGGAACATAGTCGAGGTAAACGACGAGGAGGCCGAGATCACCATGTACGGCGAAGTTGTGAGCCAGAGGCCGACAGATTGGTGGACCGGTGAACCGATCGAGGGGCTTTTCATTACACCGGAGGGCTTTTTGGAGGATCTGGCTCAGGTGAAAGACAAGGCAAAAATTACTGTACGCATTAACTCCGTGGGCGGCGACCTATACACGGCGATCGGAATTTGCAACCGGCTCAAAGAATTAAACGGCGATACGGTTGCCGTAATTGACGGGATCGCAGCAAGCGCGGCCACTATCATCGCTATGGGCTGCAAAGAGAGGGAGATCCCGGAGGGCGCTCTCTTTATGGTACACGAGGCCCTTCTGACACTGATCGGAAATTATAACCACAAGGCCCTTCTCGAAGTCAATAAAAGGCTGGAGGCTGCAAACAAGGCAGCGGCCGAGATTTACGACGGAGCGACACACCTCGGCACTGACAAGATCCGCAACATTATGGCCCGGGAGACATGGTACACCGGCCGCGAGGCGGTGGAAAATGGTTTTTGCACGTCGATTCGCGCCGGGTGCGAAACGAGCATGTGCATGAGCTCAGTCAAAGACGAGATTATCGTCAACGGAGTGCGGCACTCAATAAAAGGGTTCCGTAATTTCCCCGGGAATATCCCGATCATAAACAGTGTTCAAACGCCAACAGAACCGAAGCCGACGGCTCCGAGTCAAGGCGTTTCCACAAATACAAAAAAAGAAGGAGGAAACACAACTATGACACCAGAAGAATTAAGAGCCAAATATCCCGAAGTAGTGGCACAGATCGAAGCTGCTGCAAGGGAGGCGGCCAGCGCTGAGGCAACCGCAGCGGAGCGCTCCAGACTGAAGGAGATCGAGGCAATCGAGAAAACCGTCGGAGACGCTGAGCTCATAGCAGCGGCCAAGTACGGAGACAATGCCTGCACAGCTCAGGAGCTTGCTTTTAATGCTATGAAAAAGCAGGCCCAGCTCGGCGAGCAGCATATCCAGAACGCCGCGGCAGACTTCAAGGCGTCCAATGCTGCCGGCGTCGGATCGGTTCCTAACTCCGGGGCACCTGCTCCGAAAGATCAGGCACCGGACGAAAACGCTCAGATCGCGCAACTCGCCGCTATGATTGCAAACGGCGGCACAGTACCTGCAACACCCGCAGAAACAGAAAAAAAATAAGGAGGTAACAACCATGAGAGCAGATCGACAGATCGGAACATGTGAAGCTGATAACCTCATTATCAGCGGAAAATTTCAGAGGGACGCCGTGAGCGTGACGATCGCAAGCGGCGAAGGCGTTCTCTCCCGCGGTACCGTCGTTGCAATGAGCAGCAAGTCGGGGAAATGCGTAATTCTCGGCACAGATGCCGGCGAGGGCGAGACACTGACACCGTATGGCATTATTTGTGACGAGGTGGACGCGACAAGCGCCGACGCCGTTACAACGGCATACAGAACGGGGCATTTTAACAAAGAGGCCCTTATCGTAGACGACAACTACACAATGACAGACGCAGACGAGGCGGCGCTCCGCAATGGCGGCATTTACCTCGACGCTGCAATGTAAGGAAAAGGAGGAAAGAGAAAAATGCCTACACCGTTGATTTATAGAACCGTCACCATGCTGGCGGCTATTCAGGCAATGCCTACACACAGAACATTTTTAAGGGATCGCTATTTCCCTACTACCGCTCCGGTGAATGGAGTTTCTGACGATGTTTTCCCGGGCGAGGAGGTACTCGTCGAGTACAGAAACGGCAGCAAAAAGATCGCTCCGTGCGTTATGCCGAGGAAAGGCGGCATAACAATCGAGCGCGAGGGTTACAAAACCTTCACATATAAGCCGCCCTTTATCGCTCCTCAGAGACCGCTCACCATTGACGATTTGAATAAAAAGGGCTTCGGTGAGCAGCTTTTCCAGAATGTAACACCGCAGCAGAGGCAGGCGCAGATCCTCAATAGAGACTTGACAGAGTTCGACCAGATGATCTCCGGCCGCGAGGAATACATGGCGGCTCAGTGTATGATTAACAACGGCTACATTCTGAGACATTACGCCGACAAGTACGGTAGCGGAGAATATGAGGAGTACGAGATCCGTTTTTATGATGAAGCAGCAAACCCGGCCCAGTATGTCCCGGCGAAAAAATGGAATGAAGCCGGCGCGGATATTTACGGCGACATTTCCGAAATGATTTACATGCTCACACAGAACGGCCTGCCGGCGTCTGAGCTTGTAATGGCCCGTGGAGTCTCCAAGATTGTGTTGAAAGATAAAACCATTCAGGAATTTCTCGACAATAAAGGGATCTCGATCGGAAACATTGCGCCGATGAATTTGCCGGAGGGGGCTTGCTGCTTTGCTGTCCTGAATGTTGACGGACACACTGTAAAGCTCATTACTTACGACGAGACATACGAGGACGAGAGCGGAAACATCGTGCCGTATATCCCGGCTGGCACCGTTGTATTATCCAACCCGGCAGCGGGCCGCGGAATTTATGGAGCCGTGACTCAGCTCGAGCAGGACGATATGGAGTTTCACACCTACACCGGCCGCCGTATTCCTAAATACACGGCAGACGTAAAAGGCGAGACTCGCGACATAAAGGTAACAAGCCGCCCGCTCCTGATCCCGAGAAGTAAAAACCCGTGGATCTCTGCAAAAGTGCTTTAATTACGCGAAGAAAGGAGACACAAAATGATTAAAATGATCGCCGGAGTGTACGGATATAGAGAAGGCGGGATCATCACGCCGAAAGACAAAAACTCGGAGCCCTTCTCTCTCGAACCTGAGAGAGAGGCCGAGCTTGTCAAGCGTGGGCTTGCTGTGTATGCAAATTTAATCATACCGGAGGAGGAACCGGATCCGGCCGGCCAGAACGACGAGGACGGCCAGAACGACGAGGACGGCCAGAACGCCGAGGACGGCCAGAACGCCGAGGACGGCCAGAACGACGACGGCAGCCAGAACGCCGAGGACGGCCAGAACGACGACGGCAGCCAGAATGACGAGGACGGCCAGAAACAGAAGCCGGAATACAGCGAAAAAATGAAGCTGCCGGAGCTGCAGGCTCTCGCTGCCTCGTATGGACTTGACGCTCAGAAAATGCGCGCTAAAGCTGAGGTGGTCAAGCTGCTGGACGATTACTTTAAGGACGACAACGAACAGCCGCCGTCCTTCGGGGCAATAGATCCGGTTGAGTAAGACACTGAAAGAGCTCATAGCTTCGGACGTTGATCTGATATTCATGCAACTCGACGACTTCGGGGAAACGCACCGAGTCGAGGGCGAGGAGATCGTGATCGTTATCGACAACGACACCCTTGCAACCATGAAAAACGGCAATATTTTGGACGTTGCCGAGTCCGACATGCTATTTTTTGCCAAAACCGAAGATCTGCCGGTGAAAAAAGCCCCGGGCTCAGCTATCAACATAGACGGCCGGGAGTGCACCGTTGATTTATGGACCGAAAATCTCGGGATCTCACAAGTCACCGTGCACCATGCCCGCATGATTTAAGGAGGGCGCGCGATATGGCAATAACAACAGATCTTGACAATATTGTCGAATGGTTCAAAAAGGAAGTATGCCCGGGCATAACCCTGAAAGTACCGGACGACGAGAAAAACGACGGCGGCTACAGCGTGAAAACAACCACGCCGGCCGCCTTTGCTATGTATATTCCAACTCAGGACAGAAAGCCGCCAGACGTTGCGGCTCCTATACCGTCGGTGTGCGTGCAACTCCTGAAAGGGAAACACTCTCCCGCTCAACACATGGGGCAAATGACGATACAGCTCGCGCTTGCTGCATGGAACCCGGGAGAGCACTCAGGAGAGATACGAACACCAGTAGAAAACCCCGACGCTCTGGGGGGCTATTCATATAAAACAGAGCAAAGCGGAGGTTTTAAGAGAAGCCTCGAGGGCTGGCGTGACGTTTGGACCTTTACAGACAAAGTGCTGGCAGTTCTGGAGAATACCGAGTACATTGCGGGCATGAGACTTGTCAAAGAGAGCAATATCGAGTACGGACCTTTTACAGAGGACGGCGCTCTCGTGAGTTATTACCCGTACTGGTTTTGCTGGGTACAGTTCACCCTCGAGCACGGGCTGGCTCGGAAAATTCCCGCCGAATATGAAAATTTTTTGTAAAGGAGTGATTACAGAATGAGCTATCAACACGGAGCTTACGGCAAGATCGGCGACGACAAAGTAAAAA
>ERZ778495.969-NODE-969-length-22403-cov-4.782799_pt1 | contig 22403 bp, 20 predicted proteins | sample MGYA00433100_ERZ778495 | MGnify/ENA primary metagenome ERZ778495 (study PRJEB29527, sample SAMN07138962) | mouse gut metagenome | material: feces | host: mouse | place: China:Nanjing | collected 2016-01-25 ...
GGACTGGATGTCGATATCTTCCTGCAACTGCCGAAAACACGCTGGACCTCCGCGCAGCTCTTGCGCCCGCAAGCGTTAGATTTAGTTTCCCGCGACGGTAAACACGTTGTCCCCGCGCTGTGGAAGCCAGAAATTTTCAGCTTGATCAAACTCGCCGCCCAGGACAAAGACGTCACACGCATTTTTGTTAATCCGGCGATTAAACAACAACTTTGCCTTGATGCGGGCACCGATCGCGACTGGTTGCGCAAAGTGCGACCCTGGTTCCAGCATCGCGCGCATATGCATGTACGATTACGTTGTCCTGCCGATAGTCTGGAGTGTGAAGATCAACCTTTACCGCCACCAGGCGATGGTTGCGGGGCAGAACTGCAAAGCTGGTTTGCACCTCCAAAACCGGGAACAACAAAGCCTGAGAAGAAGACACCGCCTCCGTTGCCGCCTTCCTGCCAGGCGCTACTGGATGAGCACGTGATCTAATGGAAACGTTTAATAGCCTGTTTATGGTTTCCCCGCTGTTGCTGGGAGTTCTCTTTTTTGTCGCCATGCTGGCGGGATTTATCGACTCGATTGCCGGTGGCGGTGGGTTACTCACCATTCCGGCATTGATGGCGGCAGGGATGTCTCCCGCTAATGCGCTGGCAACCAATAAACTGCAAGCCTGCGGCGGCTCTATTTCCGCCACTATCTACTTTATTCGCCGCAAAGTGGTTAGTTTAAGCGATCAGAAACTCAATATCGCCATGACCTTTATCGGCTCAATGAGCGGCGCACTGCTGGTACAGTACGTTCAGGCTGATGTCTTACGGCAGATTTTGCCCATTCTGGTGATTTGTATCGGCCTCTATTTCTTGCTGATGCCAAAGCTGGGTGAAGAAGATCGCCAGCGCCGGATGTACGGTTTACCCTTCGCGTTAATTGCCGGTGGCTGCGTCGGTTTTTATGACGGATTCTTTGGCCCGGCTGCCGGATCGTTTTACGCGCTGGCCTTCGTTACGCTGTGCGGATTCAACCTCGCCAAAGCCACGGCTCACGCCAAATTACTCAACGCAACGTCAAACATTGGCGGTCTGCTGCTGTTTATTCTCGGCGGCAAAGTGATTTGGGCGACGGGCTTTGTGATGCTGGTGGGGCAGTTCCTCGGCGCGCGCATGGGTTCACGGCTGGTGTTGAGCAAAGGACAAAAGCTGATCCGCCCGATGATTGTTATCGTCTCGGCGGTGATGAGTGCCAAATTACTTTACGATAGCCACGGACAGGAGATCCTCCACTGGTTGGGGATGAACTAATGAACAGTACACACCACTATGAGCAGTTGATTGAAATTTTTAATAGCTGCTTTGCCGATGAATTTAATACCCGTCTGATTAAAGGCGACGACGAACCGATCTATCTTCCTGCTGATGCGGAAGTACCGTATAACCGAATTGTCTTTGCCCACGGCTTTTATGCCAGCGCAATTCATGAGATTTCGCACTGGTGTATTGCCGGAAAAGCGCGCCGTGAGCTGGTTGATTTCGGCTACTGGTATTGCCCGGATGGGCGTGATGCCCAAACGCAAAGCCAGTTTGAAGATGTTGAAGTGAAGCCGCAGGCACTCGACTGGTTGTTCTGTGTGGCGGCGGGATATCCGTTTAACGTCAGTTGCGACAATCTGGAAGGCGACTTCGAACCGGATCGTGTGGTGTTTCAACGGCGGGTACATGCGCAGGTGATGGATTACCTAGCAAACGGCATTCCTGAACGCCCGGCACGCTTCATTAAAGCACTACAAAATTATTATCACACGCCGGAACTTACGGCGGAACAGTTCCCGTGGCCGGAAGCGCTCAACTAAAGCCAGCGCCACGTTTTACAATGAGGAAAGAAGATGATCGCGGAGTTTGAATCACGCATTCTGGCATTAATCGACGTTATGGTTGACCATGCCAGTGATGATGAGTTGTTTGCCAGTGGGTATTTGCGTGGCCACCTGACATTAGCCATCGCAGAACTGGAAAGTGGTGATGACCACTCCGCTCAGGCGGTGCATACGACCGTTAGCCAGAGTCTGGAAAAAGCCATTGGTGCCGGTGAATTGTCGCCGCGTGACCAGGCGCTGGTGACCGATATGTGGGAAAACCTGTTTCAGCAGGCGTCACAGCAGTAAGTTGCGGCGTCTGGAGCACCATGCCTGATGCGACGCTTATCGCGTCTTATCAGGCCTACACGTCACACGTAGGTCGGATAAGGCGTTCACGCCGCATCCGGCAAACACTGCGAGAGCAGATTACCCCGCCTTAACCGCTTTACCCTTCAACAATTTCCGCACCCATAACCGATTCGGGTTTAACGCCGCCAGCGTACTGGCATCCATCGGAATCGGTTCGTCGCTCATCTGCGCCGCCAGAATCTCGGCACACAGCGGGGCAGAACACAAACCGCGAGAACCTAAAGCCGCAAACATAAAGAGATCGTCAAAAACCGGCGCGCTTACCGCCTCATCTTTCTGCTCCGCCAACGACGCATATTCCACGAGTGTTGCCTCATAATCGGGAACATTGCCTACCATTGGCAGATGATCGCGGGTGGCACAACGCACACCGCAGCGCGCCTCTTTATCACTGACATCAACCTCTTTTGCCCACTGTGCCTGCGGGAAACAATCAATCAACCGCTGGCGATTCTGCTGCTGATCGTCCTCACTGTACGCCGTATCTTCGCTGCCGCGATGATAACTGGCACCAATACAATGATGTTGATTCGCCGGATTTTGTGGCGTGAGATAACCGTCATAGCACAGCACCTGCTTCAGCTCTGCCAGTTCCGGCGTTGTCGGAATATGGCTGACCTGCCCGGCAACCGAATACACCGGGAGAGTCGACGTTTGGCTGAATCGGCTGATTTGATGCCCGTTCGCCAGTACCACTACGCTGTGTGTTGCTTGCTGATCTCCTGCAAAATTCAACAACCAACAGTCATCCTTACGGGATAAATTCTGTAACTGATATTGATAATAAATCTGCAAACCCTGCTGTTGCGCCAGTTCCAGCACATTACGGGTCAGTTCTGCTGGGCACAGCCAACCACCTTGCGGATAAGTAATGCCGCTGCAATTTGTCGCAACGCCCGTAATTTGTTCAACCGCATTTGCCTCAACGGCTACAGCCAGTTCTGCGGGTAAATCCATTGACAACATCTGTGCGATTTTATGCTGGCTTTTCTCATCCCAGCCTAACTGCGTGACGCCGCACCAGTCATGATCAAATTTAACGGGTAATTGGTCGTAAAACCGACGAGCAAAAGTAAACGCATTAGAGAAAAAGCGGTTTAGCGCCTCATCGTGTTTGCTTAATAACGGATACAGCGCCCCCTGGCGATTGCCGGAAGCACCCAGTGCGGGGGCCTCATCCGCGCAATAAAGCGTTACCTGCCAGCCGCGCCGTAATAGCGCCAGCGACAACAACGCGCTGGCAATACCACCGCCGATAATCGCCGCTTCCCGTTTGCTGCTGCCCGTGCGGTTAAACCACGGCGCGGAGCAGGGGAGCGGTAATGTCTGTTCCATCACCCCGCAAAGCATTTCCCGTTTGCGCCCAAAGCCCTTACGTTTTTGCATCGTGAATCCGGCGTCCTGCAAACCGCGGCGGACAAAACCGGCAGACGTAAATGTCGCCAGCGTGCCGCCCGGACGCGCCAACCTTGCCATGGCGTTAAACAGATTTTGCGTCCACATATCCGGGTTTTTCGCTGGCGCAAAGCCGTCCAGAAACCAGGCATCTACTTTTTGATTTAGCGAATCGTCCAGTTGGCTGGTCAGTTCGTTAATATCGCCAAACCATAAATCCAGCGTCACGCGGCCTTCATCGAGCAATAAACGATGGCAACCGGGCAAGGGCATTGGCCACTGCGCCTGAAGTTGTTCTGCCCACGGAGCCAGTTCCGGCCAGTGTTGATGCGCTAAGGCTAAATCCGCACGGGTGAGGGGAAATTTCTCAAAACTAATGAAATGTAAGCGTTGTAATTGCGCTTGCGGATGCGCTTCGCGAAACTGATCAAATGCCTGCCATAGCGTCAGGAAGTTTAATCCGGTGCCGAAGCCGCTCTCTGCTACCACAAACAGAGGATGTGGATGCTCAGGAAAGCGTACCTCTAATTGGTTGCCTCCCAGAAAAACATAACGCGTCTCTTCCAGCCCGTTATCGTTGGAAAAATAGACATCGTCAAAATCTCGGGAAACAGGTGTACCCTCAGCATTAAATTCGAGGTTGGCAGGTTGTATGGAGTAGTGTTTCACGTAAGTTACTCGTCTTACAGGCGGTGGCTCGATCTTAGCGATGTGTGTAAGGCTGCGCAAATTTCTCTATTAAATGGCTGATCGGACTTGTTCGGCGTACAAGTGTACGCTATTGTGCATTCGAAACTTACTCTATGTGCGACTTACAGAGGTATTGAATGAAACGTGCAGTGATTACTGGCCTGGGCATTGTTTCCAGCATCGGTAATAACCAGCAGGAAGTCCTGGCATCTCTGCGTGAAGGACGTTCAGGGATCACTTTCTCTCAGGAGCTGAAGGATTCCGGCATGCGTAGCCACGTCTGGGGCAACGTAAAACTGGATACCACTGGCCTCATTGACCGCAAAGTTGTGCGCTTTATGAGCGACGCATCCATTTATGCATTCCTTTCTATGGAGCAGGCAATCGCTGATGCGGGCCTCTCTCCGGAAGCTTACCAGAATAACCCGCGCGTTGGCCTGATTGCAGGTTCCGGCGGCGGCTCCCCGCGTTTCCAGGTGTTCGGCGCTGACGCAATGCGCGGCCCGCGCGGCCTGAAAGCGGTTGGCCCGTATGTGGTCACCAAAGCGATGGCATCCGGCGTTTCTGCCTGCCTCGCCACCCCGTTTAAAATTCATGGCGTTAACTACTCCATCAGCTCCGCGTGTGCGACTTCCGCACACTGTATCGGTAACGCAGTAGAGCAGATCCAACTGGGCAAACAGGACATCGTGTTTGCTGGCGGCGGCGAAGAGCTGTGCTGGGAAATGGCTTGCGAATTCGACGCAATGGGTGCGCTGTCTACTAAATACAACGACACCCCGGAAAAAGCCTCCCGTACTTACGACGCTCACCGTGACGGTTTCGTTATCGCTGGCGGCGGCGGTATGGTAGTGGTTGAAGAGCTGGAACACGCGCTGGCGCGTGGTGCTCACATCTATGCTGAAATCGTTGGCTACGGCGCAACCTCTGATGGTGCAGACATGGTTGCTCCGTCTGGCGAAGGCGCAGTACGCTGCATGAAGATGGCGATGCACGGCGTTGATACCCCAATCGATTACCTGAACTCTCATGGTACTTCGACTCCGGTTGGCGACGTGAAAGAACTGGCAGCTATCCGTGAAGTGTTCGGCGATAAGAGCCCGGCGATTTCTGCAACCAAAGCCATGACCGGTCACTCTCTGGGCGCTGCTGGCGTACAGGAAGCTATCTACTCTCTGCTGATGCTGGAACACGGCTTTATCGCCCCGAGCATCAACATTGAAGAGCTGGACGAGCAGGCTGCAGGTCTGAACATCGTGACCGAAACGACCGATCGCGAACTGACCACCGTTATGTCTAACAGCTTCGGCTTCGGCGGCACCAACGCCACGCTGGTAATGCGCAAGCTGAAAGATTAATTCGCAGTAGGTCGGAGTAGTCGGAGTAGTCGGAGTAGGTCGGATAAGACGCGCCAGCGTCGCATCCGACGTTACGCGCCAATGCGGCCTCCGGCACTAACGCAAAAGGGAACCTGATGGTTCCCTTTTTCACATCATTGACAATCGCCGCCAGTTCCAGGCAAACTTCCCGCTTTGTCGATTTCCTTCTGAAAAGACGTACGCGTTAAATCCTGCCAACGCACCGTAACCCTGAAACCAGAGAGATGAGACGGGGATACTCCTCGCCTTGCGCTGCATTCTGGAGTAATGCATGACTGCTGTAAGCCAAACCGAAACACGATCTTCTGCCAATTTTTCGCTCTTCCGCATCGCTTTTGCGGTTTTTCTCACCTACATGACCGTAGGGTTGCCGTTGCCGGTTATCCCGCTGTTTGTTCATCATGAACTGGGCTATGGCAATACCATGGTCGGCATTGCCGTCGGGATTCAGTTTCTGGCTACGGTGCTGACGCGTGGTTACGCCGGGCGACTGGCCGATCAATATGGTGCAAAACGTTCGGCGCTTCAGGGAATGTTAGCTTGTGGTCTGGCTGGCGGCGCGTTGCTGCTGGCGGCGATTTTGCCTGTCTCCGCACCGTTCAAATTTGCTCTGTTGGTCGTCGGGCGTTTGATTCTTGGCTTTGGTGAAAGCCAGTTACTGACAGGCGCTCTGACCTGGGGACTAGGCATCGTAGGGCCAAAACACTCTGGCAAAGTGATGTCATGGAACGGAATGGCGATTTACGGTGCCCTCGCTGTTGGTGCTCCGCTTGGCCTGTTGATTCATAGCCATTACGGTTTTGCCGCACTGGCGATCACCACAATGGTATTACCCGTACTGGCGTGGGCCTGTAACGGCACAGTGCGCAAAGTACCGGCCCTGGCGGGAGAACGTCCATCGCTGTGGAGCGTTGTCGGGCTTATCTGGAAACCAGGGTTAGGTCTGGCACTACAAGGCGTTGGTTTTGCTGTTATCGGGACTTTCGTTTCGCTCTACTTTGCCAGCAAAGGATGGGCGATGGCGGGCTTTACTCTTACCGCGTTTGGCGGCGCATTTGTCGTGATGCGCGTCATGTTTGGCTGGATGCCGGACCGTTTTGGCGGCGTGAAAGTGGCGATTGTCTCTCTGCTTGTAGAAACGGTGGGCTTGTTGCTGCTCTGGCAAGCCCCAGGTGCATGGGTCGCATTAGCGGGCGCGGCGTTAACCGGAGCCGGATGTTCGCTTATCTTTCCTGCGCTGGGCGTGGAGGTGGTTAAACGCGTCCCCTCACAAGTTCGCGGCACCGCACTGGGCGGTTACGCCGCGTTTCAGGATATCGCCCTCGGCGTCTCCGGGCCGCTGGCGGGAATGCTGGCGACCACGTTTGGTTACTCTTCGGTATTTCTTGCCGGGGCGATCTCTGCGGTGCTGGGTATTATTGTCACGATACTGTCATTTCGTCGGGGTTAACGAACCAGCCAGACCAGCATCAGGATAATCGCGACTAACAGTATCCACAGCGCGGGACGCGTTGCCATATTTTGCAACGTGTCCATCATCGGTGGAAAAGGATTAAGCAGCGGTTGCATAACACGCGGATCAATCCCTTTAACCCGCCGTTGATAAAGCTGATTAAGAATATCCTCGGCCTGGGCAGAAGAAAGCGATGATTGCGCAGAAAGACCATATTTTTGCTGGATATATGCCGATAACGCCGCCAGTTCACTGGCATCTAAAGGTTGTTTTAGCGTCATCTGTAGTGATTCCAGCGTCGGCGTATTTTGCTGGCTTAGCGTCTGACGCGCCTGTAGCCAGGTCACCAGATGGTTAAACAGTTTCGCTGGAATTAACTCGCCATCTTTCACCCCGGAAAGTTCCAGCATCGATTGCCAGATCTGTTTGCTGGGTTCCCCCGTTGCCGCCGCAAGTTTGGTCACCAGCTGTTTTAGCGCATTGTGCTCCGCCGGTAATAAAGGACGGTCGGTCGCCTCGCGCTGCTGTGGTTGCGGAATAACCATCTTCCCTTCCTGCAACAGGGTGAGAATGGTTTTTAATTGCTCCGGTGAGAGCTGATTCAGCGGCGTCTGACCAAAGTTATGACGGATATAATCCGTGACCGCCTGACGATTATTCCCCAGACGTAAATACTCCCCTAATTGCGCTAAAAGCTGGCGGGCAGAATGGCTTTTTTGCGCGGCCAGCAGACGTTGCGCCAGATTATGCTCAGCGGCAGGGAAGTGACGCGAAAGCAGCGGTGAATCTCCCGACAGACCAATATCGTGCCTGATACCCGCCCACAGTTCTGCTCTTTGCTGTTGCGTCAGTGAGGTCACTTTCGTCATTAAGCTTTCCAGCGAAGTACGTTGCTGACTGGATAAAGGCTGATTGCCCGCGCCAGACGGCAGGTTATCTCCCTGACCTGGTGGTTGCCCAGGAGGAGGGCCGGAAATAGGTTGTATCATTACGTATCCTTATACCTGAAATCTTCGCAAGTATGCCTGGCCGCGAGATTATGGCACACTTGTCCGGTTAACTCTCGTCTCATACAGGTAACACAAACGTGAAAATCCTTGTTGATGAAAAAAACAAAGATTTAATTTCTTGATATAAAAGGATTTGTATCAGCGTATGTCCACGCAGTGACCACATTTTCGAGAGGTAGAGTAAGCCCGCAACATTGCGGGCTTTGTCTTATGGTTCGATCGCCGTTTTGAGCCGTTGTGTTGCTACATCAAAATAATGATCACTGGTTTCTATACCAATAAATTTGCGTCCTGCTTTCAGTGCTGCAACACCCGTTGTTCCCGATCCCATAAAAGGATCAAGGACTGTTCCACCACTATTCGCAGTCCTGACCAGTTCTGCCATAAGTTCTTCTGGTTTTCCGGTCGGGTGCATTTTCTTTGATGGGATAACCGGGAACGTCATGCAGCCGTCGAACGGTCCCGAAGGCGATTTACCTAAATGGCCTTTACTGCCCCAGACGATGTATTCGCACTGATGCCGGAAATACCCCGTATGGGGTGTTCGTGACCCCCTTCCTTTGTTCCACGCAATGATTCCACGCCATGTAAAACCGCTGGCCTGAAACGCATCGGTTAAAGCTGGCAGTTGTCGCCAGTCAGTAAATACCAGGGCATAACCGCCCGGCCTGACTGCGCGGTGTGCCTGTGCCATCCATAATTGTGTCCAGTAAGCCCACGAACGGGCATCCATGTTTTCACCCGCAAACCCATCAAAGCGATGAAGGTTCTCGCCGTTCAGATATTTTGCGTGGCTGCCCTGGTTGGTGCGTCCGGCCTTGTGTGTCGCGCCCGAACTGTAAGGCGGGTCAGTGATTAAGGCATCAATACTTTCTGGCTCAATCAGCGGCAATATTTCCAGCGCATTCCCACGACAGAGCGTGGCATTGTCAGTCTGATAAACCTTAGTGTGTTCCGGTGTATGTGCTGATTGGTGCTGGATTGCGATCCCCACGGTCATAACTCCTCATGTGTGTGGGGTGCTCAATGGCTCTCGTTATCTGGTTAAGTGTTTTGCAGCGCGGACATTTTATTTCAATGTAGTGAAATGAGGCGCGGGCAAGTAGTTTGTTGCAATTTTTGCATCGTACATTTTGCGTCATTTGCGGCACCTCTTGTGTGGTTACTGCTGCCGATATGATAACAAATCGATCGTTTTTATCGATCGGATTTATTGCATCGATCTGTTATGCCTATTGCTTATGGATGGGGATACCAAAAAGAAAACCCGCAGTTTTTACGCTGCGGGCTTGTTGTTCATGTCTGTGAGATAGGGTGCCTTATCGACCTTACCCTGGCAACCGATTGACGGGGGATTACTCCCCCGCCGCGGTTTCCTTACTGCTTACACTGTAAGAACGCCGCAAACTCCGCTCCCCAGAAGCTCATCCGTATTTCACACAGCGAACCGTGCAGCATCCAGATGATGAGGATTACCGTCACGCAGAACGTGATGGCCGTAAGCGATTTTTGCGACATAGCGCTTGCTCCTTTGTTGGAGAGGCGCTAACCTATCACTTGCTTAAGGTAGATATGTTAGGGCCTCGGTTAAACAGAAATGTTTTCCGGGGCCTTTCCACATCTGGCCTTCGGGTATTCCCTCCGACCATCAGCCGAAAGGCACCCGCGCGTAATCTATCGCTTTTTTGTTGCTCCGGCAATTCTGCCTGTTAATTCTGAGGTAAAGGCAAACTCATCTGATTGTTTCCCCTGTGTGAAGCTGGCAGTTCATGCCACGGGATCCCTTCTGAAGAGTGAACGCCGGAGGCGTGTTTTGATGTGAATTTATGGAAAGCTTCCAGTGTTGAGAAGCATACGCCGCATTCCAGATTGTTACACTGGTAATACTTTTGCCGCACGGTGTTTGAATCATTTTCCGGACGACTGGTGCGGATACGGGCAGATGCGCCACAAAGCGGACAACGGAACATAGCGACCTCCCTTAACGTGGTGCTGCTACCATTCTAAGTTGTCCCAATTCAGATTCCAACTGACAGCCCTCCCTGAGTGAGGAGCTATCTATAGTCTTCCCATGAGTTTTCATCGACACAAAATTCAATACCAGCATCCAGTCCATTTATGTGCAAATTAAACTCATCATTGATAAACTGGCCTTCGTCTATTTCAAAGAATAATTCTAGTTCTACTGTAAAATCCTTTTCCTCCTCCTCGTGATTAGATACGGTGTCAAAGGTATAAAATTTCCCATCCTCTTTGTCATAATAGCCGTTTGCGGTATCAGGTCCGCTGGCAGTGACATTAAAACTAACAGTAACATCAAAAGTAATTTGACAACTTTCGTCATCCAAATGAATTATTTTGGGTTCAAATTCGCTTATGTTCGTAATTTCAAAGCTATCAATCTCTGAGTCTTCCCATGTTGAAGAATTATAAGCTTCAGCAGTTTCTAATTCTTCCGTTAATTTTTGTATGATTTCTTCATTTTTGCTTTCTAAAAAACGTTCTATAAATCCAGTTCTTTCGTCATTGTGTTTGTTGTAATCATCTAGTAGTAAGTTTAGTGCTCCTATAATTATGAAATTATCATTGTCTTCACAGTAACCTTTTAGGTCAGGGTCTTCTGAAACCACATAAATTTTTTCATTATCTCCTAGCGCGGAACGTATTGCTAAAAGAGTGAAGGCGTCTCGAAATTCGTTAGGTTTTTTCGCACTAAAGGGGCTTTTTTTATCAAAGTACATGTCTATAACTTCATTGAGGTCCACCTTCGACATATCTACAATAGTTGTGTTTGAGTCCTCCATGAAACCATTAAATGCGCTTAATGCCTTTTCTTGAATGTCTGTTTCATTAATTTCACAAAATAGATTTTTAATATTGTCATCTTCATATTCTTTGAGGATAACAGCCTTTCGTCGGAAATTGTTAATCCCTTTCAATGCTTCTTGTATATGCTCGATGATTTTTCGTTCAACTTCTTTAACTACAATTGTTGTAGAAATATGCCTGAACTCATCATTTCTACATAGTTCTTCAAATGATTTTATAGTTTTTGAGTTGAAGTCCAGGTTTGCTTTTACAAAAAACTCAGTATCAATGAATACATTGCGGGTAACTAGAGACATTTTCCAACTCCTTTTAATATATTAACCCAAATGAGGTAACATCATAAAAGATCACATAGTCACTTGTATTGGTATCTTGAGTCAAGAGAATATGATGGCGCTTACAATTTTTGTGACAAGGCTAGATGTCAGACTGTTAAGTGCTATAAGCGAGTTAATATATTTAAGTTGCTCACTCTGTTTCCGCTATCCATTCCGGGATTTTTGCCTCAAGTTCAAGCTGCGTGGTAAAGCCGCTGTTATCAATGGTGTGCTCGGCTTTTGCAATAATCCAGTCCTGATTATCAATCTCGCTTTTAAATCCTGTTACCGTGCCATGCATTTCGGGGTAGAGTTCTGCACGTCCACGTGCCAGCGTGATGGAAAATGATGCGGCTCCGCGTTGTAGCTGCTGCCACTTTGCCGCCGCTGCGCGTCTTGCTGCCTGCTCGTTCTGATAAGTCTTGCGTAACACAAACACATTGCCTTCCGCACCTTCCATATAATCACCTTCACGGCTGCTGCTTTTCTCCTTTTTGGGTTTTGGCGGTTTGCGGCGTTTCACGCTGACTTTTTTCTTTTTCCCGTAATTAAGATCAAGCCAGTAAGCGCGTACCCCCGTATACGCTTCGCGGTCAGCAATGCGGAACTGATGGCGATCGCCACTGCTGCGCGTGATGGCGAACGATGGCAACGGCTGGCCCTGTGCGTTCACGCCACCGCCTGGCATAATGAATAACAGATTACCGCTTTTTACCGTGGCGATTGCGCCCAGCATTTCCGCCATGCGCGTAAGAAAGGACATGTCGCTTTCTTCGGTCTGGTCGGCGTGGTCGATTTCGATATCCATCAGCATTTCGCTGATTTGCGGTTTCAGACCGTACCGATGAGCGATGGCGGATACCACACGCTCAACGGTCACATCATGCCAGGACACCTCACGTTTAACGTTAAATTCATCCCGAAAATCTGCGCTTCTGGCTGAAACAGTCAGCCTGTCCGGCGGTCCTTCGTGAGCGATTTCATCAACAATGTAAGTGCCTTTTTCTGTCAGCGGTTCCCCTTTCCAGCCAATGAGAACCGTCAGACGCGCGCCCCGTGGCGGTAGCTGCAACTGGCCATCGGCATCATCCAGCGTGATGGTGAGCTGGTCCGCCTCAAATCCCCGGTTGTCGGTCAGCGACAGGCTCATCAGGCGCTCTGCCACGCCGGACAGCGTTTTACCCTCCGCGAGAATATCAAAATCCGGCATTTTCACGGGGTCTGTGCCCTGACTGAGCAATTGCATGGTGGTGTCGGTCATCTGTTCCCTCCCTGTGCGGCATGGTCGCATGTGCGTGCGGAGTGGGTTACTGCTTTTTGTTGTCGCCGTGGCGGGAGAATAGCGCAGGGGTGAGATTACGCGCGTGGTGGGTGATGATTGTTGCTGAATCATTTAACGGATACAAGGGGCTGAAGCTATGAGTGAAACTCGTTTTCATGGTGCCCGTGTTACGGAAAGTACCGACCTGGTAACAGCGATTAATGATGTTGATTCCAGTGTTATCGGTATCGTGGCAACGGCGGATGATGCGGATGCGGAGCTGTTCCCGCTGAACAAGCCCACACTGCTGACCCGCGTCAATGACGTGCTGGGAAAATGCGGAACAACGGGGACGCTTTATCGTGCGCTTAAGGCCATCGCAGACCAGGTGAGCACAAAGGTGATCGTCGTTCGCGTGGCTGAACACAAAGAAGAAGACGGAAAAACGCAGGATCAACTGGTTATCGGTGGTTCTGAGAATGACGGCAGCTATACGGGGATGTATGCGCTGCTTGTTGCAGAGCAGGATGAAAGCATCGGATACCGTCCGCGTATTCTGGCCGCGCCGGAGCTGGACACGGAGGCGGTGACAAAATCCCTGTGCGTGATTGCGGGTAAACTGCGCGCGTTTGTCTATGCCTCATGTCATGGCTGTGACACGATGGCTGATGCGATTACCTACCGCCAGAAATTCAACGAACGTGAGGTGATGCTCTTATGGCCGGACTTCATCGCCTACAACCCGAAAAGTGGCAAAAACGAAACGTTCCCCGCGCCTGCCTATGCGTGCGGCCTTCGTGCGTACATTGACCATGAGCAGGGATGGCACAAATCACTCTCCAACGTTCCGGTTAAGAATGTGCTGGGGATGTCGAGGCATGTGTTCTGGTCGTTGCAGGCCGAAGACAGTGATGCCAACAGCCTCAACAACAAAGAAATCACGACCATTATTCGTCGCAACGGGTTCCGCTTCTGGGGCAACCGCACACCGGAAACGAACGCCTACATCTTTGAGGTGTACACCCGAACCGCACAGGTGCTGGCTGATTCAATTGCGGAAGCGCAGTTTGAAACCATCGACAGTCCACTGACGCCTGCGAACGTGAAGGATGTTATCAGTGCCATCAGGGCAAAACTGGATTCGCTGGTTACTGCCGGGAAACTGATTGGCGCGGAGTGCTGGTATGACGTGGTGGATAACAGCACCACGAATTTACGTCAGGGGCGCGTGCGTATTCGCTACAAATATACGCCTGTTCCCCCGCTGGAAGACATGGAGCTTTACCAGTCGTTTACTGATGAATTCTTTGGTCCCGCATTTGCGGTGCTGGGAGGTGCCTGATGGCTGTACCAAAACATCTTCGCTTTTTTACGCTGTTTGTGGATGGTGAAAACGAAGTGGGTAAGGTGACGTCCGTCACTCTACCTAAGCTGACGCGCAAAACCGACAGCTACCGGGGTGGTGGCATGATGGGTGCGGTAAGTATTGATCTCGGTCTGGACGACTCCGCGCTTGATGCGAGCTTTGTCATGGGGGGCGCAGTTCGTGAGCTGTTCCTTAAGTATGGCGGCACGATTGACGGCACGCTGCTGCGTTTTGCGGGTGAATACTACACCGATGCAGAAAGCGACCTGTATGAAGTCGAAATGCGCGGACGTGTGACGGAAATTGATATGGGGGAAGCCAAACAGGGCGAAGCCACATCACACACTTACGCCATTAAAAACACCTACTACAAGCTGAGTGTTAACGATCGCCCGTTGTGGGAGATTGACCTGCTGAACTTCATTTACCGGAAGGACGGCAAGGACATTGTGCCCGATCGCATCCGTTCCGCGCTCGGGCTTGGCTGATAAGTAATATGCAGGCGGCGCAGTGCGTCGCCTCTGACTGAAAGGAATTTCCTGATGAAAGAGACGAAAAACATCGATACCGAAAACACGGTAGTTGCTGACACTGTGAAAGAAACCAGTGAACGTGGTGTAAAACTTACCCAACCAATTGAGCGAGGCGGCGAAAAAATCACGTATGTGGAGATCACCGGGGCTATTGAGCAGGCTGGATCTCTGCGAGATTTGTCGCTGTCTGATGTGCTGAATCTGAAAGCGGAATCCATGTTTACGCTGCTGTCACGCGTGACATCACCGCGACTGGATGAAGTGACGATCAAAAAAATGGCATCCCGTGACTTTATTCAGTTATGTGTGGTTGCCGTAAATTTTTTGAGCGGTGCGGACTCTGGCGGGAAGAACGAACAGGCGACGGAAGCCTGATCACGGTTGTGTGCTTTGAGCACATAGAAGACTTTGTGGCAGATATTGCCGTTATTTTTAACTGGTCGCCCGCCGAAATCTTCATGATGACGCCCGGCGAAGTGGTTAGCTGGCGTGAGCGGGCGGCACTTCGCAGCGGGAATGCAGACAATGAAGACTCTTGATATCCGGGTCGCTTTCAGCGCCGTTGACAGGCTGACCCGACCTGCCGAAAACGCACGCCGCCTGATGGGGCAGTTTGGTGACTCCATCCAGCGAACGCAGGGGGCGATCAAAAATCTCGAGCGTCAGGCGCGATCATTTGAGCGCGCCCGCGACGCTGTCAGTAAAGCGGATGCGGGTATCGTGAAAGCACGACGCCAGCTTAACGCCCTTAATCAGTTACAACGCACGGGTACAGTGCTCAGCGAAAAACAACAAAAGCTGATGCAGCAGTTAAGCACCCGGCTTGAACGCCTGAATGAATCGCGCACACGGGAAATTCAGAAAATGCGGGAGCTTGGCGGAGAGCTGAAACGCCACGGCATTTCCCTGACAGGCAGCGATAACACCATCCAGCAGGCCATCAGACGCACCGAACAGTACAACAACCAGCTTGAACGCGAACGGCAGGCGCTTGCGCGTGTAACGCGGGCGCGTGAGCGGTATTCGCGCGCGCAGGAAACCGCGGGAAAACTGAAAACAGGTGGTGCGCTGGCAACTGGTGCTGCAGCGGCGGGCGGCTATGCTGCCGGGCGTTTTTTGCAGCCTGCGATCGGGTTCGGCAAAGAGATGTCCCGCGTTCAGGCACTGACGCGAATCGACAAAAACAGCCCGCAGTTTAAGGCGCTGCGTGAGCAGGCGTTAAAACTTGGTTCTGAAACACAGTTTACTGCGAGTGATGCCGCCAGTGGGCAGAGCTTTCTGGCAATGGCTGGTTTTACTCCGCAGGCCATTCAGGCCGCATTGCCCGGTGTTCTTAATATGGCGCTGGCAGGTGGCGTCGAACTCGGCGAGACGGCTGATATAGGCTCCAATATCCTCACACAGTTCAACCTGACAGCCGATCAAATGGACCGGGTTGGCGATACGCTGACAGCGGCATTCACCCGGACCAATACTGATTTACGCGCGCTGGGCGAAACCATGAAGTATACCGGTCCGGTTGCCGCAAAACTTGGTATCAGTCTTGAAGAAGCGGCAGCCATGGCCGGGATGCTTGCCAATAATGGTCTTCGTGGAAGCGATGCTGGTACGGCCATGCGCGCAAGTCTGTCCCGCCTTGCATCACCGCCAAAAGCTGCGGCTGATGCGCTGAAAGAGCTGGGGGTGTCAGTTGCTGACGCCAGAGGCAAAATGCGCCCGATGGAGGATGTGCTGCTTGATCTCTATAAGGCGACACAAAAATACGGACAGGTGGACCAGGTTTCCTTCTTCAAGGACATCGCCGGAGAAGAGGCGTTCGTTGGTTTGCAGACGCTTGTTGCGGCGGCTGGTTCAGGAGAGCTGCAAAAACTGACCAGAGAATTGCAGGGGGCAAGGGGAGAGGCCGATCGCGTTGCAAAAGTAATGGCCGATAATCTTGATGGGGACCTGAAAAATCTCGACAGCGCATGGGAAGGTCTTCGTATTCGCATCAGTGATCTGGTTGACGGTCCGCTGCGTTCTGTCACGCAGTGGCTCACGCGGGTGCTTGAAAAAATCACCTCGCTGGCGCAGGCCCATCCGGTACTGACGCGCCAGCTACTGATAGCAGGCGGTGCGTTGCTGGCAATGACTGCAACGGTTGGCTCGTTGTCGCTGGCTATTGGTGTGCTTGCTGGCCCGCTGGCAAAACTGCGTCTTGGTTTTTCTCTCCTGACCGGATCAATGAATGCTGTCAGGGTCCTGCCAGCACTATGGGGAATGGTGACGGGTTCCGTTTCTTTGCTGGGAGGTGCTATCGGGGCGCTGTTCAGTCCGGTCGGATTGATTGCTGCTGCGTTTGTGGCTGCGGCGGTTCTCATCTGGAAATACTGGGAACCCATTAAGGCGTTTTATGCCGGGGTGTTCAACGGGATTATGGAACGGCTGGCTCCGTTGCGCGAAACCTTTGAACGGTTTGGCCCTGTTTTTGACGCAATCGGAAGCGGGATCAGTCAGGTGTTTAACTGGTTTAAATCGCTGCTGTCACCGATGGAGTCCAGCAAGGAAACGCTGGATAAATGTACCAGTGCTGGCGAGATATTCGGTAACGTTCTTGGCGGTGCGTTACAGCTTGTTCTGACACCTGCAAAAATGCTACTGGATACGCTGGCGTGGATACTTGAAAAACTTGGCGTCCTTCCGGATGAAGCGGAAAGGGCGCGCAAGAAAATCGAAGACGCACAGCGTGCGGCCATTCTTCAGGACAAGGTTGCCTTGCTTCAGGGGGACCTTGCGAAAATCAATCCGCCGAAGCCTGTGGAAAATGGCAATGGCACCGGGGGTGATAAACCCAAAGACAACAAACCATTCACAGACAGCAATACCGGGACGCTACGCAGACTCAGCAAAATTGCTGATAACACAGGTAAGCTGGTTGATGAGACGAAAAAACGCATTGGCCCCGGCGATATTGTCTTTAAGAACCTGCCCCGCGCACTTGCTGTTCGTGGGGAGTGGCAGGAGCGAAAGATTGCACAGGTCAGTAAGCCTGCCCCCGCAATTAATATCACACCCGTGGTCCCGGCTCCGCTGCCTCCGGCGCTGGTCCCTGTTGTTGCGGCCAGCTCCCGCCCGGTGGCGGAGGCCATACGATCGCCAGTGGCATCAGTTCCTGTAACTTCCCGTAACCGGGAGCCTGTTGCCTCCGGATTTGGTGGTGAAATTCATGTTCATCTGCATAACGTTGTTACGCAGAATCCCCGCGAACTGGCGAAACTGGTCGGTGAAATGGTCAGGGCAGAAATGGAACGGCGCGCCCGTGCCGGGCGTGGCAGTTTTTACGATAAAGATTGAGGAGTCATGGCCATGATGATGATCTACGGCATGTTTGTTTTTGAGCTGCGCACGCTGCCGCATCAGCAGTTACAGCAAAACAAAAGCTGGCGGCATGTGAAAAATGAACGCGTTAACCGTTCAGCAAGCTGGCAGTATATCGGTGCAGGTGATGATCGCATCGTTCTTTCTGGTGTGCTTTATCCTGAAATTACAGGTGGCGAAGTGTCGCTGTCGCTGCTGACCACGCAGGCGTATACAGGACGACCCTGGCCTTTGATTGATGGCGTCGGGCAGATTTACGGCATGTATGTCCTGACCGGAACGAATACGACCCGTTCCGAGTTTGATCGCTACGGTAAGGCGAAAAAGATAGAATTTTCACTGACACTTGAACGCTGCGATGAGGATTTGCGGGAGCGCCTGCAATCCTCATCATTCAGCGATATGCTGTCCGGCTTCAAAGATAAGGTCACATCATCCCTTAACAGCGCGGCCAGTTCAGTTAAAGGACTGTTCTGATTTTACATTGCCGCTAATACCCTCATATTGGGTAATGGGCGGCTTGTTGTTATATAATATATCGTAGGTCCTGATAAAACTGTTGAGGTTTCTACTTTATAAAGAATTGCTACTTTCTAATTCTGGATTTCTGGATCTATTTTTACAACCTAAATCCGAGTGGTAATTCGGTATATCGTTTGTCAAATCTTGTTTGATAGCATTAATTAAGATCATTATGTCGAATTTATGCATATCGTCGCCCCCTTCAGACCTTAGATGTTCGGATGTGGTGAGTTGAGTCGCTAATTTGCTGTTTGGCCCCCACACAATATTATTTTCGAATTTTCCTTCATGCATTCTGTTATTATATATACAGTATTGTCTAATGTTTAATGCACTGGCTAAATGTACAATGGCAGTATCTACAGTTATAACAAAATCAGCATGGCGAACCAATGCAAATGAACATCCGGCATCAGAAAATGGAGATAGAGACACATTATCCAATCCATTGTGATTAATCTGTTTTCCCATATTAAAAACTATTGTGTGATATCCCTTAAGGTTATTAAGGTAAGCTAGTACTTTGTTTATCTGTTCATCAGATAAGGTTCTGCTATTCTGAGAGCCATAAGGGTTAAATATAACTAATTTTTTGTTTTTCTTCCTGAATTCATTTGCAACAATATTTGCTGGTTCATATATTTTGTTGTCAAAATTAAGCGCTGCAGCATAATTATTATTTTTTATCTTTAGTAAAGATAAAACTTTTTTCATTCTTTCAGATGTGTGAATGGAACGATTATCGATTATATTTGTATCAAAAATAGTTACGGCAGGATGATTAAAACAGATAGAGTGTTTAGGTCTAAGTAAATGTAGTGTTTGCAATCTGGTTATCGCTGTGTTATCAAAATTTGAGAAGTCAACAACAAGATCTACATTCAGTTTTTTTATCTTTGCTTTTAGTTCGTTAAATTTATTTTTCTCGTAAGATATAAAGGCATCCACGCCAACAATATCAGTAAAGAGGAATGATACTCTTGAAGGTGCTATCACATATACCACCATACCGGATTTTTGAAGTTGTTTAATAAACCCTGAGGTAACGATGCCGTCACCAATGGCTTGCATGTGCATGAAAATGCACACTGTTTTATAACTATCCGGCTGTAATGATGTTTTCCTTCTGTATCGCATTTTTAGAAATGCCAGTCTGGCCTTCGTCTTTATCTTTTTTGTTTTAATATTTCGCTGTCTGTTAAGCTGTTTTAATGATGAAATAACATTCATAATGGTACCCTGAAATTCCAAATCACACATGTCATCCGAAATGAGCAGGGTACTATACAAAAAACTGGACTACAATGGTTTGAAATGAAAGCCTTTATGCTTGTTTACTCCTTGATTCCACTGGGGAAGCTGGCCACTCAATATCCGGTGCTCTTGATGTATCAACACGGTTCAGCAGCACTCGATACTTCTTCCATGCCACCAGTAACGATGTTTCTTCCTCTGTTGCAATATTCAAATCTACGGCATCTTGAAGTGGCGAAATATGCTTACTGGCTACCTGCATGAGGCTGTTTTTTGTTTCTTCCGCCTCCCGTATCCGGAACACTTTTTCTGCTTCTGCATCTTTCACCCACGTTGTGCCGTTCCACTTCTGAAACTCCCCTTCCGGGGATAACCAAGTGACATTTTCCGGTAATGAGCCGAGTTCAGAAATAAATAACGCGTCCCCTGATGCCACGTCATAAACTGTTTTACCCCGATGGTCTTCAACAAGATGCCACGATGCCTCATCACTGTTGAAAATAGCCACGAAGCCAGCTGGAATATCTGGCGGAGCAATATCAGTACTATTTGCAGGTAGACCTGTATGAGGTGGAATGTATGCATCACCTTCACCAATAAATTCATTGGTTCCGACCAGCAGATTATAAATTTTTATGGTTCGTGGTTGTTCACTCATTCTGAATGCCATTATGCAAGCCTCACAATATAGTTAAATGCGATGTTTTTTACGGTGTTTTCCGCGTTGCCATAAGCGGCAATGGTAATGGTGTGTGTGTGCGAACCAATAGCGAGCGTATGTGTATGCGCACCTATTGCTACTGTGTGAGTATGAGCTCCTGCGCTTAATACGCGATTACTTGCTGTCTTGCTTGTGTTAGTTGCATGCATTCCACCACCGGTACCGGGAGTTTCTGCGTATGCTGAAGTATTGTTGTAAGCAAAGTTGTGTGTATGTGCTCCGGTGTTATTTGTGGATTTAGTTCCGTAATCAAACGACGATGTGGTTTTCGTCCCCAAATCCGTACTGGATGCGCTGGCGCTGTGGGTGTGCGATTTAATGCCGTCCTGTTCCTGAGACAATACGGCTCGACCACTGGCAGGTTTGCCCTTAATCGTCCAGCCACGCATATCAGGGATCACGCCTGACGGATAAGCGGCTGCAAGTTTCGGGTATGCAGATTTGTCAAAAGTCTGCCCCTGCATCAGGGCATAACCAGACGGAACGGTATCTGATGGCCACGGGATTGGTGCGCCAGGCGGATAAAACTGCTCTGATGGCGTATAGAGAGAATAAACTGTACCGTCCGTTAACCCTTCCGGCTTATTAGCAGAATATGCTGGTGACGTATGAATCGTTACGCTGGCATTACTGGTATAATCCCATTGAATATTTACACCAGTCGCATAATTTCCGATTGCAACGTAAATATCGTAAGTATCACCAGATGTATTGACCCAGGCAAAATTTGTAAACCCTGCCGATGTGCGCTGCCATAAAGCACCAGTAATCCCCTTCGGATTATCATTACCTGCACGCAAAACAAGTTCAGATATACCTGCCTGTTGAGGTGACCCCACGTTAAATCCCGCGCCACCAATCAACGTAATTGAAACAACAGAACTCGCCTGCGGCATGGTTACCGTTGCTAATTTGAACCAACCAGCACCACCGCTGAATGACATAGTTGTTGAGTTAAGCGTACCAATATCTTTCGGCGTCAGTGTTATATCCGCTGAAAGCGCCTTACCATTCACCTTACGGGCAGAAGGTACCCGACCATTCGCATTGTCATTAGCAGCTTTCACTGCTTTCGGTGTCGCGGCAAGCGTTTCAGATGTGCTGTTAGTCGCGCTGCTTAGCTGGACAATCCCTTTTTGTGCTGTCGTAGCGTCTTGAGCGGTATATTTCCCGTTAGCAAGGTCATATGCTGTCTTTACCGCTTTCGGTGTTGCGGCCAGTGCTTCAGACGTGCTGTTGGTGGCGCTACTGAGCTGGACAAGGCCTTTTCGCGCTGTGGTGGCGTCCTGCGCAGTATATTTCCCGTTAGCAAGGTCATATGCTGCCTTTACCGCCTTTGGTGTTGCCGCCAGCGTTTCTGAATCGCTGTTGGTGGCGCTACTGAGCTGGACAAGGCCTTTCCGCGCTGTGGTGGCGTCCTGCGCAGTATATTTCCCGTTAGCAAGGTCATATGCTGCCTTTACCGCCTTTGGTGTTGCAGCCTGTGTTTCAGACACGCTGTTAGTGTCGCTACTGAGTTGAACAAAGCCTCTTGCGGTCAGTGAGGCGTCCGGGTGACGTCGTGACTGTTCATGCTCTTTCAGTTTGTCATCCACGTAATCCATGGTGGCCATCACCATGGTGTTATCCACGGTAAGTGCCACAGTGGCAGTGCTGGATACGGTCAGAATGGTGCGAAATGTTTGTGCACGTCCTGACCCTTCGGCAACGGTAGGCTTGTAACTTTCGGCAGTATTGCCCACCGCGATTAAATCGCCGTGCTCATCAAACACACCAATTTCCCTGATCCAGAATCCGCCCGTTTCTGGAGGAATAACCAGCTCCGCAATAATGCGGTTCTGATGTGTTGCGTCCAGGAAGACGCGATTAACAGTATGTCGCCACACCTCATGCACAAGACGGGTCTGCTTACTGTCTGGCGTGGGTAAAGTACCGCCGACGTCACCCACGGCCATATGTGTCAGGCGGACAGGTTTACCATCTGGTGCGGCTGCCTGCGCTAATTTTTTTGCACCCGTATCGGTGATAACGGTTTTAAATTTTCGTGTTGTGGTACTCATGCTTAATCGCCTGGATAAATGGTAATAACTTCACCGTCATAAGT
>ERZ778495.976-NODE-976-length-22291-cov-11.813321_pt1 | contig 22291 bp, 24 predicted proteins | sample MGYA00433100_ERZ778495 | MGnify/ENA primary metagenome ERZ778495 (study PRJEB29527, sample SAMN07138962) | mouse gut metagenome | material: feces | host: mouse | place: China:Nanjing | collected 2016-01-25 ...
CCTTGGAGGAACCGGCTGCCGTGGCAGAGGAGCCGCAGATTCCCGCCGTGGAGCAGCCAGGCAACCCTGTGGAGAAAGCTGACACAAACCAGCCGATGCCCGGCCAGGGATATGGATACCACCAGCAGGGATATTATCCCCAGGGCCCGGCTCAGCAAGCCCCTGCTGATCCGCGTTTCGCCCCTCAGCCGCAACCCCAGCCAGTGTGGGACTGGCAGCGCGAGGCGACGGTGCCTGACGAGCCTTGCCCCCCGGCGTATCTCGTCTGGTCGATAATCGTCACCATACTCTGCTGCCAGGTGCTTGGCATCGCCGCCATAATATGCTCGGCCCAGACCAAGCAGGCTTATGGCCGTGGCAACCTCGCCAAGGCCAAGAAGATGTCGGAATGGGCCCAGTGGCTCATCATAATCTCGATAGTCCTCGGGCTGATGGCTCTCCCCGTGCAGCTCGCGTTCATGGGTGTCTGAGTGAAGAGCCGGGGGCTGACAAAGCGTAACCTGCTGGTGGTGGCCGCCGCTGTGGCGGCTCTGGCAGTTTACATCCTGTTCTGTGAATACAGCGGCGCGATGCCCCGGTGTCCGTTCAAATGGGTCACAGGGCTTGACTGCCCCGGATGCGGCTCGCAACGGGCGTTGCGCAGCCTGCTGCACGGCCATCCGCTGGAGGCCTGGGGCTACAACCTGATTCTGCCCCCGGTGCTGGCCTACCTGATGACTATAGTCCTGCTGCCGCTTTGGCGGGGCAGCCGGGCGGAGAGGATTCACGCGGCGCTGACATCCCCGGCGGCAATATGGAGCCTGTTGGGTGTGGTGATGGCGTGGTGGGTGCTCCGCAACCTCCCTTTCATGGCCGGAATTAAATTTTGAAACAAAATTATGAGAATCGCAGTCTATTGCTCGGCACGTCCGCATATCCCCCCATGCTATCATGATGACGCTGTCGCGTTAGGCAAATGGATGGGGGAGAACGGCCACACGCTCGTTTACGGCGGCCTCAGATACAGCATGATGCGTGATGTCGCCCAGGCGGCCGCCGATGCCGGAGGCAAAGTGATGGGAATCGTCCCCGAGTCGAGGATAGCCGACCAGCATCCGGCCAACACGGTGAGTCTCCTGGTCCCCGACCTCCACCAGCGCAAGCAGATGATGGAGGAGAACGCCGACGTGTTCGTGGCCCTCGAAGGGGGGATAGGCACCCTCGACGAGGTATTCTCGGCGCTCGCGTCATCTACCTTCTTCAAGCAGCCGAAGGAGATACACCTGCTCGACCGCGACGGCCTGTACGCCCCTTTGCGGCAACTCATCGAGAATATGGAGCAGAAGGGGCTCGCCACTTCCCCGGCTACGGAGATGCTCCACTTCTACCCTGACGTGGAATCTATGACCGCAGCCCTTGGACAACTCTCCAAAAACATCTGAATATGAAAATCTACACCCGCACCGGCGATGCCGGACAGACCTCGCTCGTCGGAGGCAAACGTGTCAGCAAGTCGTCAGTCAGACTTGAGTCATACGGCACGGTCGACGAACTAAACTCCCATCTCGGACTGCTCGCGGCATACGCCCGACCGATAGACCCGGCCTCTGCCACTTTCGTCCGAGCAATCCAGAACAAGCTTTTCAACCTCGGGGCATACCTGGCCACTGACAACACCGACATCTCCATAGCCCCGTCCGGCATCGCCCAGGCGGAAATCCAGGCAATGGAGACCGAGATTGACCGCCTTGAGGAGTCTCTTCCGGCCCTTACCTCATTCATCCTTCCCGGAGGGTGCCAGGCCGCATGCCAGGCCAACATCGCCCGCACCGTCTGCCGGCGTGCCGAACGCCGGGTAATCGCCCTGTCGGAGACCGCTCCGGTCAACCCCCTCGCCATCGGCTACCTCAACCGCCTGAGCGACTACCTCTTCGACCTCGGCCGCCATCTCAACCACCTCTCCTCCACGCCCGAGCAATCCTGGCAGCCTTGAGCTCCCATCCCTCTGCAAAAAATCTCCACCTAGGCCATAATAAAAAAAGAATAATCGCGTTTAACGAAAAAACGCGGAGTCAGCGGCCTGCAGACACCGGTTGCCATCCCTGGCGACACATCTCCCTGCGACAGCCGGCCATCCGTGCCGAATTCCGAAATTTTTAACCAAAACCTCATAGATACACAAAGCTATGTATTGGACACTTGAACTCGCATCAAAGCTCGAAGACGCACCCTGGCCCGCCACCCGCGAAGAGCTTATAGACTACGCCCAGCGCAGCGGCGCCCCCCTCGAGGTCATCGAGAACCTCCAGGAAATCGAAGACGAAGGCGAACCCTACGAATCCATCGAAGACATCTGGCCCGACTACCCCTCCAAAGAGGACTTCTTCTTCAACGAGGAGGAATATTAAGCAAGAAATTCGCTGAATTATACAGCATAAATATTTGAAATAAAAGCGATTGGTGAGTTGGAGAATAAACTTGTCAATCGCTTTTTGTATCCTTTTATCACAAAAAACTTGCCTGTAAAGACGTTAGAATTGTGTTAAAAGCGTTCGTTCATTACTGAATGTCGGATTTTTTTCGTATCTTTGTAGACTGCCTTAACAAGGAGGTCTGGCAAAGACCGAAATGAGAACATAGCATAATACTTATAGTAACGCAATAAGGGAACTTTCTTATAGTTGAAAGGGCTTGGTCGCCTGTCAGAGCTATAAAGAAGGTTTTTTATTAACACCATGACACTAGTCTGTGGGCAAGAAGAAAAAAACATACGATATTCCGGAAGATGTTGCCGCAGCTATAGTCGCAGAGAGAAAATCTCTCTACGGCATTAAGAGTTATGTCAGCCTGTTTAGCAGCGCTGGCATTGGGTGTTATGGTTTTAAAGAAGCGGGATATAGTTGTATCGCTACTATAGAGTTGTTGGATAGTAAATGTTTCTATATCTTAAATGATTGATTATGGCACTATCTACGAGCTCTAAATCGGAAATTATGAATCTAATTGGATATGGCTTGGCAAAGTTTGATACTGAGCTTACTTCATATCTTGGATTTAAATCAAAGACTGATTTCGCAAGATTTGTAATATCAAAAGGATTAGCATCTACACTTCGTGCAGTATTTAATTTAATAGGCAAGATTCGTTTGACCCTTACTTCTCTAATGGACGTAAAGGGTGGCATCAGAGAAACCAGAGGGAACATATTAAATTACTGATAGATTCCCTTTTTGGCACTCTAAACTCTCAACAATTTGCCAATTTGGTTTACGGATTAGTAAGCAGCAATGAGGATAGTGGAGTGATAATGCCGTCAACCTACATTACACCCATTGATGTTTCTAGATTCCAAAAGATGCAGGAAACAGGGATTCAAGCAGAGTATTTCTTTATGAATAATTATCAGAAGTTACCGATGTTTTCAGATTCTAAATTAGAGGATGCTAGATTATGGGGCAATGGGTTTGACTTTCAAATTACTGATACTATGAACATAATTAATCTGGTTGAAGTTAAGGGAGTCAGAACGCAAAACGGAGCTATTAGGATGACAGATAAAGAGTATTCTATAGCAAGAGCATATAAGGATACGTTTCATCTTGTTATAGTTGCCAATCTAAATCACGCCCCTTATATGAGTTGCATTACGAATCCTTTAGAATCACTGCAATTGACCAAATATTATATAGAACTAAAACAAATCTCTTACCATACGTTGCCCTTAGAATGGAAACAAACTATATAGAAGAGGATTTGTATTGTCCCAGATGTGGAAATCGGATATCAAAATGCAATCCAGAAGAATTTTATTGGCAATATCCATTTGAATGCAATTATTGCGATGAGAATTTCTTCAAGGTTGAATGTTTAAATTACGATGAATTAAAATCTATATTTAAGGGTAGATCTGAAAAGATATGTTACACACAACCTCAATAATGTATATAGTGTACGTCGACAGAGTTTAATTTGTCTGTCACTCATACTAATGTATCATTTTATTCGTTTATTAAGTAAACGAAACAATTTCGTATGAAGAATTCAAGGAACATATCAATGGATAAACTGAGGAGTTATTCTTCAGCATTTTCTCGTTCTGTGTTTTTTGATATTGTTGAATTTGGAGATTTTGCTCATATAAATTGGATGTTAACTCAGGAAGAGAATGTAGATGAATTTATTACATATTCAGATTATTTTTCCTATTTATATTCTTGGCTGAAGAAAGAGTACCAATGTGAGTATTTCTTCAAAAATGAAATCATAAGTCAATATATACTTAAAAAGCTAGGAACTGAAAATTCCATAATATTTAATGAGTTCAGAGTCGGAGAGTCGATTGTGGATTTAGCTATGTTTAATGGCGAGAGTAAAGCCTTTGAAATTAAAACAAATTTTGATTCTCCTAAAAGACTTCTAAAACAATTAGATAGTTATCGCCGAATTTTTAACAAGGTGTATTTAATTGTTTCGTATGATCGGTTACATCAATATTTGGATATTATTCCCAATTGCATAGGTGTGTTAAGTTTATCGGTAAGGCGTAATCGAGTTATAATTGATATGATAAGAGAAGCAGAAACATCTATGAATCTAGATTGTGAAGTATTGATGCGATGCTTAAGAACAAAAGAGTATAGAAATATCGTTCAAAAGTTTTATCAGACGTTACCAAAGGAAGATGAAAACTTTTATACAATATGCTTAGATGCATTGAAGGCGATTCCAAAACAAAATCTAAACCAACTTTTTATAACAGAGATAAAAAATAGAAAATCTATAACTAATCTATTATATGATATTCCATTAGAGTTTAGACAGGTTTGTTTAAGCCTAAATCTTTCTTTAAGAAAGACGGAAATTCTTATTAATAATCTAAGCAGAACCATAAATCTCAAACCAATATGTATCTCCCGTATCTAAGAGGTAAACAATTCGAGCTATTGGCTCTAAGAAGTTTTGCGCAGACTCATATGGGTCATTCGTGCATAATGCCAATCATTGAACCTGTAAAGAAAAATACCAAAGCACTAGAACAAGCGTTTAATGTAATGTTTGAATGTCATCAAGAATTTGCAGTTGTTTTAAATCCATATGATGGTGATTTTAGACATCCTATCAATAATGATATTTTAGAACTATGTCCTTCGTTAAATACAAGAGAAGGATGGACTGCTGTGTATATCTATCAATCTAACTCAACAGGAACAAAGATATTAGAACATGCAAAAAAGAATAACCTTTCAGATATAATGATTTTGTTCAATCAGAGTCTTAATTTTGACAATGAGGATGTTTCTAACCTTTTAAGGGATGGATTGATTAAATTTGTTGTAATAACAAATAGTTCACGTTCAATTCGTGCCAAGTTAAGAAGACTTCAAAAAAATGTAATTTCATTAGAGGATCACTTTAGGACTCGCAGTAAAAATGCAGATTACATAAATCCTGATGATGAGTTTTATAGCGATGACTTTGCGTTCTATCAAGATGATAATCTATGGGGATATGGCGATTATACTACTTTGAGTAAAGATTTCATCGAGGGTGGAATGCTTCCTTATGCAATTGCCATACATCTTACATATAAGAAAAGTGATGAGGAAATAAACGTACATCACTTCGTATCCGATAGCAATTTTGATCAATCAAACATACAGGGTAAATTCATCGAGGCAGCTCGTAAAATAGAACCTTTTTATGAGAAGAATCATTTGGATAGGACCTCTGCCGTTGAAGAACTAATTTCAAAGGCCCAATCATATGATGGCTATCCGGGTTTAGGGTACTTAAAAAAATTGTCAATCCTCAACCATTTAGAGTTAATCAATAGATTATCTATATAGTTATGTACGTTTGTGAAAATTGCTTCAACGATGAAGAGATTCAAATGAGTATAAAAAATCATAATCAAGTTGGTGATTGTGATTTATGCGGAGCCTGTGGCGTAAATATAAAAGACCTCGATGAGTTTGAGGATTTCTTCATAGAATTACTATGTCTGTTTAATAAAGATGACAACGGAGAAGATATTGTCTCATGTATTCAAAGAGATTGGGATATTTTTGCTGATGACAAATTTGCTAGTATAATAATTAATTATTTTTTAAATAAAAATAATCTCCCTTATTCATTAATTGACAAGGTAGATTATATAGCAGAAGTTAATAAATATATTGATAATTGGACTGAATTAAAAAATGAGATTCGCACAAAGACTCGATTTTATTCATCTCTAATGTCATATTTTGACGAAAAAGGTTCACTCCTTAAATCGAATTTAATGCTAGCTAAGGGTGAACAATTCTACAGAGCAAGGATTGTGCCATCCGGAAGAATGTATTTGACAAAGAAGGATATGGGATGTCCCCCAGCCGACAAGGCAACTCCAGGAAGAGCAAATCCAATTGGAATCCCATATCTATACTTATGTAAATCACCAGAGACAACATTATATGAAACAAGAGCGGTTTATCTTGACAAAGTCACGATTGGCACATTTAGGTTGGTAAGGGATTTAAATATGTTAGATTTTACAGCATCAATAAGTTTGTTTTTGGCATTTAATGGAGATGTTGAATTGTATGACGCCGTAGCCCAACATAAATTAATGCAACGTATAAGTAAAGATTTGTCAAAACCATTAAGAAGATATGATACTGATTTGGAATATGTCCCGACTCAATCAATTTGTGAATATTGTAAAATGAAAGCCATTGACGGAATAATTTTTAGAAGTTCTCTTCATAAAGATGGCTTGAATATAGTATTGTTTGATGAGGGTAGTGCTGAATGTATAAAGGTAAAGAAGATTGAAGTGACAAAAGTAAGCATGTCATATAAGTAGAGAGCTCCCTCATTTTGTATAATAATTAATGGTCAAGAAGGGAAAGAGCTTTCTTGGCCAATTTAAGCGATATTCTTGGATAAATTCCAATCATCATTCGATGTCTTATTGGTGGCGGCGAGTATGGTCAATCTCATTGGGTCAAGAGGAGGAAGCTGTGTTGCCAGAGGGTTTTGAGGTTTGAGGTGTCAAATTTAAAAATATGTTTTTCAGCATAATTGGTTAAAAATCTTAAAATTAATTGTTATCTTTGCATTTGCAGACCGTCTTGCAGTCCACGCCAGTAGGGTGAGGTTCACCCGAGTCAATCCCCGGCGTGGTGGATAGCATGACGGGATGTGATGAAAATACATAAGAAAGCGTTTACAAAGCGCTTGTTTCTTGACTGCTTGAAATTCTCGCAAAGTTTCATTTGGTCGTCAAGGGCAAGGCAGCGGTAGATGCCCGTGGATATGTAATAATCATGCTTTCGGTATGATATTTCGAGAGGAATATTGCCGGACGCTCTGATTGCATATGCAAGCGTGGGCTTCTGCGTTGCCGTCCGACGACCAAGGCAATGCGAGAAGCCTCAAGCAGTAGGACGGCGACAAGTACAGATTCCTACGCTTTTTTCTTATATGCCAATCTTATATACCATCTAATGCCAAGGAGAGGAAGACCGCGGCCACCAAAAACATCCTTATTAAAGCGTTGATAATCCTAAAAATTCAGGTGCTATGGGGAAACTCAGACGCAGGCGTGGCTGGCAGTGCTTCCATGTCATTTTTGGTGTCATCGACAATTTCATTAACCGCAAATCTTAAAATCCATGAACACAAGGTCTGTCAGCATTATTATGAAATACTTCCTGATTGTCGTCATCGCCTCTCTGTCATTAAAAGGAATGGCGCAAATGCCGGCCGCCTTGATAGCCAACAAAACGCCTGAACTCAAGCCTTATGATTACAGCGCGAAATACGATGGGCTTAAAGGCCATGTCAAAGAGGTGATAGCGTTCGAAGGAAGGATCAATAGTGTTTTTGGAAATAAAACACTTGTGAAAGGCATGTCTGCCGGCAGTGTTAAATATTTGCCTGATGGCTTGCGAATGGAAGCACATATGGTGGATGGTGGGCTGGAATATGGGGTCAGATATGACTTCAATGATGAAAAGCCTGATAGTATTTTAATCTATGAATACTTCAAAAATGAGGAGAAATATGAAGATATCCCATATGCCAAGATTGAATTCGAATACGTTTCGAAGGATTCCATCATAGAGAAATATTATAAACCAAGCAGAAATGGCGGTTTATGCAACTGGGAACAAACCGAGCAAATAAATATAAAATTAGTGCCTGGTGGATTTGAAGGTCTATATTTTCCTCGCATAGTGGATGATGGTGAGAGCTTTTCATATGTCAGCCATGGTTTGAAGTTCAATTCAAAAGATGAACGACGCGACCTTTGGAAGAATAACTCTGTTTTATTTGAAAATAGTATTTTTCGCCCTGCCAAATTGTCTTTGATAAGAGAGGCCGTGCGATTTACCAACGATGGTGCCGGTGAATTAAGAACTGATGATTTGGGGCGCATAATCCGTATGCGGCCATCCCAAAAGAAACTTGATCAGTTGTTGTCAGATGGCTTTAACAATTATAAAGCCACACATCTTGAATATGATGAAAAAGGAAACATCGCAAACATAGTTCGTTCCGAGTATTGGACGAAAGGGCCAAAGCAAAACAGACACTGGAAGCATACAGCGGATGATGTCATTAAAGTTGACTATACATATGATTCGTATGGCAACTGGACTATGGCAAAGATAACATCATATCATCAGTCGTGGGAAAATAAGAATTCATCATTGTATGGAAAAGAGACAGATAAAAAGGGATCATATTATATTAGAGAAATATCTTATTATTCTGATGACGACAAGACTCCTCCCACATCATACTTTGTAAAGGCGGAAAGGGCTGAGGACGACATCGAAAAGACTGGTGATGACATCGAAAAGACTGGTGATGACATCGAAAAGACTGATGACGGCATTGGTCAGCCGATTTATGAAAACGTTCAACATTCGCCGGAATATCCAGGAGGAAAGAATAAGCTTGTCCATGACATAATCAACAGTTTGCCTGAAAAATACAGAGACAAATGTGATGGAGACGGTAAACATCCAGCCAAAATAACTTTTAAGTTTGCCGTATATAAATCCGGCAAGACTGACAGTATAGAAATCATAAAAGGAGGTGAGAATCTGTCGGAGTCGGAGTCTGATGAAATTATCGGAGCGTTCAGGCAGCTGGATGACTTTTCTCCCGGTAAGAGCGGGCGACACACGGTCAATTCATGGGTTACTTTGCCAGTGGAGCTCTATCTGTCTTTTTCTCAATTAAATGGGGAAGCACAGAGAGATGTCAAAGCCAGGCAAGAAAAGGAAGCTCAGGAAGAAGCGAAAAGATTATGCACATTGGCTTACGATGCCTGTGAATATGGGACGCGCGCAAAAGAATATGATAAGTTGTCAAAAGCAGCTGGCGCAGCAGCCATACCAGGTATGATGGGTGCCACAAAAGGCTTAGACCCAGCTTTCTCAAAAAACATCAAGATAGAGCAGTTAAAGAGCTATAAAATCAATGGAGATTCATATACCTTCCTAAGGAAAGACAAAACGGCTGCCGAGGATGTCCATTTCGACAGGAAAGTATCGGATTTAGATTACTCCTATCATAATTTCGGTTTTTTATCTGATGACAAAAAGTATGCGTTGATAATATATCGTAATTATCATACAGAAGACTATATCTACTTTGTAGAGTTTGAAGGAGATGACATAAAATCAATCAACTATATACCTTACAATAAATCCCATGATTTTGTAATGCCTCAGTTGTGAGGCCCCCACAACCAGATTGAATCAACAGATTCCCTATGAGATCTGCGTTGCCTGCAAGGCAAATGCGCAAAGTTACAAATCAATAATTAACACGCTATGATGAATAAAATGGTGACGGTATTATTGGCATTGACAGCAGCATTGCTGTTTGTGCAGTGCGATACCGAGGAATCCCGCAAAGAAAAGGTGGAGGAGCTGGTCAAGCAGAATCTGTTTGAGACGTTGCCCGACTACAAGAGCTATGAACTGGTATCGATAGAAATGGATACCATAGAAGAAGCCTGGATTTCGATTCCGGGAATCATTGATCTCGCAAAAGAGTATCAGCAGGCACTTGCCGAAGAAAGCAATGCAACCATCAGGATTAATGAACTGCAGGCTAAAAAAGAAAGGTTGGGCAAACGGGCATTCAACACCTATATGGCTGCTGATCTTTTTGGCTTGATGAACATTTCTAAAGAGAGTAAACGATTGGACAATGAAATTGCCAATGCAAATTCTCAGTTGGCTGAGATGGCTGACAAATCAGATTCTTTATTCCGCCAGCTGGCAGACAAGATAGTGGAATCTAAATTATTGCTGTCCGGTAAAAAAAGACAAAATCATATATTCTCTACAAATATAATAAGTTACACCTGTTTTACGAAAAAGGGCTTGTCATTTGAGGCGATGTGAAATTGGTAGCATTAAGCATCAAAAAGCCCTTAAAAGACATCTATACGAGTCTGTTTCATGCTGTATGAGATAAAAATAGTCCATTTCCTATCATGTCAAAGTTTTACCGGACAGCAATAAATCTAAATCTGAAGATTTTGCCGGTTGGAACGTGACACATAAATTCAGGGCGAATAACGACTACGGCGTTTCTCAACTGTATTGTTATCATTACTATGTGTCGCCCGATATAAAGCAGATTTTTGTAAAATGGGAAGATGATGATGATGAAATTCCGCAATTGTTCAATTTAATGGGGGCTGTCATGGATGTGATTGATTCATCCCCACAAGAAGACGTTGCGGCTAATCAGGATGAATTAAACGGGATTGTCGCGATAGCAGTGTATGATAACGATAAAAAGCTGCATTTCAAGTCGGATGCAACTATTGCTGAAATCCCCGGAGCTTCATGGAACAAGGTTGGGGAGGCTCTTGTCTACTATACCGGAGAGGGGACTTTGTATAAAACCATCATTGATGGATATGAATATGAAGGGGAGTATAGGCAAGACGGTAAATGTTGGCGTGAAGTATGGAATGATTATGATGAGTGCCTGGAAGATGTGGGTATTGTTCCGGCCAAAGACAATGGAGAAAAGCTAAAAAGCTTCAAATGGGTTTAATGACCTCATTGCTGGAATTGTCTGGATTCGCCAATGTCTGGCCATTTGGCCGGTAATCGCCTCGGGCCGCTCCGGGGGATGGGAGACAATCAAGGCGCTGCGTGTCGGGGATGAGACGCAGCTCCTTGGTTGCTGTTGGCGGCGAGATGTCAGAAGCTGTAATAGAAACCAAACATCAGGTTGTTGCTGTTGAGGTTGAGGCCCCAGTTCTCGGGGCAACCGTTGCGCTTGGCCGCGTCGTTGCCGCTCTGGTAGCCGAGGAAGCCTACGTGGGCCACGAGGCTGAAATGCTCGGTCAGGTTGAGCGAGACGCCCGGGCGGAGGCCGATGCCATATTCAACGGCTGTGTCGCCGTGGGCGCGCCCTATGCCGAGGTCGACGCAGCCATCCACAAACAGGTTGACCTTGCCGGCCTTGAGGTAGGTGTAGCGGGCATAAGGGTTGATCTGGAACACGGTCTTCTCCTCGCCGCCCGATTTGCGGTAGGAGACACCGAGGACTGAGCCGACGGCGAAGCGTTCGCTCAGGTTGTAGCCTAATTCGGGAAGGACGGTCACCTGTGTGGTCTTGACTCCGCTTGTCGAGTCGGTTGTGCGTCCGAATGTCACCTGGCCGCCGGCATACCAGTCGCTTGCCGATGCGCCTAACGTTGCGACAGCCATCACTGCCATGAGTAATAATTTCTTCATAACGCGTTTGGTTTTTGGTTATAGGTTGAAATGTTTGCAGCCGTGACGCTGTCCACACATCATTTAAAACATTGGCAGCGGGATGTTGGTTGAATCGCGGCAGAAAATGTCGGCCAATCTTTAATTTTAGGCCGTCGACGGCCGATGTAAGGGAGATAATGTGTAAATTCGCGGTATGAATTGGTTTGAGAGTCTGTTTTTCGAGCAGTCGGCCCTGCAGGCTGTGTGTGTCATCTCGGTCATCATCGCCATCGGGCTTGGACTGGGGAAGCTGCGTGTCTGCGGCATCTCGCTGGGGGTCACGTTTGTGTTCTTCACCGGTATCGTGGCCGGACACTTCGGCCTGGCCATCGACCCGGCGATATTGAAATACGCCGAGGACTTCGGCCTCATGCTGTTTGTCTACGAGCTTGGCCTTAAGGTGGGCCCGGGATTCTTCAGCTCGTTCCGCACCGGGGGAATAAAGCTCAACATGCTGGGGCTGGGGCTTGTGCTTGCCGGGACGGCCACAGCCATCGCCCTCAGCTATCTGCTGGCCATCCCGATGACCGACATGGTCGGCATCCTCAGCGGGGCCACCACCAACACCCCTTCGCTCGGCGCCGCCCAGCAGGCCATCAACCAGCTCGGGCTTCCGGCCGAGGGGGCCGCCCTGAGCTGTGCCGTGACATATCCGCTCGGCGTGGTGGGGGTGATACTGGCCTTCCTGCTGGTCAGGAAGTTCGTGGCCCGCAAGACCGACTATGAGCCTCACCACCAGGGGGAGGCCGACCACACGTTCGTGGCTGAGTTTCATGTCACCAATCCCGGAATCGACGGGCTGACCTTGCGTGAGATAAACAAGCTCGTCACGAGAAACTTCGTGGTCTCGCGCATATGGCATGGCGAAGAGGTGTCGATACCCGGGCCTGACGACGTGCTGCACATCGGCGACCGGGTGCTGGTGATCACCACCGAGGATGAAGTGTCGCGCCTGACGGTGTTGTTCGGCGAAATAAGCCAACGCGACTGGAACAAGCCCGACATCAACTGGGACACACTCGACAAGCATCTTGTCTCGCGCACCATCACCATAAGCAAGCCACAGCTGAATGGCCGCAGGCTCGGTTCGCTGAAACTGCGCAAGCACTACTCGGTCAACATCTCGCGAGTGTCGCGTTCGGGGGTGCGCCTCCTTGCCCGTCCCGACCTGGTGCTGCAGCTCGGCGACCGCCTGACAATCGTCGGTTCACCAGAGTCAATCAACAAGGTCGGCGCGCTTGTGGGCAACTCCGTCACCGACCTGAAAGACCCCAACCTCGCGGCCATCTTCATCGGCATGGTGCTGTCGCTCATCGTAGGGTCTATACCGATTTCAATCCCCGGCATATCGGTGCCGATAAAGCTCGGCCTGGCCGGAGGCCCCATCGTGGTGGGGATACTCATTGGCCGCTTCGGCCCACAGTTCCATATGGTCACATACACCACCCGGAGCGCCAACCTGATGCTGCGCGGCATCGGCCTGTCGCTCTTCCTGGCCTGCCTCGGCCTTGACGCGGGCGGCAAATTCCTTGAGACAATCATGCGCGCCGACGGACTGGTTTGGATTGCCGCCGGGTTCATCATCACCCTGCTGCCGTCGCTGGCGATGACCATAGCGGCGATGCGCTGGTGGCGCCTTGACTTCGGCACCGCCGCCGGCATGGTCAGCGGAGCCATGGCCAACCCCATGTCAATGACCTACGCCAACGAAATCACCCCTGGCGACGACGCCCCCGTGGCCTACGCGACGACCTACCCCCTGTCGATGTTCGCCCGCGTGGTCATTGTCCAGCTCCTGGTGCTGTGTTTCGTCTGAACATTCAGCCCACGGCCCCCTGAAGACAGTGGGAGCGTTCCCCCCGATGTTGCCAATGTTAGGAGCGATGGACGCGTGTCAGTGATTGACCAGGCCGAGAATCAGCTTTGTGGCGAAGATGGCGTAGAAGAGTATGAGGACAGCGCCCTCGCGGCGGCTGATTACCTTGGGCCCCGTCATGGCGCCGAACACCCATACCGCGATGGCTCCGACCACAAGGGCCGAGAAATCGAAGAGTGATATTGAGCCTGTGTCGAGCGGCTTGACTGTGGTGCATATGCCGAGGACGAAAAAGATATTGAACACGCATGTGCCGACCACGTTGCCCAGGGCAAGTCCTGGCTGTCGCTTTATGGCCGCCGCCACCGATGTGACGAGGTCGGGCACCGAGCCGCCGAACCCCACGACTGTCAGACCTATCAACCCCTCGGAGAGCCCTGCACGGCGCGCGATTCCCGAAGCCCCGTCGACGAGCCAGTCCCCACCGAAGAAAAGTGCCGCGAGACTCGCCACCACGCTTGCCGTGGCGATGATGAGCTGGCGTCGGCTTACAGGTGTGCCGTCGGCCTGCCCTTTCTGAGTGGCCGAGCCTGTCTGGCCTGCCGGTGCCCGGCGGCTCAAGTCGAAGGTGTAGACCATGAATATCGCGAAGAAGAGACGCAGCATCAGTCCGTCGGTACGGTCAATGCTGTCTGTTGCTGCCCCGTCGAAGAGCCTGTCGTCGCCGCAGAAAAACAGGGCAAGCGAAGCGAGCGCTACCATCGGCAATCCTTTCCACTGCATGTCGGCGGTTATCGAGACTGGTCTTATCACGGCAACAATCCCGACCACAAGAAGAATGTCGAAGATATTTGCCCCCACCACATCGCCCAGAGCCAGCTGCGAATGCCCCCTGATGGTCGACATCAGGCATACCACCAGGTCGGGGGCGGAAGAGCCGAAAGCCACCACCGTGAGGCCGATCACCAGACCCGAGACATGCAGCCTGCGGGCAATGACCGTGGCCCCGTCAGTAAGGTAATTGCCGCCGGCCACGACCAGCGCCAGTCCCAGGAGAAATAACAGGATATCGAGTAACATACCTCTGCGCTTTTTATAGAAAGAACATATGCCCCGGCATAGGGTTCAGCAGAAGGGAAACATCGAGGGACACATATCCAAACTATTCCAATGTTTGCAAGATTGGAATAGTTTGGATTTGCGGTAATAGTACAGTCGTCACACCCAAGGCTGTGTGGTGTCCGCGGAGGGATGGTTGTGAGTAGGGCATTGTGACACCTCGGCGCGTTCCCGTTCATCACCCGGATAAAGAAAGAGCCCCGGCTCGGTTACGCTGTCACCCTCGCCGACGGCCGGCAACTTACTTTCGACACCAAAGGCCAGCCCATCCCTGCCTGACCCTCCGACAAAAACACCCAGACGGCACCGTGACTGAAAAATGCGTCCCGATGCCGTCTGTCGTGTCTGTCAACCTACCGTCATCCTTATTACAAAAGGCGTATCCTCATCTATCTCAGGGAAATACCCGCTCATATACTCCCGAAACTTCTTGTCATTTGTGCTGCGGACTTTGCTCCAGGGCACAAGGATGTCGACAAAACCGCTGTCTGTTTCAACAGAATAATGCTGATGCAGCCCCATCTGACTGTGGCTCAGGTCGCTACTCAGATTAGACATGGTTTTCCGCAGCAAAGACTCATTTGAGTCTCTGGTCGAGCTGATACGTTTTAATGTGGCCGAGGCCTCTTCCGCCTGGCGGTGAAACGTCTTCCACCCCGAGTTCACAGGGTCGACAAAATTCGAGAAGAAATCTTTCGACGCGGTGTCTCTCCAGTTCTCATTGAGTATCGAGTTGAGCTGACGATACCGGCCAAACAATTCTATGAGCTGGGCTGGCAACCTGAGATTCATTTTACAGTGTCGCTTTTATATGTGTCAATATACTGCGTGACAGTCTCCATTCGCTTTATGTTACTGTCAAGAAGATTCTGGTTAGACAGGCCGAAAGATGTTGCCGATTGCAAAAGCTGGTCAATCTGGAGCGAGAGATTGGAATAATCTTGCCTCACGTTTGCCATCTGCGCGTCAAGGGAGAGCCTGATTTCCCTGAGGTGGTGCAGCTCATTGTTGATTTTGGCCTCCGACTCAGGATGCCAATTGTTGCCGGCAAGCAGAGACGAGTATTTGCGTATTTTGTCATCGACCATTCTGCAGGATGCCTCATAGTCTCCCTCCAGAGACCTGAGCCTGGATTTGTTCTGGCTTAACAGGTTCTCAGCCTTGCGGCGGAATGCGTAGATGAGAGTGTTGACCGAGCTGTTGAAAGTCTTGATGCGGCTGTTGTATCCTTTCAACAGGTCTACCGATTTCACAGAGACATCCTGGGCCATTATCTGAGCGATTTGTATTGGTCGAGCAGGTCGCAAGTGCGCTTGATGAACTGGGCGTATTTGCCCATTTCCTGAGACATCCTGCTGATTTCCTTGGTCTGTTGCTCAAATTCCGCCATGAACTTCCGGTTCTGGTCATCATTCCATCCCTCACAAGCCCTGTGCATCTGTGAGTTGAGGCGTTGAAACAGCACCACGAGGTTTTCTCCGGCCCTTGTGAGATTATCGCCGAATTGACGGAGCTCATCAACGCTCCTTACACTTGCGTCAGTTGCCATAATGTTTAACTATTATTATTGCTGTCCGGTAAAAAAAGACAAAATCATATATTCTCTACAAATATAATAAGTTACACCTGTTTTACGAAAAAGGGCTTGTCATTTGAGGCGATGTGAAATTGGTAGCATTAAGCATCAAAAAGCCCTTAAAAGACATCTATACGAGTCTGTTTCATGCTGTATGAGATAAAAATAGTCCATTTCCTATCATGTCAAAGTTTTACCGGACAGCAATAAACTATTATTGGTTGATGTGGTTCTTGAAGTTGTCATACGACGGCACCTTGAACGGGGTGAACATAGTGTAGGTGTCAAGGTCGTCATTGTAATATATCGCCCTGAGTCTGGAGTCCTCGTCAGACAACCGTTCCGGATGGCAGTCATCTGCCAATGACAGCTGTGAGGGTGTCCGCTCGTCTGAACGGAGCATCACAAGGTGTTTGAATTTGGAGAACACAAGCCGCCGTGATGGATATTCGTCAAACAGGAATCGGTCAATCTTGTCAACTTGCATGACAGTGTGTACACCCGCCGCCGGACCTTTGTCGAGTATCAGGTTTATGGCTTCCGACACAGTGTTGACTGAATTGTCGCTCCCGCTCTCTTTCACTCCGAAATCCAGGCCGCCGAATATGTCATCAACAACGTCGGCTGTCTCGACCGCTGATGGAGCGGTCTCATCGCGTAACTTCATGTCGAGTTTCAGTTCGCGCATCTGCTCCTGTGAGAGGATGCAGACCACAGTGGGCTCGGTGACCTGTCCCGATATGATTTCCTTTGACAACGCATCCAGCACGGGGCGTTTGTCGCCGGTCACATACTGCAGCCGTCCATCTTCATGCAGCTTTTCAAGCAATCGTATGCTCTCTCCATTGTTACGTCCGGAATTAAGCACTATGATCCGTCGGGAGCTGCCTGACATAAGCAGGGAAAGTATTGTCACCACCGCCGCGCGCGATGTGTTGTCTCCATTGTTGAGGCCACACACAAGTATGTTCTCGCTGTAATCGTCAGGGAGAGATATGGAGAGGTTGTTGCGACACATGTCTATGGTCTTGCCGCATAACACCTCGGTCTGTGACGTCGCTTGACCAATCGCCAAGTTTTCATCTGTCAGCTCATATTCCTGTGACCCGTTGAAATACAGCTGGCCGTTGCTGCCATAGTCATTGCTCTTCTCAACGATTTTCTCAATTGTCCTGAACGACTCCTCGTTTGGAACATAGTTGCCCTGGAAAACATTGTCTTGCTCGACATGGTGGTAATACACGCGGCCCACACTCAGCCCGTCGGTGAATCTCGAGCTGCCGCTCACCAGACGCTCCGAATCAGAGGGGGCGCAGTTCATAAGGTAATAGTCGGTGACATTGTTGAGTATGTCGGTCGGTATGTCGGCCCCCGCGAGGGTCTGGGTCGCGAAAATCAGGTGCACACCCTGGTTTCGTCCCTCCTTGGCGATTTTCGTGAGTATTCCGGTGACCTCGGCCTGCATCCTGGTGTTGCCCGGCCCGCTGGAGTTGAAAATCTGGTGACACTCGTCGATGACGACCACAATCTGAGGCATCGGATTGTCAGCATGGCTGCGGTTGTAATCTGTGATGTTGTTGCAGCCTGCGTCACGCAGAGATTTGCCGCGTTGTTTCATCTGGCTCTCGACGTCGCGCATTATCTCCACCACAATCTGGAAATCGCTGTTGTCGACCAGCAGCGAGCGCAGATGTTTTATATTGCGGTATCGGTTGAATTCCACCCCTCCGAGCTTGAAGTCGAGAAGATACAGCTGCAGGTCGACAGGGGAGTACTTGTGGATGAGGCCCACGACGATGTTATGGAGCAGTACCGATTTTCCGGAGCCGGTTTTGCCCATTATGAACGCGTGGGTGTGTGAACGGGTGTCGAAGTTGAAACAGAACTCGCAGTCATTCGCCTGGCCGATGAATGTCGACAGCTGCGCGTCGGTCAGGACTGTGAACCCATTTTCAAACTCATCCACCGTCTCGGCTTCATCCTCTTCAGGTTTGCGGCCGAGAGTCTGTGACCATTTCGCCGATAGTTTCCCGGCTCCCTTTAGCCAGTTCTCAAACCATCCTGGCTGCGATGTGTCGATGCCGGAGACTGTCATGGCATCCAGCTCTTTGTCGAAGCTCCAGTGTCGGGATGTGCGCAACACGAGGCTGCGGTCTGACGGTTGGTTGCCCTGTATGGCCGTCCAGTTGTCCATCGTGACCACCATTACCCCTGCTCTGTATCCTTTCTTTACAATAAGGTCGTAATACTTTGCATCCAGCTCTGAAAGTTTGCCGGGATTTACAAAAACGACAACAACCAGGTTCTCTGATATTGAGCCGGATTTCCTGACCGAACGTATGTAATTGCCTGTGCGGGCGATACGCGCGTCAATAAACTGGGAGAGGGCCTCAAGAGATTCCGACACCTGCGATTCGGTGTTGCATAGTGTAATGCGTGTAGGATGGGCCATGGATTTCAGTTCCCACGCCACACCACGGTTCTCAGGGTCTTCAATCACAAACTCCAGGTTCTCCCTGCCGAAAGCGAGAGCGGTTGCGACTACCACCGCATTGAGAAACTTTGAGCTTTGGGTGACATTGTCGGCAAGCTCGATGAAGACTGCGTGGCCCGACGTGTCTTCATCGTCAAAGAAAAAGCCACGCTGCATCGGGGTCTGGAGGGTGGTGTGTTCTGACTCGGAATGGCCCGGTGTGACCGGCAGTGTCATCACCGGGCTTTCAATCACGCCGTAGGGTTTCAGACACAAGGATATGGCCGCACACTGTTTAATTCCACGCTCAGTGGTCACGTCATGCCTCTTCACGGCAAAACTTTCATAAGCATAGCCTCTTTCATCAAGATACCTCCTGATAAAGTCAGGATTTTCAGCATCCACGCATGAGGCTGTGAACTCCGTGACCATGTCGGGAAACGAGATGCCTGGCCCATTGGCCGACAAGGCTTTGATGAATGCGGCCAGCCCCTTGAAGTCGCTGCTGGCCCTTGACTTTGACGCGCATTCGACAATTTCTGCCGCTTTTGGTGTCCTCAGGCCCCGAAGACCTGGAAATTTGGAGTCAAGGATGCTCTCAAGGTTGGCGGTCACATGCCTGAAGATGCCGGCGATGCGGTCGTTGACCGCGAAATAAGCCTGCGGACTTCTGAGCCGGCAATATTCGGTTATCGCCCCCGCAAGAGTGTGGAGGGTTTTCAGACCTGGTGACTTGCGGAAACTGTCGATGTCAGGCGCCACGCTCATCGACAATGACGGGTTTGCGTCAAGCAGCTTGCTGAAATCGTCGAATATCAGCCGGTAAACCGCGCGCAAAGAAAATTCTGTGAGTTTCAGCGCATACTGGTCGCCCAGATTGAGTATGGCCAGACGGGCCTCCGTCTCACGGGGACTTCTGGCCTGCTCAATCAGCGAGTAAAGGGAGGCTTCGCTTATGTTGTGCATATGTATGTGGCTTGACGCTTGCGGTATGAGTCGGTGGTTATTATAAGCCGTCGATTTTGAACTCGTTGTCGTTCAGGTCAAAGTTTAGACCATCAGCGCCTTTGGTGCTGAGAGTCCCGTTCTTGGCCGCGACATCGGTCGACACGCGGCGGGTGTGTATATCCTCCTCCATATGCCTTTCGGCCGATTTGAGTTCAAGTTCCATACGCTTCTTCTCGATTTCAATGGCGTTGCGTTCGCGCTCGATGGCGATGTCCTCGCGTTGTAGTCCCTTGTTGTCGCGCTCGATGGTGAGACGGTCGCGGTTGAGGTCTATACGGTGTTCCGACTCCTGTTTTTCAGCCATATGGGCCACAGCGCGGCGGCTCAGCTCATGGAGCTGCACATAGTTGGGATCCTGGGTGTCGTAGGTGATTCGCGACATGTTGAACATGCGCAGACTGATGCCGTATTCCTCCTGGAAGGTAGGGACTACATACTCCTTGGCCGCGTTGTTGAGCTTCATTATCGCCGTCTCGAACTGGAGAATCGGTATGGTCGTGATTTGCGTCATGAAAGCCTTGATGACCGCGGTAAGGCCGTCTTTCACATGCTCTTCAAGCTGCTCGGGGGTCATCTGGCTGAGACTTATGTTATTGAAACATAAGTCTGGGTCGGCGATACGATACTGTACAGTGCCTCCTACCGCCACCTTGATGGGGAAATTGGCCATCTTCGGATTGGTCTTGTCGAACACATGGAAATAGGGCACGACAAATTTCATTGTGAAGATGCTGTTCATCTTGTTCTGAACAGGTGGCGGAGGAGTCTCTTTCTTTTTGAAAAGATCAAAAAGTCCCATATGTTATCCTTTTTAGTTTTGTGTTTATGACTTATAATATTTCCATTGCGATAGGATTGGCCTGCGCCCATTTTATGGCCTCGATGATGTTCTTGGCGGCTTTTCCTGACAGTTTCACCTTGTAGACTTCACCTTCCTGCTCGACATAGGCTTCGTTTTTGCCTGATGACATATAGTCGGCGATGGCTGCCACCTCATGCTCATCATAGAATTTTATTGCTGTCCGGTAAAACTTTGACATGATAGGAAATGGACTATTTTTATCTCATACAGCATGAAACAGACTCGTATAGATGTCTTTTAAGGGCTTTTTGATGCTTAATGCTACCAATTTCACATCGCCTCAAATGACAAGCCCTTTTTCGTAAAACAGGTGTAACTTATTATATTTGTAGAGAATATATGATTTTGTCTTTTTTTACCGGACAGCAATAATAGAATTTGAATGTGGCGACTCCTGTGATGTCGCTTGTCTCAAAGTCGGTCACTTTCCCTATTTTCAGGTTGGTTGGTTTGTCCTCGCCACCTTTTTTGGGCACGAAGTTGACAACAATGCCGTCCTTGTAAATTTCCACGGAGAATGTCGCCCCGGAACAAGAGAACTCCGCCGCGCAATACTCATATTTGCCCGACATCATATACATCTTTTCCCAACCTTTGGGTAATTTCACCTCTGCGGCGGTCTTCTCCTCCTCGGGGAGCGTCTCCACCTCGGTGTAATCCTCCTCTTCAATGAGCCCGGTATGGGAATCCGCCGCCAGTGTCTCGGTTGTGGAAGCAAGGTTGGATTCCTTCTTGTCTCCCTTGGAGGAAAGGAAAACCGCTGCAATACCGCCACCCACAAAACAAAGTAGGATGATTATTGCAATTGTGACAACAATACGGTCTTTGCGTTTCTTCTTTCGGTCAAGCTCGGCGTATGTCTTTACAATCGGATGGTCGGGAAACGCGATTTTGGCACGCGTAAGACATTCCTTGAATTTGGATTGGTAGGCTTGTAGCACAATCGGATTCATTTGAGCAGTTTCGCATATAGGCTGTAGATACTCAATGAAAGCAAACAGAGCGTCCTGGCTGTTTGGCACATGGAATCGTTCGATTATGCCTGCACGAGATATGAAATTGGCGGAGTTTACTCTTTCCTCGAATTCCCTTATGAAGGATGGGATCTCGACCCTTTGGAATACGTGGCCGCATTCCTCGCATTTCATAGCAAGGGGGTCTACCTTTGCGCCACAGTTGGGACATACTATTACCTTACCCAGGTTTGATACGCTCATAATGTCTGTTGATGTTCTTAAGTTGTTTTGATTGTGGAGAATATTACGGAGGGAGTTTTCACCATCTCCTGCAACGTCGTGCTATTATGACTCGGATAAGACTATATTGAATGTCTTTCCTTTGGGAGAGGTGTGTTCTGTGTCACACTCGTTATGTCGCAGAATGTGCCCAGATTGCTTACGCCTCTCAACAAGGGGCTGGCCTCGTTGAGGATGTCTATGAAATCGGCAGGCTCGGTTGAGTTTTTGTCTGCCGTGATGTTAGGCAATGATACGGTTTTGAAACCTCCGATATTGCCGGGTCTGCCTTGAGGATTGGGTATGGGGCTGGTCTTTGTGTTGTCTGGCATAAGGGGATTGGTTTATCTTGCTGCAAAGGTATAGATTAAATTGTATAATTTAATATTGCTGTCCGGTAAAAAAAGACAAAATCATATATTCTCTACAAATATAAT
>ERZ778495.986-NODE-986-length-22158-cov-10.184681_pt1 | contig 22158 bp, 12 predicted proteins | sample MGYA00433100_ERZ778495 | MGnify/ENA primary metagenome ERZ778495 (study PRJEB29527, sample SAMN07138962) | mouse gut metagenome | material: feces | host: mouse | place: China:Nanjing | collected 2016-01-25 ...
GTATATTTTCTGTTGTTGTGAGGAGCATGACGGAGACTATGTGACGAATAAAAACTGGTCGGTAAAGCCTATCTAACATAATCTCAGGAAAATTTAAACAGGCTCTTAGTTTGTTTCTTCCTCGTCATTCTTGAACAACACATCCTTTAGTTTCTGATAAAGGAATGAAAGTGTCAGCAATATCAATCCCAGAAGGATAAATACGATAATCTTGCCGATAGTCGGCATTGCCCATAAATCGTCTAATACGAGTTTGAGCAGAACTATTCCGAAAGTCGCAAGGCTTACCATACGCATCGCTTTCTGATGCAGGCGCATTCCCAATCCCATCTGAACGAAACCGGCAATGCTTAATGAGAGTGATAGTCCGGCACTGAAATCGTCTACACCTACTTGCCAAAGGAAAGAACGTACCATTGTCAGCCAAAGGAGTGTGGCAAGAATATTCAGATATACGGTGAAGCGGGATTTTATGCCGATTGATGTATAGTACAGACGTGCCACGTAATATATGTTTGCTATCACGAAAGCAGCCGTCAGCCATCGCAACACGGCAGGAGTGAAAGCCATGTTCTCCCATTGGTCACACCATATATTCAGAATATATACAAGCGTATTCATTCCGATAGCCAAAGTATAGGAAGTGAGGTGCTTGGTTATCGGGAATCGTTTTCTGAAAGCATAGCAAATGCCCGAAATGAATACGGCGGTAAACAAGAACATCGCTCCGCTTCTCGTTGCCCCTTCAAAATACAAATTGAATTCCATCATAAATGTATAATAAAGTATGATTACGGAAACTATAAGCATAAAAGGATTCCAGAAACTGTACTTCAACCGACGTGCCGTAGAGAAGAAGGAATGATAATATTCCATTAATAAAGCGAATGCTCCTGTAGCTAATCCCACAAACAAAGAGGTGGTAAATGAACTATTCAGAAAAATTGTATCCAAAGAATGATGTTCAAACATCACGCTATACACATCCATCAAGTAAGAAACGAAAGTGAGTCCTACCAGGACTTTGGCCGCAGACTCATATACCCTGATTTTCGACTTGACATAAAGCCACAACAACAATACCATTTCCGATGTCCAAAGCAAAGTAATATAGTTTCCGTCCAGTTGAATCGGGACTGTAATGGAGACAAATGTCAGCACAAGCCCCAATGTGGTATGCACGAGGAATTTATATGCTTTCCTATCCTTCCATAACCAAAGCACCAGCCCCAGATTAACGAGTGCGATAAACAGGCTCAACAGACCGCTCGCCTTAAAAGACAGTCCCATGTTCTTTAGGAAAAGAATTCCCGAAAGCAGATAGACAAAATTATTAGTGATGATGACAAATACCAGTCCGCGGCTCATAGCCTGTATCTTCTCTCCACGAAGAATGGAAAACACCGGAAGCAAAAAGGTAAAATAGAACAGAGTGGCAAACATCAGCAAATGTCCCGAAATGACCGTAGAGCGGGAAGAATAGCTCAACAACAAGAAACTAGCCATTATCAGACAAGTAAAGACAAATGAGATTATCGGAAGTTCGCTCCACTTTTTGTAGATGGAAAGCCCGAACATTCCCAAATTCAATATACTCACATAAGTAAACAGAACTTGATAACTTCCTTCGCCGCTACTTACAATAAAAGGTGCTAGAAATCCTCCTACAAGCGCAATAACAGCCAGCTCACGCCTGTCATATATCACAGAAAGAACAGACATAAATATAGTAGTGGCTATCAGAATGATAAACGCTACAGTCTGCGAAAAGATATGATAATAATGGAATGCGATAGCAACCGTGAGATAGAACACGGCGAACGCTCCACCGGCAAGCAATGAACTGAATGTACGATATTTCTTCTGCAAGCGTTCGGCAACAACCAGCAATGCCGCCCCGGTCAGGAAACCAAGCACCGTACGGAAAGTCTCGTTTATCCAGTTCTTGTCAATGGCGTACTTCACAAAGAAGCCCACCCCTATCACAAATATGAGAATACCAATCTTTCCAAACAGGTTTTCACCGATAAACTTCTCGTAGTTGACTTGTTTCTTTGGTAGTTTCGGAGCAATCGGTGCCACACGAATCGGTTCTGGAGACATTGCAGACTCTTCCCGAACCGTATCCATCACTGGGATACTTTCAATAATTTCTTCCTGAACAGATTCTTGAACAGATTCCGAAGCATCTCGCAATTTATTGGCAACCACAGCCTCAACCATTGTACTCGGTTCGCGAACAACCAACTCTTCTTCAACCAATTTTTCTTCCGGCAGGACTTCTTCTACTACTTTTTCAGGCGTCTCCTCACTTGATTCCCTATCATCAGCAGCCATTTTCGCCTGCCCCTTCAGAAGAGCGTCCATCTGCTTTTTTATTACATCAAGCTCTTTCTCTATCTTCGTGAACCGACCATCGAACCGGCATAGCAAAACAATAAGTATCACTATACCGAGTAACGGATATACACTATTAAAATCTCCCATAGTATTTTGTATTTGATTCAATATCACAAATATACGAAGAATTCGCAAGATACAGGGAGATTTGGATGGAATAAAGTAAGTGATTACAAAAAAAGAGGAGAAAATCTCCTCTTTTTTAGAATGTTGCCCTAAATTCGCATCTTCATATTATTTCCATAGCGCTGTATCTTTCACTTTGACTGGAACGTCAGGTCTATCACATACGACTCCTTAAACATCTTCTTGGCGAACTTATGTATATCGGCAGGCGTCAACCGCTCCAATATCCTGTCAAAATTTTCGGGGGCGGTGATGTCGATACCTTCCGTATAATAAGCGGCAAGGGCAGCCATCCAATATGCGTCAGAGTTTCTCGACTGTTCGTCGTTTTTCCGCAGATTGGCAACCACCTTTGCAAACTCATCCTGCCCAGGTGCCTCTTCGGCAAGACGTTCCGTTTCGGCGTGTACCAACGACTTCAAATGGGCTTCCCGCTCGGGTGCACAGTCGAATATCATGGTAAAAGAGTAACGCGATTCGGGGAGACGGGACGAAGTAGCATTGATATTGATTCCATATGTGCCCCCCTCCTTCTCGCGGATGTTTTCCGTATAGCGCAACTGCAAGATGCCGCGCAACAGGCTTTGGCAGATGTTATGGTAAGGCGTATTTTTCAGCTTCGTTGAAAAATTGGTGACGACAGTGGCTTTTGGGGTCTCCCAGTTGAGCCGGACGTTTTTCACGACCTTCCCCTTTGCCGGCAATTCGCGATGCAGAGTACGCTTCTCTTTGCGATGTTCGGAGCGCAAAGAACCGATGTATTTCTCCACCATCTGTCGGGCGTTCTCCTCTTTCAGATTGCCCATGATAAAGAACACGAAGTCGCTGGCGTCCTTGATACGGTCAGAATAGACATATTTCAATCTTTCCAACGTAATCTTATCCAAGTATGCTTTATTGAAAGCCGGGAAACGGGAGCTGTAATTGTGCAAAATCTGTTGGAGCGAGTCCTTCATCACCGTCTGCGGCTGTCCGGCATACTGCTGCAACGCTGCATAGTTGCGCTGCATCAGCGTAGCAAACAATGCTTCGTCGAACCGGGGTTTCTCGAAACGTAGGTAAATCAACTGCATGAGCGTCTCGAAATCTTCCGCAACGGAGGAGCCTCCTATAGCCTCATCCCATGGAGTGATGTTCACTTTGCATCCCACCCGCTTACCGGTCAGCAGTGTCCGCAGTTCGTCGGGCGTAAAGTCGCCCACGCCGAACGAAGACACCATCGTTGCGGCATTCTCGGCTGCGGGCAGCAGGTCGGTATCCTCGTAGACAGAGGTTCCACCGTTGCTATAGGAGGAAACAAGGATTTTATTGCTCGCACTATGGCGGAACACCACGCGGGCGCCATTCTGCAAAGTCCACTCCACAGCGCCAAAACGCTCCAGGGGACGCACCTTCACAATCTGTCCGCCCTGCAGCTCTGCATCATCCAGCAGTTTGCGTTGAACGCCCGAAGGGGTATTCACCGCATAAGGACGAATCTGACTGGAATGCTCCACGCGTTCCATGATAGCCGTCATATCCTCGCGCGACAAGTGTTTCTCTTTGGCTGAGCCCACTACCAGCAATGTCCGGTTTTTCGGGCTGTTCCACTTCTTCGCCCTGACAGAAACCTCCTCTACTGTGATGTCGGCAACAAGGCGTTTCACCCAACGGTAATAGTCGGAGGGGCTGAGAAGCGGTCGTCCTTCCAGAAAATGGGCCTGTATCTCTTGCGCATAACGGCTGTTTGCCTTGCCCTTCCTGCGTCCGTTCTCCAGTGCTGTGAGCATATCTTTCTTGGCACGCTCCAGTTCTTCGGGCGTGAAGCCATAACGTTTCACCCGTTCATTCTCGGTCATTGCCGCTTCCCATGCTGCGGCTTCCTGTCCGGGACGGGGAGATACATTAACGTTGTATGCACAATATCCGCGCACCAAATCTCCGTAGGCAATCTCCGCATGACGGAACGGCGTATCCGGACGACGTGCCAGCTCCGCGATACGCGTCCGCATCATCGAATTAAAGAACGAGATAATCAGACTCTCGCGCAGATAAGCCACGCGATTGCGTTCGCACGCCGGAGTGTCGTTCATCCGGATGGACAGCCCCAACGAAGAGCGGGCAGCTTCATTGTCCGTTGCCAGCACATAACGGGGAGTATCGTTGTCGGGTATCGAAAAGAACGGACGCGGCTCCGGATTCTTCACGGCAGGAATGGCAGTAAAAAGCTTCTTCACTTTTTCTTCCATCCGGCGCGCATCGAAATCGCCCACAATGGCAATCGCTTCCAAATCGGTGCGATACCATCGGTGATAGAAGTCGCGCAATGCCTGTGGAGCAAAGTGCTGAATGACGTCCAGTGTTCCGATGACATCCCTGTCGGCATACCGCGAGCCTTGATAGAGTACCTGGTTTGTCTTTTCCTGCATCCGCACCGTTGACGTTCGGCGGGTGCGCCACTCTTCGACAATCACCTTGCGTTCTGCGTCAATCTCTTTCTCTTCCAACGACAGGTAATAAGACCAGTCGTGCAGTATCAACAGGCAGGTGTCCAGCAAAGATTCACTTTGAGTAGGCACGTCGGTGAGTTGGTAGACAGTCTCGTTGTGCGACGTATAGGCGTTGATGTTGCTCCCGAACGCCACGCCGTGTTTCTCCAGTCCCGAGATGATACCTTTGCCGGGAAAATGCTTCGTTCCCTGAAAAGCCATATGCTCCAGGAAATGCGCCAATCCGTTCTGCTCGTCCGTCTCCAACAGCGAACCGGCATTGCGAATCAGATAAAAGCCTGCACGACGAGGCTGGTCGCCGTTGTGGCGGATATAATAGGTAATCCCGTTAGGCAGCCTGCCGATAAGCACCGCCGAGTCGACAGGCAGCGTCTCTTGCCCGCCGACCGCCGCCGACTGTGCGCGTGCAACGGTCAGTGAGGCCAAACAAATACATATATATGCAATTATTTTCTTCATGAAATTGTCTTTTGGGGTGTGCACGAAGATGCTTATTTCTTCTCCTCTTCCTTGCCGTCACCTTCGCCGAAAGCGGGGGCACCTGCTAAAATCTGCTTCACACGGCTCACCATTTCCTCGCCACGCAGGGAGAAGGAAATGACTCTTCCTTCGGGGTCAATCAGGATGGTCTTGGGCACTGCCGTCACTCCCAGCATACGGGCGGCGGGCGAACCCCATCCCAAGAGATCGGAAGCGTGTGCCCACTCCTCCTTGTCCATCTGATGCGTGCGGATAGCGTTCTTCCAGTCCTTCTCTTTGTTGTCCAAAGAGAAACTGACAATCACAAAACGGTCACGGTCGGCCTGCGTTTCATTGTACAACTGTATGAGGTAGGGAATCTCCCGGCGACAGGGACCGCACCACGAAGCCCAAAAGTCCAGCAACACATATTTTCCTTTGAAATCTTCCAGCGTCTTGCGTCCGCCTTCAACAAGAGGAAGCGTGATGTCGGGCAACTCGCCGCCTACTTTCAACTCCTGCGCACGCACTACGTTGCTGAACGAACGGTAATACGGGTGCTTCTTCAACTTAGGCGACAAGGATTTCAGCATACGCTGCACGTAGGCCTTGCTCAATGTCGGGTAAACCTCTTTCTCCAGCATCAAAGGCACCAACGGCGAATCGTTGTGTTCGAGCAGAAAACGGAGTTGCGCTGCGGAAGCGGCAACCATTGCCGCCGCACCGACACGTACCCACTCTTCCTGATTTTCGGGTCGGCTCATCCATTGATTGAACGACTCTCCATGCTTCTCCTGCCACACGTTCAAGGTGTCGGTCTGCTCCTTGATACAAAGTCGGCGGATTTCCTTATACTGGTTGTACAGGTCGTTAGTCGGTGTTCCCTTTGCCATTCCTCCTGCGGGAAAAGCGGCATCCGGAATACGCACTTCCACCGTACCCGGCTCCACAAACAGTTGCACGTTGCCATTGTCGAAGCCGGTCAGTAAATAAAGCAATTCCGGCTCGCCCTGTTTCAGAGAACGTGTAAAGGTGAAAGTACCGTTCACCGGCTTCACGGAATCGACATTGATCATGCGTTCGTACTCGTCCATCTGCGTCAGGTAAATTTTCTGTATCCGTTGCGGCGTATGGCGCAGCGAATCTTTCAGCATACGTCCTTTGATGACACACGTATTCTCTTGTGCCTGCACCCCACCCATACAAGCTATCAGGCAGGCTGCGGCTATATAGCACTTGCGTAACATTCTCGTTCCTCTTTTTATTCGTTTTTTATTCATACGTTTCCACTCCCTCAATAATTCGCTTCACCTTGTTGAGCATCTCTTCGCCACGCAGATTGAAAGCCACCACTTCTCCTTTCGGATTCAGCAAAACTGTGTGGGGAACACCCTGCACGTTGAACAGCGACACAGCATCGGACGACCATCCTTTCAAGGTAGAAAAGTGAATCCAGTTCTTGTGTTTCAACTCATTCTTTTCGATGCTGTTCACCCAATCAGGCTCTTTGCTGTCGATAGAGTAGCTGAGTATCACAAATTTATCGTTTGCCTCCGAAGCTGTCATCGCCTGCTTCAAATAAGGGAATTCGCGACGGCACGGTCCGCACCACGAAGCCCAGATATCCAACAGTACATACTTGCCTTTATAGTCGGAAAGGGATATCTCCTTGCCTTCCGGCGTCACTCCTGCGATGTCGGGCGCCGGCGAGCCTACCTTGAGGTTGCTTGCCTTGATTTTATTCTCCAGCTCACGATAGACAGGATGCTGCCTCAACCGTGGAGAGACGGCACGCATCAACGTACGTTCAATCGTTTTCGGTTGAAACAGGTGATAGATGTCATACTTGATGATAAACAAAGCCGCTTCGCTGTCAAGGTGATTGCGCAGATATTCCAGCGCCACCACTTTTTGCATCACGGTATTTACATTGAACACGGAACCATGATAGTCCATCTGCAGATCCGGATTGTTCTTCACCTCTTCGGGCAGCGAATTGAACAGATTGTTCATGCGGACTTTCGAATCCTGCACATCTTTCCCACGTACCGCATAGTAGCCGCTCATCACATCGTTGCAGGGCGTACCGCTTACCTTTGCCGACACGGGATAGTGGGCATCAAAAGGCTGCACCGTAATGTTGCCCGGCTCAAGCAATAACTGCACGCTACCGTTATCGAATCCGGAAAGATAGGCAGCTTCCACAAAGCGGGGAGCCTTACCCTCGAAACGGAAGGTCTTATTCTTTACAACGGCAGAATCCAGTCTGACTTCCTTGCCGTCGGACTGGCACGCCAGATAAACCATGCGGACCGCTTGCGGGGTGAAACGTAACGAATCACGCGTCATTTCACCAGTAATGACATACTTGTCGCCGTTTTGTGCCAGGCAACCAACACCTGCCAACATTCCAACGGCAACCGAAACTATTATTCTTCTCATATAAAAATAAATGCTTTATCTGTTTTTTTAAGTAACCGGAAAAAACGGTTACTTTAAGTTATCCTCCAAATATTTAGCCAGTTTTTCTCCTCTCAGATTGGTAGCGACAATACGGTTTTCTTCGTTGAGAATAAAGATGGCGGGAACGGCGCTCACACTGTAAAGCCGTGCCACATCGCATTTCCATCCTTTCAATGAAGAGACGTTTATCCACGTCAGTCCATCTTTGGCGATGGCGTCTTTCCAACGTTCCGGCTTGTTGTCAAGCGATACGCTGATAATCTCCAGTCCCTTATCGTGATACTCCTCGTAAGCCTTTTTCAGAGCGGGATTGTTCAGGCGGCACGGTCCACACCACGAAGCCCAGAAATCAAGAATCTTCACCTTTCCAGCTACCTTGCTCAGCGTCACTTCCATGCCTTCCGGAGTAGTCAGCGTAAAGTCGGGGGCAAGTCTCCCCTTCTCCGTCTGCTCCATCCGTTCGTAACGTTCTTTCAAGATACGGGCACTGGGCGTCTGCTTGGCACCTTCGCCCAATGATTCGTACATTTTACGGCATTGCTCGGCGCCTGCATCGCGCATCTGTGCATTCTCCAGGTAAGTATGCGCTGTAATCAGGTCATCATGCTGCCCCAAAAAGTCGTAAGTCTCTTTTCTTGCCTGTTGCTCCAAAAGTAGAATCGAATCGTTCAGCGCACTGGCACTTCTGTATTTATTTTCGGCAACCAACGTCTGGTGTCTTTGCTTCATAGCGCTTATCTTCTGACGCTGTTCGGTGGAATACTTCAAGTATCCCGTCCAAGCATCCTGCAACTTACCGCCTCGGATGTAGGCCTCCCGCCCATTGGTAAGCAAAGCAGTGTACGAACCGCCCGGCTCTGCCATGAATGGAAATCCCCCCGAATAGTTCTCAACAACGATATGTGCCACCACCGGTTCGTCACACCTACCCTCCAATACAAAATCGGGGGCTTGGAAAAGAGCAGTGCCCAACGTATCCACCCGGTTTTCGGAAACCGGCGCCAGCATATACAGGCGCCCCGATTCCACTCCTTTAATCTGTCCTTTCACAGTCACATTGTTCTGTGCATACGACAGATATCCGCAACTTGCCAAAAGCAACGTTGCCACTAATGTATTTTTCATTCCCTATTTATTGTAAAAGTGTTTCTATAATATGTACATATTCCTTGTTCCGGTTGTATTTCTTCTTATACTCCTTCACTACATCATCTATGCGGTCGAGATTCTTTCCGTTACGAATAAAGTTGCAGATAATCGTATAAAGCACCACATCCCTTACATCGCCCGTATAGAATGCGGCATACGCGCGGTATCCCTCTTCGAAGGAAGTAGGACGCGTGTAGGTTGTACCCGACTCGTGCGCCTTCTTCTCATTAACGAAGAACATATAGCGCATCAGCATCCCGATATAATCCAGAGACTGCAAGGCGTTCTTGTCCGTGCGCAAGCTATAGCCGTCCATTACCGACCAATAGTCACCGATTTCCTGTTTCTCAATCGGCAAACGACGGGTTTCGGCATACATCACCGGATATTCCATAAACGAATTATATACGCTTCCTTCAATGTCTGCCAAGATGTAGCTGCTCACTTCGGGACGAATCTCCTTGCCGGCTTTCTCCAACAGTTTGCGGCTCTGCTCCGACAGTACCCGCGATGCTTCGAAACGCTCTTTCGGCTTCACATCTACAGCGATGCAAGCAAGAAGCTGCGATTTATAGCGCATAGTGCGTTTCAACTGAGCGATGTCGCGCAACAGGCGGTTTTGCGCTACCGCTTCTGCCGTTCCGCTGAACTCCACAGCCTGCACCTGCTTGCCTTCGTAACGAAGGTTGACGTGCAGGCTGTCGCCCGGCATCAATAAAACGGTTGTTTTGCCGTTGATGGCAAACGTCACCATCCGTTCTGTATCAAACGAGTAAATATGCTCCTCGCCCGGATTGGTATGAAACTCCTGTCGGAGCAACGGGGTCTGGAAACAGTCAAAATAGACCATTTCTGCCCGATAGCCGTAGATTTCGGCACTTAACACAGTTTTTTTAGCTTGCACTGTCTCCCATGCGACACTGCACAACAGACAAACACATCCTATTAAAATTCTTCTTATCATATACATTAATCTATTCATTATTTCTTAGTTCAACTCCAGTTCAGAAGGCTACTCCCAACGACACCTGCCATGTATTCTTGAGGAAGCTGTTTTTCTCAGGAATAATAAAGGCAAAGTCGGCACGTAGCATACTGTAATGCACACCGCAGCCGATGGTACCGTAGCGTTGCATACGGTTGTTTTCTTCTCCATAGTGGTATCCGCTGCGTACAGAAAACAGCTTGAACGCCGTGTATTCCGCTCCAACGGCACCCTCCCAGCAACCGCCGGGCCATACGCGGTAGCCCACTTCGATCGTGCCTTGCAGACGGTGGTTGTCGTTGAATGCATAGTCAACACCTCCTCCGGCATTCACTTTGGCGGGCTGCTTATACTTACCGTATCCGTAATCCATTTTCGTACCGAAGTTGGCAGCCTGCAAACCCAAACTCCAACGGGCGTCGTCGTTGTTGCGCCATGCCTGTTGGTAATAGACGCCAAGGTCGAAAGCCACTCCGTTTGCCGCTGCATTGTCGAAAAGAGCGGAACGTACGAAGCGTGCCGTTGCACCTACGGACAGTCCTTCGGTGAGTTTGCGTGCATATCCCAAGTCAATGCTCCAGTCTTTGGGAGTATAGACCGCACCCGCACGCTCCACATCCGGACGGTTGATGTAGCGGAAACCCGCCTGGATTCCCTGCTTGTCGTCCAACTGGTAATGGCCTGCCAAAGCGTGCAAATTGCTGCCCGAAGCCAATTCGCGCATCCAGGGCGTAAAACTGTAGGTCACTTCCGCCTTCCGGTCCGAGAAAACATTCTTGGCAGCATTTCTCCAAATGGAGAATGCGTTTGCCGAAGAAGCCACCCCACTGTTGCCCATTCCTACACCGCGCACATCGGGCGTCAGTTCGGGAAACAAAGCCGCTCCGTTATCACCCTGTCCAAAGGTAGCGGTTGCTCCGCACAAGAGCAACATCATCAAGCCATATCTTATATTTTTCATACTCTTACAGTTTTATGATATTCTTAGTAATCGTTTTATTGTTGCACGTCAGTTTCACGACATACATACCGCCACTCAATCCGGAGATATCGACTTTGCCGGGAGAACTGAGCGAGATATTCGTCACTTGTTCGAGCACCAAGTTGCCGAGCGTGTCATATATCCGTGCGGTCACCTTGCCACTGAAGGTGGCGCTTGCACCAATCGTCAGTTCGGTGTTCGTGTTTTCGATGCTTGCTTCCGTATGTACTTCGGGTAACAGGCGAACGGTGAAAGCGGTAGTGGTAGTCTGTACGTTGAGGTGCTCTTCTCCTCCGACTCCCTGGTCGGTCACGGAGAGGGAGACTTTGTACGAACCGGGCTGAATATCCTTGTTGTGCAGGGAAAGAGTGAGTTTTCCATCTGCGAAAGTCTGCTTAAAGATACCGGCAGGGTCGTCCACCTCATAGGTGAGGCCGGCTGTATCGGTTTCCTTGTCGCTCAGTTCAAACACGTAGTTCACTTCTTCGTCGTAGTAAAGTACTTTATCAGTCTCTATATCCAGTCCTTCCGAAACCAGCTTGACAACAGGCGGCCAGTTCATGGCTCCCGTCAAAGCACCGTACGCATTGACACAACCTGTGCCAATCATTCCTTCGTATTCGGGATTGTATTCTGCAATGGGGGTGACATTCTGCAACAGGCGATGTTTCACCTCTTCGGCAGTGAGTCCGCCTTCCTTGTCTTTCAAGTAAGAGACCACCAACGCTGCTACTCCCGCCACTACCGGCGAAGCCATAGAGGTGCCGACCATAGGTTTGACAGCGTTATTGTTCACCGTACTCCAGATTGCCCAAGTACTCCAATCGTATTCGGCAGGAACTTCATCACCACCACCGCCGGGAGCCGAGATAGACACCCACGAACCGTAGTTGGAGAAACTACTCTTCTGAAAACGGGGATTTACACTGGCTACGGATATCACATGATTCAAAGAGGCGGGAATTACCGCATCCTTCTCCACGCCGTCGTTGGCAACAGCCGCAATCACCAAGCCGCCTTTCATCGGACCTACCTGATTGCCGTCTTCATCACAACCTGCATATTCCACAAAATAGTCGACAGCCTCCTGAAAAGCCTGTATGGTTGCCTGCCCTGTACCGACATGATAGCTATTATTGCAAATCACCGCTCCCATATCCGCCGCATATTTAATGGCGGCAGGGCCATAAGAAAAGTCACAGGTCATGATGCGGACTCCCTGATTGTACATCGGATAACCACCGCCGGCTATACCTGCAATACCATTAGGATCGAAATAATTATTGGTAACTGTAGATGCACCGATTATTCCCGCTACGTGTGTTCCATGACTTTTATCATCGCTAAGAATGGTATTGTTGTTTACTCCCAATCCATAGTAGTCGCCCACATAGCCGTTGCCATCGTTGTCTACATAGCCATCTTCATCCTCCTCGTCATTTCGCCACATACACTGATTCAATTCCATGTGTCTAAAATCGACAATCTGGTCAATCACAGCCACAATCACATCCGAGCTTCCCGAAGTCAGTTCCCAAGCATCCAGAATCTTGATATCCGCACCTTCCATCATACCAATCTGACCTGTATTGTGCAAATACCACTGAGAACTGAAATAAGTATCCTTAGGCGGATTCACCGCAACAGGCACCAACTTGCCCACAGGCTCCACGCAAGCCACATTGTCTAATGCGGAAAAAGCATCCACTGCCTGTCCCACATTGACGGCTTCGTCAAACTTCACTTTATACCACAGATGCAATCCTGCCTTTCTGGTGCGCTTCTCATACTTTCCGGCAGGAAACAGGCGTTCCATCTGCTGCATCTTTATATTCACGGCGGCGGCATCCAAATCTTTGTTGCCGGTTTCCACCTCACCGCTACGAGTAGCCACTACTTGCAAATCTTTGTCCAGTTGCTTGAACTTCACATAGACCTCTCCTTTCACAAGCCCTTCCTCGTTCATCCATGAAGACAAATCATCTTTGGGCACTTCCGGAGTGATGTAATCCTGACAAGCAGTCAACGCAAGCAACAGTAAGCTATATAATAATGTACGTTTCATAATCACACTAAATTTTATTCTTTTTAATTAGATGCTGTATTACGGAATGAGAAACAGAAGTCTTTGATGGCTCCGAACCCTGCAAATTTCTTCACGCTATCTTCCTTTAAGTCTCCGGCAATGGTAAGTTCAATCTGATGCAACTCCCATGTGCCGTCTTCTTTCTCTACAGCCATACCCAACATACGCATTTCGTGAGGACGCCCTATGTTCTCATTCAAGATTCTGAATTTCATCTTTGAAATCGTACCTTCCGCATCATAAATCTCCACCGACTCACCATTGCTGACATTGCAACGATAAAGTTTGCTTCCTGAAATGTAGAAGAATTGCTGCAGGAACGCATACGGTGCTGTGACAAACTGAGAAACCGCATTGCCGCCCACCAACTGTCCGATAGCATCGCTGCGGGTCACTGCATACTCTTTATCATCATTCCGTCCTAAGTGGTAAACGACGTAATCCTGCGTAGCCTTGTGACGGGCGATGGCGATACCCAATGAATTCTTACTCTCGTCTCCATCACCATACTCAGGTCCCATCCACACAATCTCCGTGTCATTAAGCCCTTCTACATACTGATAGATAAAATTCAATTCAGCCTTGCCACCTCTGATGTCTGCGTATCCAAATGCCATTTCTTCATTGTCCCATATGGCAATCTGTCCGGATTCGCCCAAATTATGACCAAGCACTCCCGTGCTATAAGGGGTTTTGTAAGGTTCAATCATCTCATATGTTTCACCATCGTAGCAATAGTGCATTTGTCCACGTTCGTCCATAATGACGGTAGAAAGACACGCCACGCTTCCGTCAATACCATTCACCAGCGAAAGTTTGTTGGCCTCTACCACACTCGGCAACTTCATAGCGGTCATGGAGAGCGTACTGGGTTTTGTCCGCCAAACACCGTCTTTTGACATCAGTTGCAGAATTTCCGGATTTACGGCATTCTTGCGGTCTAACGTAGGAGAGTAAATCAAATGCGTTGCATCGCGGATTACTTTTATATCTTCCGACTTGGAAAGACCCAAATCGCCATATCCGTCAAAAGAGATGATGGACTTCACCGAATCGGGTTCTTCTATTACCGACAACTGTTGTACGCCTTCTTTTTCATTCAATACAAACCAACTGTTGATATAAGGTTGCGATGTACTGATACTCAAAGATTTGTAGAAACTTACATTGGTAAGTTCATCGGTCACGCTAAACACTATGCTGTAAGAAGTCGCTGTATTGGCAGGAAACTCCAATTCCAATACTTTGTCTGTAATAAGAACAGCCTTTTCGCCTGCTTTGGTCACTTTCCACTCATAAACGAGATTCTCCTCATTCTGAGCCATCGTCTGCGAAATGACAGGAGTATAGACAACTACTACATCAATAGGAGATTGCTTGCAACGGCTGCTCCCCATTTCGTTAATAACAATTTCATTTCCTCCTTTGATGGCTGCCTTGATGGAGCATTCCACCTCGTTGATTTCTTTATAGTCGTAGTTACCTTTATCATTGTAACATCCGGCAAGCCCTCCCGTCAGGAGGAGAGCTGCCAATAGCCATATCTGAATATTTTTTTTCATATCATTCAAGTTTATTAGTTACCGGGGAAAGTTGCCGGATATTCAAACGGTTCGGGGTTGGATGATGCATAACGATTCATAAATGTTGTGTAGTTTGCGTTATAAGCTTCTACCAATTTATTGTACACAGCTTCTCTGTTATAGAACGGCCAACCATTTCCCAAGACGCCTTCCTCCATATTACCATAACATTGCGGCAAAAGCATCATCCATGTAAACACTAATTTCGATTCGGAATACTCACCCAAATATTTATATTTATCCCAATAAGAAGGCTTAATCAGAGATGCGTCCAGTACCGGAAATACAATATCCTTATCTCCTCTCAGCTTCGCTTCATACCGGAATATGATATTCCATTGATTCCACACTGTCCATTGATTTGGAGTACCATAATACTGAGACATAACTCCCTTCACTAAATTTTCTTTTTTCTCATTATATTCACCCAAGAACGACAGATTCCACCATGCAGGCAGTACTATCGGCAATTCAATCACGTTGTCCGGATGTGTTTTGTTGTAAGCTGCAATCGCATTTTTAATGTTCGGCATATAAGATGCAGAGAAACTGGCATTGGAAAGTTGAGGATTCTTTAACTGAGGAATACCCTTCACCGGTTCCCAAGAAGTATCTCTGTTATATTCAAACAGTGCCTTTACAATCACATCTCTTTTGATTGAAGAAAATTCGCCAAACAATTCCTGACGCATTTCCCACCATTCGGGCACCAATTTATCTTCGGGGAACGATAAGCCCAACGGAGCACCGGGATGAGCCGTATTATAAGCATCTATATTCAAACGTATTACGGAAGGCACATATTCCCATGCATCTTCGGGCACATTGTTCAACTTGCAAGTTTCAAAAATTGTTCTTGTCACAAACTCCTGCTTGTCAACAGCCCATTCGCCCAAGGCCTGATTGTTCCACCATCCGGCACGACTTTGATTGACCGGGAACTCATAGCCGGCATCCGCCGCCACTTTTTCGCGGAAAATAAGATTCCAATAGACAAGTTTATCGTTTTCCAACAACTCTTCCTCGCCCATGACGCTCCGTATGAAGTCAAACTTCTCGCGGGAATAAGCTCCCAGTAAGTTTGTTTCGACATCTCCTTTCCACCACACAGTCTTAGGCATATCGGGAATCTCAGTGGCAAAGCGTGTCGCCATTTCGGGATGCTCCTTCAGATAAGCAACCAACTCCTGGTTGTATTTATCGGTCTTGTTCCACATATAATCGTTGCTACGCACAAACGGACGTTGTGAATAGGTCAGCATAAACGCATACTTCTCCTCATCGAAAGCTCCCAACCACTCTTCGCGTGCATCCCAGTCGTCGGGTTTCTCATAGATGTCTTTCAGTGTTACCTCGAGCACGTTCTGCTCCGTCACCCCTTCCTGAAAGAAGGGATTGTCTTCCGTATCAATCGTAATACCGAAACGATAAGTGCCGCGCATAAATTCACCCCGTTCGTTCTTCGGGCGCACAATGGTGAACTTGATGGTATCCCTCACCTGTTCGGGAGCCACGCTATAGTAAGGCTCAAAGATTACTTCGGGAACAAAATCACTCTCTTCATCTTCCAGTTTTATCGTTTTCAACTTATAAGGGCGCTCATCGGGAGAAGGGAATCCCTGGATCTGCATATAGATTTTCTCGTATGTGTACGCCTCCAGATTGTCACCATAGTAATAGGTTTCTTCGCGTTCGTCGCCTTTTTTCCTTTCCTGATAGGTGGCGGTGGCGAAATTGAAAATGCGGTCCAAATCCGAAGCATCACCCGGAATCAGTTTACTGTCTTCACCCGTGTAGAATTGCAGGCCATCCTTTTCCAGACTGTAACGAATCAAATCGTCTTCTCCGCAAGCGGTGAACAGTCCTGCCAATAAAAATAGATATATATTTTTTCTCATTGCTTATTCATTTTAATGAAACCAAAATCATTCCTGTGCTCCCACTCCGTATTCAATCTCGTCGTCGGGCGTAGGCAACACATAATATTTTGTCATAGACGGTATCGTGCTGGGACAACGCCAGAACGTACGGTAGTTGTGACGTTTCAGGAAATAGAACCACTGTCCCTCGGCGAAGAATTCTTTCTGATACTCTTCGTTCAATGCATCCCGGCGGGCCTGTTCGTCGTAGGCGTCATTGGCTACCAGATTGTTGGAACGCGAGATTCCGCGTGCGTTGCGCACCAGGTTGATATAGGTGACACTCTCTTCGAGACTGACACTTTCGGCCAGGATGTAGTACATTTCCGACAAACGAATCAAAGGAATCTTCTCTTTATATTCCACTTCGCGTCCCAGATACTTGCGGCACATTCTTCCGTTTTCTCCATGTATGAATCCGTATCCGTTTTTGTAACGGATGTCATTAATACCTATGTTCTGCTTGTTGAATACCTGGTCGCAGTTGTCGTTGGATATATAAAGCTCGTTGGCATATCTGGTCAGTTCCGCCCAGTCGTTCTTTACTTTCGTCTCCATATCGTCGCGTCCCAATCCGAAAATCGTCTCTTCGTAGAGAGAAACATCTTTGGTATTGTCCATTGCAAGCGTAAAGCCGCATCCGTCAATCACTTCCTTAGCCTTCAACGCCGCATTGGCTTTGTCGCCAATCCATAAATAGACACGTGCCATCAAGGCTTTCACCGCCATCTTGTTCATGCGATGCTTGCGGTATCCCAAGAATACATCGTCAAGATTGTTCTGGTAGTGGAGGTTGTCGTCTTTCAACAGTTCTTCCGCTTCCTCCAAATCGTGCAGAATGTTCTGGGCAATGCGACTGGCGGGCAGCAATGACTTGGCTTCGTCGTTAAACTCCGTACGCCAGGGCAGACACGCCATTTCCGGGTCTTCGCTATAGATAGGGCCGTAGAGACGGAGCAGGTCGAAGTAATGAAACGCGCGAAGCCCTAAGGCTTCCCCTTTCATCAATGTCCAGTATCCGTCGGTGGTGACGATGTTCCTGCCACCGTTTTCAAGGTTTTGCAGCAGGTTATTGATGTTGCCGATGGTGCAGAAGAGGTTTACCCACAGACCGTTCACCATATTCTTGGCACTTTCATTCTTCTTGTAGTCGTAGCGCTGTGCGCGTTGTTCTTCGGTGGGGATATTGCTTCCGTAGTTGTCGTACCGTTGCACCAGGAATTCCACCGAACCGTATGTCATGCTCTTACCGTATGTTTCGTCCAGCGTCATACGTGCGTAGATACCTATAAGGGCACTCTTGTAACCAAGTTCGCTATTGAACAGTTTATCGCTCTCCACCTGGTCTTTCGGGGTCACATTCACCCAGTCGGCACAACCGGCAAAGCCGGCAGCAAAGAGTACCATACTCATCCCTATAATTATATTCTTTATCATATTTTCTCCCTCGATTAGTTAAACAATAAAGACACAGACAGGTTGAAACTTCTTGCATAGGGGTAATCCAGCCCTCGCTCCTGTTTCACTGTAGAAAAATGGAAAATATCCTGCATGGAAGCCGTGAGCGACATACTCGCCACGCGGCAAGTTTTCAGGAATTTGATTTGTTTCGGGTCCAGACGATACCCCACAGAGATGGAGTTCAACGCAAATTCATTGTATTTCTGCAAGAAACGTGTGCTGGACGGGGTGTTCTGGCTATACAGCCCCATTCCTTTATACTTGGCATAACGGTTTGTCGTGCTCCAACGGTCGGGTCCCCCCGCACGGCGGTCTACGTTGTTGGATATTTCGGCATTCTCGATTTTATTAATCAATGTCTCGTTCACGCGGTCGGCTCCCAACTGGTAGGTGAAAGCCAATCCGGCTGTCAGTTGTTTCCAGGTGAGCGAAGAACTGATGGCACCACGAATCTTCGGTTCCGTATCTCCTACGGCAATCTTGTCTTTGGGATCCCACACAAAGGTTTTCTCTCCGTCGCGTGTGAGGAACAACTCCTTACCCGTGGCAGGGTCGATACCCAACGAAGGAACCAACTTAATCACGGAGGTAGACTGTCCTTCTTCATAGACAGGCGGCGTGCCGTTGCGTTCGCTCAGGTTTTTCTCGTTCATCTTCTTCAGTTCGTTGGATAGCTTCTTGATAACGTTGCGGTTGTGGGCAGCATTGATACCTACCGACCACTGAATCTGACGCTTGTAATCATTAATCAGCAGACTGCTCAGAGAGAACTCTACGCCTTCATTCAACACGGCACCCACGTTGCGGGTAACGGAAGCAAAACCGGTAGAAGGCTGTACGTTGTTCTCCAGCAACATCGCATCCGTATAATTATGGTAGTAAGAACCTGTAAAGTTCAGTCTGCCGTTCCACAAGCCCAATTCCGCACTCGCTGTCTTGCTGGTGGTTTTCGACCATCCCAAAGAAGGATTGCCCAATCCCATAAGCTGCGCTCCCAACGTATCGCCGGAGGGATAAGGGAACATCAGGTCGGAGTAGGAATAAGTCTCTTTTGCCTGATAGGGCGAGTAGCTTTGCGAACCGGTGGTACCGATGTTGACATAGAGTGCCAAGTTGGAGACGGGGGTGCCTTTCAGCCATTTCTCTTCGTGCATATTCCAACGCAAACCGGTAGACCAGAAAGGTGCCATTCCCGTATCGTTACCAAACTGTGAGGAAAGGTCGCCATGCACATTCACGTCTACGGAGTACCGACGGTCGTACATATAGTTGAGCGAACCGAGTACGCCCACACTGCGTTGTGTACTCTCGCTACCGGATACACGGTCTTCCATCTTATGTGCATACAAGAAGTCGGTCATGTTGTCGTTGGGGAATCCTTTTGCCGAGAGCACTACACCGTCGCTCACACGGTTGGATACGTTCCAGCGCACACTGACAAACAGTCCGTGCTTGTCGCGAACGAGGTTGTAGTTGACAGAAGCATTGGCGTCCCAACTGGTGGACTCGCCGAGGTTGCGTTCATAGGAACCGCGCTTGGTGATGTCCTCTTCCTTAGCAAACATGGTATGGTTGGCAGAACGGAACTGCTCGTTACGGCCGTTTGAACGGGTAAAGGAGAGTTGTCCCTGCACACGCAGATTCTCCAACAGGAAATATTCCAAAGAGAAATTGTCAATCACGCTAAAGTTACGGTTCATGTCCTTGTATGGGAACTGCGTATCGTAGAGCGGGTTCGTAATCACCTGCTGCGCGGTACCCGAAGGCATGGGCTTCGTCTCGATGATACGTTGGTATTTACCGTTTTCGTCGGTCAGGCGATAATAGGGATTCATCTTGCTGTAGGCTGAGAAAGCCCCGTAAGGAGAGTTGTTTCCTTCGGTGTTTTCGATAGAAAGAGAATTGCTGATATTCAAGTTCTTATAGCGGTATTGCAGATTGAAAGACAATCCCATATTCTCGCGGTCGGAGGCTTTCATTACACCGTACTGATTGCCGTAGTTCACACCCAAGCTATAGCGAACCGCTTCATCGCCGCCTTCGAGATGCAGCGTGTGGCGATGTGTCACTGCCGTACGAAGCGGCTGCGACAACCAATATGTATCTACTCCGCGCAGAATTTCTTTTTTCTTTTCATTGTAATAGTTCATCAGGCTCACCGAATTGAAGAGTCCGGCAGCACGTTCATACTCCAATTTTTCCGAAGCATTCATCAAATCGTAGTCCGAAAGGTCAGGCACGGAAATACCGATATTGGCACTGTAGCTGATGTTCAGTTTTCCGGGAGCGGGTTTCTTCGTTTCAAACACGATAACGCCGTTGGAAGCCTTTGAGCCATAGAGGGTAGTACCCGCCGCATCTTTCAGAATCGTAATGGATTCGATACGCTCAGGGTCGATGTCTACGATACGTTGCAATGAAGTCTCGAAACCGTCGAGGATAAAAAGCGGCATATTGGGACGATTGGAATAGTCGCCCATCATCATATTGAAAGAGCTGGCACTGCTGGAACCCAACTGCACGTCACCACGCAAATTAAACTCAGGCAAGCGGTTCGGGTCGGAGCCGTACTGGTTTTGGTCTACGATGCGAAAGCTGGGGTCGAAGACCTGAAGTGCTTCCAACAGGTTGTTGGGATTTATGCGTTTCAGATCGTCCGCCTTCACCGTCACATAACGTCCGGTAAATCCCGCCGCCTTACGGGGAGCCATACCGGTCACCACAACACCTTCTATCTCGTTCGCCATCGGTGTCAGTTTCACCTTCAGTTTGCTCAAGTCACGGTTGGCAAGCCGCACTTCCTCCTGCTGGTAACCCACATAGGAGAACAGCAAGGCAGTGGCGCTGCCCGGAAGCATCTCGATATGGAACTGTCCGTCTATATTGGTAGTCACACCTACGCCCTTCTGCTCTTTCAGCACAATACTGGCGCCGGCAAGAGGTTCGCCGGTCTGGGCATCGATTACTACACCTGACACTTTTTGCATGTCCTTCTGTTGCTTTACAGCTTTACGCAACACAATCGTGCGGTTAGGCTGGTAAGCAACGCTGACGGGATGTTCTGCAAAAATGACAGAAATCACATTCCTCAGCTCCATATCTTTCACATCAATCGTCACGTTCTTAAGAAAATCCAATTCCGAATGATTGTAAAAGAAGCGTACATTAGCAAGGCTTCCTACTTTATTAAGCACTTGCTCCACAGCTTCATTCGTTGCCTTAACAGTGATTCTTGTTGTCTGATAATCCACTTGTTTTTGCGCATTAGCAACACTGCCTACGAAAAACAGCATCATTCCAAGCAGCAACAAAGAATAGCACTTCATGCCCTTTTTGTAGTTCTTTTTCTGCATAAGAAATAAATTTAATAATTAATCAATACTTGGGTTGTACACCAAAGACTGTCGGGTTTTTAACAGGGGGAAAAATCGAAGTTCGGTAAGAAATCCGAGACAAGCCGCATTTACCGGTTAATTAAAAAGAGTCTCTCTTTTTAATTAATAAACGTGAATAAAATAAATCCTTCACTCTTGTACTCACGTATAATGCAACTTTACAATTCATTCTATAAACTTGTAGTTAATCTAACAATAAAGCTATATCTTCTCAAAATATCCATCACATTAAAATAAAAACTATCCCTATGTGAACAATATTGATTTTGCAAATATAAATATAGATATTTTAACCACAATACAAATTAAGGGATTTTTTTCAAAAAAATCATTTAAAACCTGTTTAAATTTTATTTAGTGTGTTTCGCCAACATGCCAACATGGAAAAAGTCCTAATCTTCGGTTCCAGAGCTAAAGGTACATATCCGGAAGGTTCCGAAACACTCCAATAGGTGAGCATATAGTACGGGCAGGACTGCCTTTCTCCAACAAGCATGATAGTTGCGACCGAAAACGACTTCTTCTGCAAGATTTCGCCTTCAGCCTCTTCAGGCGCTCTGAAACCTCTTATTCATCGGCATTCCGGCTGAAAGCGAACCGCAAAAGTAAGAGCCTGTTTAAATTTTCCTGAGATTATGTTAGATAGGCTTTACCGACCAGT
>ERZ778495.989-NODE-989-length-22070-cov-7.484624_pt1 | contig 22070 bp, 19 predicted proteins | sample MGYA00433100_ERZ778495 | MGnify/ENA primary metagenome ERZ778495 (study PRJEB29527, sample SAMN07138962) | mouse gut metagenome | material: feces | host: mouse | place: China:Nanjing | collected 2016-01-25 ...
AGCCACCTTTTGCCTGACCGGATTTGCTTTTACACAAAATTTTATGGAGTGCCCACCCTGTCGAAATTGGGGCTTGGTGTCCGACCTACTTTTGATAATGTTCGCGGATAGGGGAACCTCGTAATTGATCTCCTCTCTTAATATTTTTTCGAGGTCCGTTTGCAATTAAGAGGAAATCCCGATCCGTGTCTGATTTGCAATCCGCCCTTTGCCTGACCGTATCTGCTATAACTTTTTCAAGCCAAGAAGTTCCAAAATTCTTTCCCACAGCATACCGATTTTCGTAGAAATAACGAAATAATTCTTGCCGTGGACATCGTTGTAAATTAGATCATCCGGTTCTATGGAATTGATTTTTTCAAGGTCGTATTCTAGCTCGCGAATTTTGTTGTCAAATCTCATTGACTGAAATCCCGTATAAAAATCTTCGTCAAAGGCGTGTGTTATGTAATTATTCTAGCATACCCGAAAAGAATCCTGCTTGAAAACGGTTTTATCATTATCGCAAATACCAATATTACAAGGTTCGGGGTAAATCGATTTTATTTGATTAACAATTTTTCCACAAACCGAAATGAGTCAAACCCGTTTTCGATACCTTGAATAAAGCTATTGAAATATCGTTGACTACATAAAAATCTTTATTCCGTTTATGGCGCTCGCTACGTAATGTTTCTATTTCAAAACGCTGCCACTTACCGATATTCTCCACGGAAATATTGGAAAAATGTGCGTTCTTTTTTGAACTGCAAAGCCGTTCGCGAATGATCTGCGGCTTACAATAAAGATACAAAAATACATCGTAGGCTTGAGCGTCCGCTTCGGTAAAAACGACCTTATCCGGAAACGCATAATATCCGTCAGAGATCAGAGTACCTGTCATTTTAGCAAGCCGTTCCGCGTATTGAATGCGAATCGAGTTTTTTTCATCGTTATTAAGCTCGGAAAATCTCTCCAACGACAGCTTGTTCAGTTCCGCACTGCCGTTTATTACTGTAATATCAAGGTTGCTCAACAGAGTTGTCCTTTCGTTTTGCTGCTTCCCATATGACCATTATACCACTTTATTCGGTCTCTGAGTGCCATTTTTGATCTTATTTTATACTTCCTGCAAATTTCAATCAGACTCCCTTTACCCAAAAGATAATCCTCCACTGCCTGCGTCTTCAAATCATCGTTATATTTCATGTTTTTGTGCGTATCTTTTAGACCACCTTTTTCGAGCGACTCATATTTCGATACTATTTCCTGCAGCGACGACAGCTTTATCCCGTATTCTTTTGCAATCTGCTCATATGTTCTTCTCCGCTCTTGTACTTTAACGCCGCTTCCTGTCGCTGCATATATGTTAATTTCATAAAAAACACCCCCATAGTTCAGACCTTTTTGTTTTTTCAACTGTCTGTTCTATGGGGATTATATTAAAAAACCTCTCGGGCGCTCTTTTTATAAAATTTCAATATCATGCAATTGAATTTCGCAACGGTAAGCAGAAAAAATCACATTTTGATATTTTTAACGCTTTTTGCTATCGCTTTATTATGTACTTGTCAAGCAGTCTGGCAACAGTGTTGACATCAATAGGCTTGGAGGTATGTGCGTTCATTCCTGCGTCGAGACACTTTTTCACGTCCTCCGAGAATGCGTCCGCAGTCATCGCGATAATCGGAATGTCCTTGTCGGGACGATCGCTCGCTCGTATCGCTTCGGCAGCCTCGTAGCCCGACATGACTGGCATTCTGATATCCATAAGTATCGCTTTGTAATAGCCTGCTGCGCTGTTTTTAAACATCTCAACGCATATCTTTCCGTTCTCGGCGTGGTCGATATCAAGCCCAAGCTCGGACAGCAACTCGTTTGCGATTTCCCAGTTAAGCTCGTTATCCTCTGCAAGAAGTATCTTCAAATTGTCAAATGTTATTTCATCAACGTGACGGTCAACAACATTATTCGCGTCGGCGGCGGACGGCATTTCACTGCCCGTGAACTGTTTCAGCCCGTAATACAGTGTCGACTTGAACAGCGGTTTCGAGATAAATCCCGAAATGCCCGCCGCGCGCGCGTCACACTCAATATCCGACCAGTCATATGCCGAGATCAGAAGGATAGGTATATCGTCTCCGAGTGTATTACGAATCTGCCGAGCGGTCTCAACGCCATCAATACCGGGAAGTTTCCAGTCAAGCAGGATAATATGGTATGGGTCAGTGCTCTTCTGCTTTTGAGCAACCATTTTCACAGCGCTTTCGCCGTCGAGCGTCCATTCCGCTTCAATACCGATATTTTTCAGAGATTCCGCGGCGCTGCGGCAGATCAGCTCATCATCATCAACGACCAGCATATGCCAGCTCGGAAGTATCATTTCCTCCTCGCGCAGCTCCGCCTTTTCGAGGTCGAGTGTAACAAAGAAGTGCGTACCCTTTCCCGGAGCGGTCTCAAGGTTTATCGTACCGCCCATAGCATCAATGATGTATTTCGTTATCGCCATTCCGAGACCCGTACCCTCGGTTTTTTGAACGCGCTTGGAGTCCTCACGTGAGAACGCCTCAAACACGTTCTTTTTGAATTCCTCGGTCATACCGATACCCGAGTCCCGCACCTCAATGTTTACCTGTATGTATTCATCGCCCTTTTCAGACGGTCTTTGGTACATTTTTACCTCAATAGTACCGCCTTCGGGAGTAAATTTTACGGCATTTGACAAGAGGTTGATTATTATCTGATTCAGACGTACGCTGTCGCAGTAAACGTTCTCCGTCTCGATATCGTAGATGAACACGTCAAACTTCTGTTTCTTCGAGCGCACCTGCGGCTGAACAATGCTGACGATCGCCTCCATGACCTCTCTAAGCGAGATCTCGGACATTGAAAGCGTCATTTTTCCGCTCTCGATCTTCGACATATCTAGTACATCATTAATAAGTCCCAGCAGATGTTTGCTAGATAGCGCGATCTTACCCAGACAGTTTTCAATCTGCTGTTTGTTGTCAATATTCGCCGTCGCAATGGCTGTCATACCGACGATGGCGTTCATAGGTGTTCTTATGTCGTGCGACATATTAGACAGAAATTCGCTTTTCGCCTTATTGGCGTGCTCCGCGTCCTGTCTTGCCTCAACCAGCAGCTGCATCTGTTTACGATTATTCCTGAAATACAAAAAGAAAATAATACCTATCACTGCCAGATTGATTGCCATACACACCGCGAAGAGCATTGTGCGGTCACGGTCGAGAGCGTTTATCGTACTGTCCAACTCACCATAAGGCATGACCGTCACGAGATACCACTCCGAATGAGCCAGCGGAGTACAGTAAACATGACTGCGCTCGTTAAGGACAGGCATTACGGACGAAAAGTCCCTGTGCTTCTCCATTGCGTCGCGCAACCCGTCGATAAACTCGTCCGCGCCATTGTCTCCATGCTCTGCAAATGTGGCGCGTATCCTGTCAAAGTAGTTATTCATTTCCAGATCTATGTTCTTTATTACAAAGCTTCCGTCGCAGCGTATGATATGCGAATATGTAAGCGCATTATTAGTGTCCAGCGACAATACCTCGTTTATATACGAAGCAGAAATTCCCGCAACAAGCGCAATACTTTTCTCTCCGTTTTCCATCGGATAAGCAACGGGAATACCCATCATTACGATCTTTTCCTCGGTGCGGGAATGCCCCACGGCGATCTTTTTATTTCCGTTGCGCAACGACCCCAGGAACGACGAGGTATCCTCCAGTTCTACCTCGTCACCGTATATCATATGAAACTTACCGTTCCAATCAAAAAAGGCGAGATACTCATAGTTGCGGATAGTGCCTTCATATGTGAGCTCATTAATCAGCTCACGGTCGTATTCCGTGTCCTCGGGCGGCATATTTATGACCATGGTTTCAAGCGGATTCATGCGAAGACTTATAGTGGTCTCAAAGTGCATGGCGATTTTTTCGCTCATGCCTTGCATATAGATAGTTCCGACACTGTTGATAACCTGCTGGCTTTCGCGTTCCATAGTTAGAACGAAAAATGAAAGCGAGCCTACAATCACAACAACAAGCAGAGCCAGACTGGTAAGCAGAAATCCTGTAGTTTTCTTTTTATTGGACGCTGTCAATTTGAACTCACCTCTGTAATAGTCACTCATCAAGCTGTGCCAAAGCGGTAATCGTCATATCGTAGTCGGCGCGAACCTGCCCCATCAGCTCTGCGGCATTGTCCGCAACGCCATTACGCAGCGCCTCGGTAAGCTCGGAGGATGATTTCTGGAGCTTGTCAAGACCCAGATTCGCGCAAAGCCCCTTAAGCGTATGCGCCATTCTGAACGCAGTGGAATAATCTTCGCTGTCAAACGATGCGTTCAGCTCGCTCATTGTCTTGTCGCCGGTGAACTTTCTTACAAATTTCCCCAACATTTTCTCGGAATTGCCCATTCTCATAAGAGCGGCGCTGTAATTCGATCCGATCTCGTTATAAAAGGCTTCTAAAGTCATTATTGTCCGTTCCTTTCATAAGTCCGTAAGCGTTCCCCGTAGGAACAAGTTTTCCGATAACGCCCGTATATCTCTGCGGCTCTTCAAGCGTCCATGTAGTACGGCATACCAGTTTATAGGTATTGCAGTGAGTATCCGCGGGATAGCGGCGGTGTTCCTCGGCAGTGTCTGTTATTCTCAGTGTTTGCACGGGCATCTCCTTGCCGGGCTTTACAGTGATGAGCTGATGTACGTAGAATTGTACGATAGGCTGCTCTGCCGACAAAGACCTGAACTTTGCGGATAATTCGGCAAGAGTTTTATGCCCGAACACATTTATCAATGTATCGTTATGGACGGGATCAATGATAGTCTCCTCGGTGCCGATGACCTCCGCGCCTTTAACAGACAGAGTAAGCATATCCGAAACAGCGTTGTATTCAAATGAATATCCGCCCGTAATGCCCTCAAAGAAACGGTTCTTCATCTTCTCGTACTCAAGCAGATGCAGCAGTCTGTCGGAGGAATACATAGCGTCGTTCTTCAGCAGCTCGTGAGCGAATTCTTTGATCTCGTCTTCACCGCGGATATTCGTGCCGTTGCCCTCTTTGACAAGACGCATTTCCTCAGCACAGTTGTTCATACAGGTGAGCAGCAGCGGATTGAACTGTCCGCACTCGCCCTTGGAGATCATCTCGATAGCGGTATCATGCGAAAATGCCTTCTTGTAAACACGCTCCGCTGTGAGCGCGTCGTAAACGTCCGCAAGCGATACGGCCTGTGCCGCGATCGGGATATCATCGCCGGCCAGACCGTCGGGATAGCCGCGTCCGTCCCAACGCTCGTGATGCCAGCGCGCAATTGAATACGCAAGCTTGACGATAGGTTCGTCACGGTAGAACGGCAGCTCGGACAGCATCTGCGAACCCACGGCGGAGTGCGACTTCATTATCGCGAACTCCTCATTGGTTAGCCGGCCAGGCTTGTTCAGTATCTCGTCGGGGATAGAGATTTTCCCGATATCGTGAAGCGCGGAAACGGTGGAAATAAGCGAAATATCCGCCTCTGTAAGTTTATACCGATCGGTTATCTTGATAAGCTCTCTGAGTAGTATTTCGGTATAGCTCTGCACGTTGATGACGTGCATACCGCATTCGCCGTTTCTGAACTCGACAGTATGCGCCAATATCTCGATCATGACGCGCGAATTCTTTTCCTTCTCGTAAAACTGGTCCGCGACAAGTCCTGCGAGCTTTTTCTGCTTTGCGTACAGCGAGGTGATGTTGCGGCAGCGTTTCTGTACGATCAGCGAATCGAACGGGCGGCGTATAAACTCGGTAACGCCAAGCTCGTATGCCTTGTGGATAGCCTCCGCCGAATCCTCGGAGCTTATCATAATTACGGGAAGATCGGATAGCCAGCCGTTCTTGTTCATGATATCAAGAACTTCCAGCCCATTCATTACGGGCATGACCATATCCAGCAGCACAAGAGAAATTTCGGTACTGTGTTCATTAAGAAGAGTTATAGCCTCATTTCCGTTCGCCGCCTCAAATATTTCATACTCATCGGCAAGCATATCGGTAAGAATTTCACGATTCATCTCGGAATCGTCAACAATAAGTATTTTTTCCATAAAGTGAATAACAGCGGATCGCTTACAGTTATTTACATTTTCGCAAACGGCAAAAGCCCGATCCCGCTCTCTTACTGCCCCCCTTCGGTTTCTTTGCACTTACTGTCATTATAACATATTTTTGAAAATTTGTCAACTGCAAAATATATATTAGACTTGTTTCAATTAACCAAGCCCGCTGGCAGTTTATCGAGCGTTATAACACGCGGATCGTTATACACCCCGCTCAACGTATCATTATTGTTTGCCATAAGGTATTGGGTGTGCCATGTCATGAACCACGCCCATACAGCGCCGTCGCGTACAAAATCGCCGACCGGAGGAACGTTTCCGCATTCGTGGAACGCCATAGGCTTGCTGGTCAGCTTTTTAAGCAGCTCCCAACCCGCCTTGTGAGTGCTGTTGTCGTAGGTATCCGAGCCTATGATGTCACAATATTCGTCCCCGGGATACCACCCGTCCTTGACGAAATCCGCATAACCGAGCACCCAGATCAGGTTATCGAGCTTGTACTCATTTTTAAATTTGTCGTACATCAGTTTCCAAAGGCGCTTAAAATTCTCCGAGCCGCCCTTGCCCCACCAGAACCATTGACCGTCGAACTCGTGGAACGGTCTCCAAAGTACGGTAACGTTTGCTCTGCGCAGATCTTGGAGCGCTCTTGCCGCCCTGTCCCAGCTTGACATAAGGGTAGTGTTCTCCGCTGTGCCCTCCGTGAACAGCCGCTCAAAATCGGGATCATCCTCCTTGGACTCGGGATAATCGCTTATAGCAACACCCGTGTGCCAACAGATAGTCACGAGACCGCCGCGCTTCGTCCACTCTATCGAGCGCATCACAACGCCGTCAAAATCGTTCGCTTTGAAGTCCAGCCCTCTCATAGCGGGAAGCTTTCCTGTGACCTTCAATATATGGTCCATCTCATACTCGGGCGAGCCCGCCCATATGCTCTCCTGCTGAGCCGCGATAATATTGGTGCCGAAATTATCGCAAATGTACTCGAATATTCTTCGGGTCCTCTCGTTTGAGCCAGGATTTGACAATGTATACTTGTTGTTTCCGTTCATGATATTTTACCTTTCAATTTTTCGCCCGTGCCGAGCGCTTTATGTTATTATAATTCGGCGAAACGGTTTTGTCAATCCCGATTTTCCTTTTTTGTCAAATATTCACAATACAAACAAAATAACCGCCGCCGAAACGACTTCGGCGGCGGAGCTTTTTCAATTACAGAAGCTTTTTGTAAAGCTCGGTGATCTCCTCAACGGAGGTATCTCTCGGGTTGCCGGGACGGCAGGCGTCGTCAAACGCGGATTGCGCGAGGAACGGGATGTCCTCGGACTTTACGATGTCCTTCAGATTGTCGGGAATACCAACGTCTTTGGACAGCTGCTTTACAGCCTCGACAGCTGCCTTTCTGTATTCCTCCTGCGACATATTCTCCGTGCCCTTAACCCCCATAGCCTTGGCGATATCGCGGTATTTCTCGCCCGTTTCGGGAGCGTTGTATTCCATAACGGTTGGCAGGATTATCGCGTTCGCAATGCCGTGCGGCGTATCATAGAGCGCTCCGAGAGGGTGCGCCATGGAGTGGACGATACCAAGACCGACGTTCGAGAAACCCATTCCCGCAACATACTGACCGAGAGCCATACCCTCGCGTCCCTCGGGATCATTGTTTACCGCACCGCGCAGCGAGTTAGAGATAATCTCTATTGCCTTGAGGTGGAACATATCCGAAAGCGCCCAAGCGCCCTTGGTGATGTAACCCTCAATTGCGTGAGTGAGCGCGTCCATACCCGTCGCGGCGGTGAGACCCTTGGGCATAGTGCTCATCATATCGGGGTCAACAACGGCAACCAGCGGGATATCGTGCGGATCAACGCACACCATTTTTCTATTCTTTTCGGTATCGGTGATAACATAGTTTATCGTGACCTCGGCCGCCGTGCCCGCGGTAGTCGGAACGGCGATTATCGGCACACAAGCCTTTTTCGTGGGGGCAACGCCCTCGAGACTTCTCACGTCCGCAAATTCGGGATTGTTGATGATTATGCCAACAGCCTTAGCCGTGTCGATAGACGAGCCGCCGCCGATAGCGATGATATAGTCCGCGCCGCATTCTTTAAAAGCCGCAACGCCTGCCTGTACGTCCTGAATGGTGGGATTGGGCTTTATTTGCGAGAATACGGTGTACGCAAGCCCCTCCTTATCGAGAATATCCGTGACCTTTTTCGTGACCTCAAACTTGATAAGATCTGGGTCGGAGCAGACCAGAGCCTTTTTAAAGCCCCTGCTTTTTGCCTCGTCGGCAATAGCTGCAACAGCGCCCTTTCCGTGATACGAGGTCTCATTGAGAATAAAACGGTTCATAACAAACATTCCTTTCGTTATATATTATATATTTTCCGCGCAAATGCGGATACGGTTTACTTTATCTTTGAGATAAGCGCGTTTGCATCCTCCAGCATATAACGAAGCTTCTCGATCACAGCGTTGTTTTGTTCGATAGCGGAATGAACGCCGTTTATCTGCTCATGAATATTCGTCATGGATTTTTTGATACCATTGAGTGTTTTCTCAATCTCGGCGGTCTGCTTTGTGTTCTTGTCGGAGAGCGAGCGCACCTCCTGCGCGATAACGTTAAAGCCCTGACCTGCCGCGCCCGCGCGCTTTGCCTCAATTGACGCGTTAAAACCTATCAGTGTGAGCTGTGTAGAAGCGTTTTCAATGGTCTTGATGATATTGTCGGTGCTCGCGACAGCCCTTGCTGCTGCGGCAACGGTATCCTCGATATTTTTAAAGCTGTCTGTAAGGCTCTTTATCGCGTTTACGGACTCGTCTGTCTGCGCGTTGATATCGGTGAACTGAACCTGTATCTCCGATACGACAGAGGCGTCACGGTTTGCCTGCTCCTGCGCGAGAACACGCTGATATCCCACATCGGACAGCGCGTTAGCCATCTGATACAACAGATTAGCGGCGGCGTCGATCTGCTCCTTGGGAACGATCTTGACCTTATGTACTGCGCTAACATAACGATCGGGGTCTACTCCGATCTCGGCGGCGATCCTGCGGAATTTCGCGTCGTCGGGCTCCTGCGTCAGCACCTGACCGCCGATGAGCGATCCGATATGCCTACCGTTGACGATGATAGGCGCGGCAAAGTCCACCAGTCCGCCGTGGCAGTAGTAAACGGACGGACGTCCTGTGCGCGATGAATCCGCTCCGCCCTGTAAATCGCACTTGTTGCAGCGCTCACAGCCTATCGAAGATTTGCGCGTAAGGCTCATACAGAATTCGGTCGGGTTGCTCAGGCGCGTTACCGAGCCCGTGTCATCGGTCGCGAGCGCCGCCATTCCCGTAGCCTCGGCGAAAGCGTCTTGCAGCGACTGCAATGTCTGACGGTCGATCACGTCCAACAGAGTGATGTTGTCTATGTTCATAATTCCAGCTCCTTTGGATTGAATTAAAAGCTTTATAACCTTATTATACAATATTTTCAATAATAAATCAAGCAAAATATGTGTATAAACAAATATTCATATTACAAAAATAAATGTTAAATTTGGTCATTTTGCACAAAGGGCGTATTAAAGCAAAACGTTATCTCCAACTGTTGTAAACCGTTATATATCGTCGTTTTTGTTATTGCGGTCCACTATGCTGCATATCCCGAGCACAGCTGCGAACAGCACGCCCGCTACGGGGAACACCACCCACGAATTCGATTCGTGTTTGTTCCCGTCAATAAACAGCAGCCACGCCAGATAGACCGCCACGACAATGCTCCAGTATATCGGTGAGATCTTTGCCGCCAATCGTGCCTTGCGCTTGTATTTAGGGGAATAGTCGCCCTCCCCGAGCAGCTTGCGCATACTTGCCTCGCGCACCCCCGCGGTAATAAAGAACACCACCCCGACGCCCGCGATAAGCATTGTTGTCGCCAGAAGCAGCACACGAGTGAAATCTTTCGTCATAAGCGCTCCGGCAAATACCGGCACGGGCGAAATCACGCACAAACACGCGCCTATTATGTTGTTCGTCACATAGGTATTGCGGAACGCTTTTTGCTGCTCCTTGACCATTCCGACAACGCCGTATTCCGTTTCAAATTCCTCTTTTTCGAGGAACTCAAAATGCTTGCTCTGAGCGCCCGTATACAGATAAATTCCAACCGCGATAGCCGCCATTACCAGCAGCAACGCCATCCCGAGCACAGCGGCGGCGTTCTCCGGGAACGGCGGCTCGGACAGCGTCGTCGTGCCGCCGAATATAATAAGCTGCGTCACCGCGGCAATATTGAGGAACGTCGCCAGAGCAATGCGCCACGAAGCCTTTTTCCGCAGCTCAAGGAACTCGTTTGCCTCGGCGAGCGTTATCTTTCGATTGCACTCGGACGTGTCCTTTCCGACAAATTCCTCGTCCTCTATCTCGTCTTTTAATAAGTAATCGGTCGTCACGCCGAACAGCTCGCCGAGCCGCAATATTTTTTCCAGATCGGGAACGCTCTGCGCGCTCTCCCACTTCGACACCGACTGCCGTGAAACGTTCATTCTCTCGGCAAGCTCCTCCTGCGACATTCCGCTCTTTTTTCTGAGCCTTACCAGTTTGTCCGCAAAAATCATAAAATCACCTCTTATATTATTTCGGAAACCGTTGCTTCCGATACGTTAATTTTAGCATTTTCTGCGGTTGCGGACTACCAACCGCCGCTTTTCAATTCGCCAACCCGCGGTTGCATTTGCGATAATAATGCGGAAAACAGCCCATTTTAGTGTTACAAGTAAGATAATATATCATCAATTCGTTCGACAATTATATCGGGCTTATTTTTTTTCAAGCTGACATCACTATTTTAAATAAACCCTGTTTTACCCATATACTCGACATTTTCTTTTTTGGCGGGGACGATATCGTTATCTAATCTGTCGCCAATCATACAAGCTTCTCTGGGAGAACATTCCGCTTTGTTCAGCGTGATCTCAAAAATTTTCTGATCGGGTTTGTACACATCCTCCTCGCCAGAAGAAATGATAATGTCAAAAAACTGACGGTTTCCGTATCCGATAAGGCGTTCCTCCGTCCCATGTCCATGATTTGCGATTATCTCCGGGTTATACTTGGATTACAGTTTTTCAAGCACATTTGAAACGCATATGTAAATTTTCTCCAGATCATGCCGCCATTTTGTCGTTTTAAGTCCGAATCACTTGGCGTGTCCTTGTATGGCAAACGGTTTTGTGACGCATATTCTTTCATGCGTCGCTCCGGAATCTCACGGCTTGGTGCATTGCTTTGTTTAAGCAACTCCTATATACGGTATTCGACACACTTGCTTTCGTCTATCAAGGTATAACCCAGACCGAAAAACAGCCGTTTGATATCCCGCATTGCTCACCTCACGCTTTCAAAAAATCAGCCCGAAAACCTAGGTCTTCGGGCTGCGCTTATTCAATTAACCCTGCTGAGCCTTCTTCTTAGCCTCAATATCCGCAAGAGCGTCCTTGCGGGAGAGGTTGATTCTGCCCTGCTGATCGATCTCCATTACCTTTACGATGATCTCGTCGCCGATTGAAACAACGTCCTCGACCTTTTCAACTCGGTGATTTTCGAGCTTGGAGATATGAACCATTCCGTCCTTGCCGGGAGCGATCTCAACAAACGCGCCGAAGTTCATAATGCGAACGACCTTGCCCTTGTATATAGCACCGATCTCCGGTGGATTTACGATCGTATGGATAACCTGAACGCACGCGTTCGCCTTTTCCATATCCAGACCGCAGATGAATACGTTTCCGTCCTCGTCCACGTCGATCTTGACCTCGAAGTCCGCGCAGAGCTTCTGGATAACCTTTCCGCCCTTGCCGATAACGTCGCTGATTTTGTCCACAGGAACCTTTGTCGCCAGCATCTTGGGTGCGTACTTGCCGACCTCCTTGCGCGGCTCGGGAATAGCCTTGAGCATAACCTCGTCAAGGATATAGTCGCGTGCCTTGTGGGTCTTTTCAAACGCGCTCTTGATGATCTCGGGGGTAAGACCGTCAATCTTCAGATCCATCTGGATTGCGGTGATGCCGTCGTGAGTACCCGCAACCTTGAAGTCCATATCGCCGAAGAAGTCCTCAACGCCCTGAATGTCGACCATCGTCATCCAGCGGTCACCCTCGGTGATAAGTCCGCAGGAGATACCCGCAACGGGCTTCTTTATCGGAACGCCCGCGTCCATAAGTGCCAGAGTGGAGCCGCAGACGGAGCCCTGTGAGGTCGATCCGTTGGATGAAAGAACCTCGGAAACCAGTCTTATCGCGTAAGGGAAATCCTCTACCGACGGAATTACGGGAACGAGCGCTCTTTCCGCAAGCGCACCGTGACCGATCTCACGTCTGCCCGGACCGCGCGACGCCTTAGTCTCGCCGACCGAGTAAGCGGGGAAGTTGTAGTGGTGCATATAGCGCTTTCCCTCCTCGTCGTCAAGACCCTCCAGCTTCTGAGAATCGGAAACGGGACCGAGCGTGCATATCGTCATTACTTGAGTCTGACCGCGTGTGAATATACCCGAGCCGTGAACTCTCGGTAATACGGCAACCTCGGCAGCGAGCGGTCTCATCTGATCAAGCGCACGTCCGTCAACGCGCTTGCCGTCATCGAGCAGCCAGCGGCGCACCACAAACTTCTGAAGCTTGTACATACACTCGTCGATCATAGCGATCTTCTCGGGGTACTGCTCGTCAAACTTCTCGTGAACCTCCGCGTATACGGGCTGCAGGCGCTCTTCGCGGATATTCTTGTCGTCGGTGTCCATTGCGTAGCGAACCTTTTCGATAGCGAAATCGGAGATCGCGTCGAACATATCGTGATCGACCTCCATGCTCTCGAACGAGAACTTCGGTTTGCCGATCTGCGCCTGCATATCCTTGATAAACGGGATAAGGCTCTTTACTATCTCGTCGTGACCCGCCATGATAGCGTTGAACATAACATCGTCGGGGACTTCGTTCGCACCCGCCTCTATCATAACTACCTTCTTCTCGGAGCTTGCTACCGTCAAATTAAGGTCGGACTTCGCTCTCTGATCCTGATCGGGCATAAGCACGATCTCGCCGTCGACCAAGCCGACAGAGATGCCTCCGATAGGACCGTTCCATGGAACGTCGGAGATAGAGACCGCGATAGACGCGCCAATCATTCCGAGTATCTCGGGAGAGCAGTCGGGGTCAACGGCAAGAACCGTCATAGTGATCGCTACGTCGTTTCTCATATCCTTCGGGAACAGAGGGCGCATGGGGCGGTCAACAACGCGGGAGGTCAGAATAGCCTTTTCGCTGGGTCTGCCCTCGCGTTTCAGGAAACCGCCGGGAATCTTTCCTACGGAGTAGAGCTTCTCCTCATAGTCTACCGCAAGCGGGAAGAAATCCACTCCGTCGCGGGGCTTGGGGGAAGCGGTAACGTTTACCATGACTACGGTTTCGCCGTATCTTACCCAGCATGAGCCGTTGGCCAGTCCGCAGACCTTGCCGGTTTCAACGGTAAGCTCTCTGCCTGCGAACATTGTTTTGAATACTTTGTAATTTTCAAACATTGTCTGTATTTTCCTTTCATGTTTTTTGTGATCCGTGAAGGCACAGACATTCTGCAAAAAAGTCAGCCGCCGCCTGTTGCCCTCTGTTGCGCAACATCGTGTTGCGCCTTTGGACAACCGCACAAACGTCATGTTTGCGCGCCGCCTTAAGCGGTGCAGAAGCTCAGTTTTATGCAGCTCTGCGCCCTCTTTTTGCTGCGTAATAAAAGTGAAAAAGGGCAGAAAAACGCTCTCCTGCCCCTAGTTCTCGATTACTTACGCAAGCCGAGCTTTGCTACAATCGCACGATAACGCTCAATGTCCTTCTTCTGGAGGTAGTTGAGCAGGTTTCTTCTGCGGCCTACCATTTTCAGAAGTCCGCGGGTGGAGTGGTGATCCTTCTTGTGAACCTTGATGTGTTCGGTGAGGTCGTTGATCCTCTTGGTGAGGATGGCGATCTGTACCTCGGGAGAGCCTGTGTCGTTCTCGTGCTTGCGGTTAGCTTCAATAACCGCTGTTTTTTCTTCTTTTCTTAACATAGTACACCTCTTAAATTTTCTCCGGCGTCACAGTATAGGGACATGGTGTTTCTCCTTTGGAGCGAGATCCGCTACCCGTGAGACCGACGTTTTTCTTGTGCGAAATTGCACAACACAGATATTATATCATATTTTTTTTGATTTGTAAAGGGGTTTTAAAAACTTTTTTAATGTGCTGCGGATATGTTAATAAAACGTTGAAAAGCGGGTATATGTTGCGGCATTGCAGCGGACGGCATGTCCGAACAAAAGAATATTTTGTTTTTTGCCGCTGATCGGGACTTTTGAGCATAATAACTTGACAAATTTGATAAAAAATGGTATGATATAAAAGTAATGCTTGGAGTAATGCCGACAGCGCGGACGATCGTCGCGCGCCAGACCATCATAGAGAGGTGAATGTATGCCTATTCAGATGCAGTGCTGCGGCTTGGTTTTAATGGCGATACTGCTGTATTTCTACAAAAGCCAGAAAACGATCAAGCTGAATACTGGCAGAGCCTTCCTTAATGCATTTTGTATGACTTTCGTCTGCATAATGTTCGATATCTTTTCCTGCATAGTGATAAGCAGGCGTGATGTTTTTCCGGCCATTATAGTTGAGACCGTCAGCAAGACATACCTTGCCACGCTGGTGGGTGTGGCATTCTTTGCTCTTATGTACATTTGCACGGAGATATATACCGTAAAAACCGAATACGACAGAATAATGCTTCGCTACGGCTTTTTCGTTGCCGGCGCCGTGGTACTGATATACGCGCTTCCGATACAGTTTTACTCGGACGGGACGACGGGCGTTCTGTATTCGACGGGACCGAGCGCCTACGCTACATACGGCTTTGCGCTTGCGACGGTCGTTATCGTCACGGTGCGCCTTGTCAAGGATAAGGCGAAGATCAGCCGAAACAGGCGCACTGCCGTAATGACGTGGCTCGGAGTATGGATTCTCGCGGCACTGATACAATTCTTTAACCCTAAGCTGCTTTTAGTCGGCTTCGCAAGCTCGGTCGGTATGCTGGTACTCTATCTGAGATTGGAAAACCCGGGCTTCAACATTGACAGACAAACCGGACTGTTTAATCATGAGGCTTTCGTACAGTATACGGGTGAATTGTACGGTATGAACGAGAAGTTCTCGGCACTCGCGATTATAATCACTCCCGGCTCGTTCAGGGCACTGCGCTCGGATGTCGAGGGCGAGATAATAGCCGAGGCTGTAAGATATCTTGCCACGATGACGGACATGACAGTATTCCGTAACTCGAGCAATGAGATACTGCTGCTCTACCACGACAAAGATACCGCCGAAAACAGTATTAAAATTATACGCAAGCGCTTTCAAAAGGGCTGGGGCAAAAGCGGTGGAATTCTTGTTTCGCCGAATTGGGTGTATGTGCCCGACTCAACAGTTGCCGATAATACGGAGGAACTGTTGTATCTTATGCGTTATGTCGGTCACGACAGCAGCGAGCTGCCCGAAAATCGTTTATACGAGGTAACGTCCGAGCTGGCTGCACAGCTTCGGCTCGAAAAGGATACCGAGCAGCTTATCGTGGATGCGATAACGAACGACCGCGTGGAGGTCTGGTTTCAGCCGATATTCTCCACGGAGGATCACCGTTTTACATCTGCAGAGGCGCTTGTCCGTATACGCAGAGAGAATGGAGAGCTTGTTCCGCCCGGGCTGTTTATAGAGATTGCCGAGCATAACGGAATGATCTTACAGCTCGGAGAGATCGTGTTCAGAAAGGTGTGCCGTTTTATAAGCGATACGCAGATACAGCGGTATGGCGTAAAGTATATCGAGGTTAATCTTTCGGTGGTGCAGTGCGCTTACAACGAGCTTGCAAAGGACTACATACGGATAATGGAGGAGAACGGGGTCGCTCCGGAGCTTATCAACTTGGAGATTACCGAATCCGCTTCGATGAACGCGCGAAAAACTCTGCTCGACAATATGAAGCGGCTTATGGATTACGGTGTGACCTTCTCACTGGACGATTTCGGCACAGGTCAGTCCAACCTTAACTACATTATTGATATGCCCGTTGAGATCGTAAAGTTCGACAAGGGGATGACGAACGCCTATTTCGAGAACGGCAAGGCTAAGTACATCATGGACGCGGCGATGAATATGATCCGCGGACTTGACCTTAAAATCGTTTCCGAAGGCGTTGAGACCGCCGAGCAGTTTTACACCATGGAAAACCTCGGGATAAACTACATTCAGGGCTACTATTTTTCAAAACCCCTGCCTGCCGATGAGTTCCTGGAATTCATTAAAAAGTCCAACAAAACAGGATACTGATTGATCATCCCTCGGTTATGGGGGATGATTTTTTTGAGCGGCTTTTCCGTGATTTTTTAGAAAAATGTAGAAAAACTGTAAGATTTCTTATTTTTCAGCGCATAGATAGATGAATCGAGCTTGATAACTTTAATCGGGGAGGTGATGATGTGCGGGACGCGGAATTGCTGGACTTGCTCCATGGTGATCCGGAAAAAGGATTGAAGGCGCTTATGTCGCAGTACGGCGGACTGGTTTTTGCCGTGGTGAGGCGAAATCTACCTCGGGTGGCGTTTTGTGATGCCGACGCGGAGGCGTGTACCGCGGATTCGTTCGGCGATTTTTACCTCGAGCTGGACAAATATGATGCGTCAAAAGGGAGTATTCGGGCGTGGCTGTGCGTTATCGCAAGGCATAACGCCGTGGACTTGGCGCGGAGGAGCGAGCCCGTTTTGCCGTTGGACGAGGAATTAAACGAGAATTCCGACGGGACTTCATTGGAGAGCGAGTTGGAAGGTCGGGAGCTGCGCAGAGCGGTGCTGGCAGAAGTTCAAAGTTTGGGCGATCCCGATCGCGAGATACTTCTGCGGAAGTTTTACTTAGGAGAGCCATCGAAAACAATAGCCGCGTGCTTGGGTATGTCGGTGTCAAACGTTGATACTAGAACGAGCCGAGCCATAGAAAAGTTGCGGAAAAATCTTAAGGAATGGAGGAAATGACTGTGAAAAATACATTAGAAGAAATACTTGGCGGTCTGGAGCCGAATGAGCTTGATGAGCTTTTTCCGAACGAGCTCGGAGTGAAATTGCCGAAGGGTGCTGCTCGGCGTATTGAGAAAATGGCTCTGCAGAAGGCGGGGTTGAAAAATAAAAGGCGTATGCGCTTTAATTATCGAGTATGGGCGCCTGTTGCCGCTTGTCTGGTGCTGGCGGTAAGTCTTACGGGGGTCGCCGCTGCCGCGGAGGTGCGGGAATACAACGCCGCGGTGGATTTCTTCGCGGAAAACGGTCTGTCCGCGGAGGGACTCAGCCGCGAGGATATCAAGGCGGTGTACCGCGATATCTCAACGAACCGATTTACCAATGACAAGACCGCCGAGGTCATAAGGCGCTCTGTACAAGGAGTGGAGATACTTCAGCAGAAGCTTACCGCGGAGGAGCTTGCGGCTTTCTGGAACGGCAATTTCGTAAACAGCGGGAAAGGCATTGAGTATCGCATAGACTGCGAATATAAGCTTGACAATACTCTAGGATTTGATATTTTCTACAAGAGTATCGTGGAATGCTGTCATGACGGCAGCCCTATCTGGAAAGAGGAGTTCTCGTCATTTTATGTTGACGACTGCGCTTCGGTAGCGGACGGTACAGCTGCGTGGGGGTATACGAGCACATGGTCGAGCGAACAGCCGTCGCCCGCTTGGCTTGCAAGGCTTGATGACAGCGGAAAAGTGCTTTGGGAACGTCGGCTCGATCACGGGTTTGAAAATGAATATATCTGTGCGGTACTGGATAACGGCGACGGCACGTGGGCGGTAATCAGCCGCGGAGACCTTTATCATCTATGCCTCAGTCAATACGATATTAACGGGAACGAGCTGAGTTTCAACAAAACGCAGATCGGAAACAAGGGCATATGGAACGCCGTGCGGCTGGGGGACGGCTATCTGGTGCAGCTCGGAGATTATACGGGCGGCAATTACGCTCACCTTGCGAAGCTCGACAGGGACGGGAATATCACCGATAATTTCGTCTACGATGGAGATGACTGTGACTATCATATTACGGATATGGCGGAGTTTGAGGGTAGGGTATATTTATCCGCATATTCCGTACCTAAGCAGACTGACGGAGGCGGAAGACACGAGATCGCCGATATTCTGGACTATGTGTTCGACAAGGGCAATTACGAGATAAGCAGCGATGAGCTTACTCCGCTGGTGCGGGATAATTATACGGCTGTACTGCTGCTGTGCGACCCCGAGGGCGGCGAGCCTGAGACCTTCTATTCCGTTAAGGGCTCGCTGGGCGGCAAACTGACTGTGGAGGACGAGCGGCTGCAATGGGACGCGGAGAGCATTGTCTCGACCTTTTTCTCGCCATATACAAGCTCATTCAGCATAGGCGGTACTTGTCGGGTATATCGGTATTCCTTTGATGGCTTGGGCGCGCTTGCGGAGTGCAACGATACGGGAGAGACAACCCGTTATAACAGATAAAGCAGAATAGAGCGGAAAAGACTGCGCTTTTTTGGCACAGTCTTTTTTGATCGTTTTTATTGAGTAAGGCTAAGCAGTTTGATCGTTATCCTCCAAGGAAATTCTCAACCAAGTCAAACGCGTGAATTTCCGATGCGCCGAACAGGTTAAGCTTCTCCACAAAGGTTTCTATTTCATTCTCGCGGAGCGAAACATCGTTGACCACGGTATCACCGCAGCATATGCCGTAGGTCTCGAGCGCCTTGCCGTTTTCGGCTGCTATCGGTATTTTTGTAATTGACCACATGGTACACCTCCGATCAGCGCAGCAGGATTTTCCTGCTCTGATTAAATTATAGCACATCTGTGGTTAAAAATGTGCAAAGCACAGCAAAAATTCTTCTCAATCGCCAAAAAATTGTGTAATAACAATAAAATAATCAATGCTTTTTGTGGATAAACACAATAGAAAAAAGAGAAAAATAGGGGTTGACTTTTGGGCTTTATTATGCTAAAATAGAATATAAAAGAAATCGGGGGATTATCCCGGAAATTTGGAGGTAGCATTATGAGAAAATCCGATGAAAATCTGGAGTTGCTTTACAAGGCGGTGCTGACACTGAAAAATGAGAAGGAGTGCGCGGCTTTTTTCGAGGATTTGTGTACGCCGCAGGAGCTCAGCGCCATCGCGCAGCGGCTTCATGTCGCGAGTATGCTGACTGACGGCAACGTTTACAACAGTATTGTTGATGTAACGGGCGCTTCAACGGCGACGATCTCCCGCGTCAACAAAACGTTGACCTACCAGACCGCGGGCGGATACAAAATGGTATTTGACCGCATGAAGGGCAAGAAATAATGGGCAATGGCTACGGCGAATTCGCGGAGGTTTACGACCTGCTGACGTTTAACGTGCCGTATGACGGACTTGCCGACTACTATTCCGAAATACTTACGCGCTTTGGTGCGGACGGCGCGCGGGTGTTGGATATGGGCTGCGGAACGGGCAGCCTTACGGTGCGGCTTTCCGAACGCGGATTTGATATGATCGGGCAGGACGCATCGTCTGAGATGCTGACGATCGCGGCGGATAAATCCTCCAAGATTATGTGGATATGCCAAGATATGGAAAAAACGGAACTCGGCGGAACTGTCGGCGCGGTGATATCGACGCTTGACAGCATAAACCACCTTGGAAGTCCCGACGCTATTCTTGAATGTTTTCGGCGCGCGGCGGAGTGTCTTAACAGTGGAGGATTGTTTGCGTTTGATGTGAATACAATCTTTAAGCACCGTGAAATACTCGGCAATAATACGTTTGTATATGATGTGGACGGGGTTTACTGCGTGTGGCAGAACGCCTTTGACGAGTGTGATAATGGTGTTGACATCGAGCTTGATTTGTTTTTCGAGAATGAGGACGGGTCATATTCGCGCGGCGGTGAGAGCTTTCGCGAGATCGCGCTTACGACTGACGCATACTGTAAATTACTGGAAAACTCAGGGTTTGAGGTCGGGAACGTCTGGGAGTATCAGACATTTGGTGCGCCGTCGGAAAACAGTGAAAAGCTACTGATTTTGGCGAAAAAGCGCTGAATATTACAAAGCGTAATGCGGCTGCGGCAAAACATTGCTGCACATTGTAAGGCGGCTTAGCATATTATATAATGTATATAGCAGCATTGCTTGCAACGAATTGTGATAAAATTTTATAAAATTACCGAAAGGCAAAGAAGATGGGAAAAATTGTAAGAGCCTTATCTGCGGAGGGCGGGGTGCTCTGCTCGGCTATTGATTCTACGGATATGGTCAAGGAAATGGCGAAACTTCACATGGCGACGCCCGTTGTGACGGCGGCGCTCGGAAGAATGACAACAGCGGTCTCAATCATGGGGGCGATGTTGAAATACGAGGGCGATACGCTGACATTGAGAATAAACGGCGGAGGACCGTGTGGTACGTTGACGGCAGTTTCCGACTATCGCGGCAATGTGAAGTGCTGCGCGGGAGACCCGAGCGCGAATGTGCCGCTGACTGAGGACGGAGCGCTCGATGTACCGAGCGTGATAGGTTCGGACGGCTCGCTGACCGTTGTCAAGGATATGGGGCTGAAGGAACCGTATGTTGGGCAGATACCGCTCGTTTCGGGCAATATAGCGGAGGATATCACCGCGTATTATTCCGTCAGCGAGCAGCTTCCTACTGTGTGCGCGCTTGGCATTCTGTTCGACAAGAGCGGTGTGGTGCAGTCGGCGGGCGGCTATATGGTACAGGTTGTTCCGCCTATATCGGACGAGTCGGTGAAGGTGTTAGACGAGAATCTCGCAAAAATGGATTCGGTTCAGCAGATGCTCGAGATGCAACTTGACCCGTCGGAGATAGCATTGAACGCGCTTGAGGGACTTGGCGGCGAGATACTGGACAGCTGGGAGGCGTGCTATCATTGTGATTGTTCACGTGAGAGAACGGAGCGTGTGCTGATATCGCTTGGCAAAAAGGAGCTTGTGCGGCTTGCCGAGGAGCGGAAGGAAACAGAGGTTTGTTGTCACTTTTGCAATAAAAAGTACAAATTTACCGCCGATGAAATGTTGAAATTGCTGAAAGAGTAATTTTTTTTAAAAAATGCTTGACATTTTGAATCGAAACGTGTATAATATAATAGTCGCTTGAAACAGCGGCAGTCGGAAGTTTAGCTCAGCTGGGAGAGCATCTGCCTTACAAGCAGAGGGTCATAGGTTCGAGCCCTATAACTTCCACCATGATCGGCACATTGTATGGTGTGCCGAATTCGGCCCGGTAGTTCAGTTGGTTAGAACGCCGCCCTGTCACGGCGGAGGTCGTGAGTTCGAGTCTCATCCGGGTCGCCAATGCGCGGCTTGTTTGCTTGATTATGGTCGGGCAATTGGGCTGTGGCAATGCGACAAAAGCCGAAGGCTTTTGCGAGGTCAAACGCAAAGCGTTTGACACTGCCTCTGTAGCTCAGTTGGTAGAGCAGGGGACTGAAAATCCCCGTGTCATTGGTTCGATTCCGATCGGAGGCACCATATGCGGATTTAGCTCATCTGGTAGAGCGCCACCTTGCCAAGGTGGAGGTAGCGAGTTCGAGCCTCGTAATCCGCTCCAGCGCACTAGCGGCGCTATTTTCGGCGCTATAGCCAAGTGGTAAGGCATGGGTCTGCAACACCCTGACCCCCAGTTCAAATCTGGGTGGCGCCTCCACCCGAAAGGGTTTTATATCCTGTCTCGGAATGAGGATGTCGAAATTTGTGAAATTTTTTTAAAAAACCTCTTGACAAGTCGTTCCGAAAGTGATATAATTTATAGGTCGCCTGACGCGGCGAAACAGCTCCTTGAAAATTGAACAATACTGAAGAAAAAGAACGAATTAAC
>ERZ778495.990-NODE-990-length-22068-cov-6.186435_pt1 | contig 22068 bp, 18 predicted proteins | sample MGYA00433100_ERZ778495 | MGnify/ENA primary metagenome ERZ778495 (study PRJEB29527, sample SAMN07138962) | mouse gut metagenome | material: feces | host: mouse | place: China:Nanjing | collected 2016-01-25 ...
CACCCGGCGTTCATCCTCGGCAGAGGCTTTACCATCGAAGAATCGGTACAACAGTTCTTTCTCCATGACATAGTAATAACCCCTCTACGCAAGACATCCCTGAAAAAAAATCATTTTTTTCAGGGATGTCCTGTGAGGGCGGTACCGTCTGGGAAAGTAATCAGTTGGCTGTGAACCAGAAGAGGAAGAAGGCGAGGTAGTCTTTCAGCGCTACCCGCAGCCGCTTCATCGCTTTCGAGACCTCGAATTCGACGCTCTTGACCGTGATGCCCATTTCGTCGGCGATTTCCTTGTAGCTTTGGCCGCGAAAACGGCTGCGGACAAAGATTTCGCGCGTACGTTCGGGCATCTGCGCCAGCGTCTCGTCCACGATGCGGCGGGCTTCCTTGCTGAAGAGTTCTTCCGGGTTGCAGGCTTCCAGCGTCGCTATGCGTGTGCGCAAGACCTGCGTATTATGGGAGTGGAGGGTCTCCGCCGCACGGAGCCGCACGGCCTGGCCGCGCAGGCGGTTGAGACACTTGTTTTTGACGATGGTTAGCGTGTAGGGCGGGAAAGTTTCCACGGTGAGGGTTTCGCGGTGTCTCCACGCCGCCACGAAACTCTCCATGACTATGTCTTCGGCCTCGGCAGGGTCGGCCACATAGCCCGCAGCGAAACGGAGGAACCGCGGGCGGTATTCGCCGAAGAGTCGGTCGAATGCCGCCATATCCAGGACCTCGCCGGGTCGGGGCGTTTCGGGGTACATCGTCGTTTCGCTTGCTTATGGTCTACAAAGATAGTGCAAGACACGTGCAAATCCAAATCCGTTTCCGCTGACCGATAACAAAATGCGGGCTGCACCTATGCAGCCCGCGATTCATAAAAACGCCTTGTCCTTACCGCGCTTCGGCTTCGCAGTAGGCACAGCGGCAGGTGCCGTCGGCCGCCCGGCGGAACAGCCGGTCCACATCTTCGGTCGCCGAGATGCAGCGCGGATTCGGGCACGTCCGTTCGTTCACGATGTACGATTCCGCGAAAACCGGCGTCCGCCCGCAAGGCTTGTTTTCCCCGGCCTGCTCCAGCAGCGTCAGAATAAGCGCCATGCGCACGAACTTGCCGTTTTCCACCTGCCGGAAATAAGCCGCCCGCGGGTCGTTGTCGACCGACCGCGCTATTTCGTTGACCCGCGGCAGCGGATGCAGGACAATCATATCCTCGCGGGCCGTCTTCAACTTCTGAGGGTCGAGCACGAAGCTGTCCTTCACCCGGTCGTACTCCGCTTCGTCGGCAAAGCGTTCTTTCTGCACGCGCGTCATGTAGAGGATGTCCAGTTCGGGCATCGCCTCCTCCATCGTGCGCACCTCGCGGAATTCCAGCCCCGAATTGGTGTTCATCTCGTGCAGCATGTAGTCGGGCAGGCGCAGCTCTTCGGGCGAAATCAAGATGACCTTCACCCCCTCGTAACGCGACAGCGCCTTGATGAGCGAATGGACCGTGCGGCCGAATTTCAGGTCGCCGCAGAAACCGACGGTCAGATGGTCGAAGCGACCTTTCTCGCGCTTGATGGTCAGCAGGTCGGTCAGCGTCTGCGTGGGATGGGCATGGCTGCCGTCGCCCGCATTGATGACCGGAATCCCTGCATATTGCGACGCGACCAGCGGAGCGCCCTCCTTGAAATGGCGCATCGCTATGATGTCCGCAAAGCAACGGACGACGCGTACCGTGTCGGCCACCGTCTCGCCCTTGGAGACCGACGACGACCGGGCGTCCGAGAATCCGATGACTTCGCCGCCCAGCTCCAGCATCGCCGACGTGAAACTGAGCCGCGTGCGGGTCGAGGGTTCGTAGAACAGCGTCGCCAGCTTCTTGCCCTTGCAGGCCTGGCTGTATCCCGCGCGGTCGGCTATGATTTTCTCCGCCAGCGCTATGACCTGCCCGGTCTCTTCGACCGTCAGGTCCATGGGGTCTATCAGATGACGCATAAATTTGGGGTAATTAAAAATGAAGAATGAAAAATCCGCTGTTTAGCAATCCGTCATTTCGAGACTACTCGGAGTATATAAAGATTTTGGATTCTAAAAACTATAAATCTTTCAAGACCTCCTTTTCCCGCTCCTCTTCAAGTTTATTGCTATAATATTCTATATTAAGAGAAACGGAATACTGTTCTCCATTAAGAAATATTGCAATTGTGGAAAAAGGAGTAAACCAATAAGTTTCAAATTTCATTTTGCCCTTACGGACAAGCTCTCCTTCTGTATATATTCGTTGCTCATAACTCTCTGCTGAATTCTGCCTATCCTTATTAGCTGGTTCGCCGTATTTCTTCGTCAATAAATTAACCAGTTTTTCATAATTTCTTATGCAGTTATCAGAATTATTATTGAGAAAAACATATTTCCCACTCGTAAGTTTATTCCCTGTAAAACGATATGCAGCCAAACATTCAAGACCAGCAACATAAGTCGTAAATGCATAAACTCCATTCATATTGAATTCATCTGCCTTGCCCTCTTTTTTCTTAACATCAGCTAATGAATCTCCCCAAAATCCATGACGAAAATCCGGGTCTCTCTCTAATCCCGGAACCGCACCTATACAAATAATCTTTTGTTCTTCATTCCCTGCTACAATCGTCATAAACACTGGAGCATCAGACAACCACATTTTCAAATCTCCTTTCTCAATGCCCATGTCTTCCAGATTAAAAGAAGCAAGACTTACATCTTCCAAAGAAATATCCGGTTTGCCGAATCTATGTTGTACGATTTCTACTATATCCTCGCATGTTTTCAAACCATTATCCAACAAATCCTTAGCCAGGAATCCACCCATTGCAATTTTTTGAGGACCAGCATTATACCGAACAAAAGCCATAATCTCATACTCCCCAATATAAAGGTCTTTCAATAACCAATTTCCAGTCGCAGCATGAACATCCGGAATAGAATCTGTCTTTAATACAATTCTATCTTTATACTTTATCTTAAAATCAGCCTCCGATTGATTCCAATCAAAAGAACGAGCAAAATCCAAGAAATCAACCTTATTTTGAGCATAGGAAGTAAAAGCTATAATGCTAAATAGCAGTAAGGAAATAAGCTTCTTCATAATTTTGATTGTTTATAATTAAATAGGTCAAGCTTTAATTCATTATGTTAATTTTTTCAGATCATTCACTTGTTATTTCATCCACCCCTCGTCGGCGGGGTTGTTGCGGAACGTTATCAGACGCTGCTTGTCCTCGGGGCGGATGTACCCCTCGGCCGCGGCCACCTCGACCAGCGCGTCGAGGTTCGACAGGCTGTGGTTCTCCACGCCCGCTTCGCGCAGGCGGTCCAGCCCTTTCTGCATCCCGTAGGTGAAGATCGACGCTACGCCCAGCACCTCGGCACCCGCTTCGCGCAAGGCTTCCACCACTTCGATGCACGAGCCTGCCGTCGAAATCAAGTCTTCGATGACCACTACTTTCTGGCCTTTTTCGAGTTTGCCCTCGATGCGGTTGCCGCGGCCGTGGTCCTTGGCTCCCGAACGGACATAGCCCATCGGCAGGTCGAGCAGCGTCGCCGTTATTGCGGCATGGGCGATTCCGGCCGTCGAGGTTCCCATCAGCACCTGCGCTTCGGGGTATTTGGTGCGGACGATTTCCGCCAGTCCGGCTTCCACATGTCTGCGCACCTCCACGGCCGTCAATGTCAGCCGGTTGTCGCAGTAAATCGGGCTCTTGATTCCGCTCGCCCACGTGAACGGTTGTTCGGGTCGCAGGAACACCGCGCCTATCGACAGCAGGTCCTTGGCAATTTTCTTTTCCATATTTTCAGTTCGTTTCGGTTCTTCATTCCAGCGCCTTGCGCAGAATCCGCTCCACTTCGTCGGGGTAGATGCCGCCTTCGTGGACCTTCGTCCCGCCGACATAGAACGTCGGGACATAATAGTAGTCGTAGCGGTCGGCCTCTTCGGGGTTTTCCGATTCCTCGACCATCTCGATTTCCACGGCCGCCAGTTCCGGATGCGCCGCCTTGGCTTCGGCTACGTATTGCAGGGCCCGTTTGCAGAAAGGGCAGTTGCGCAGGTAAAACAGTTTTACGGACTTCATGTTTCAGTGAATAATTAATAGTGAATAGTGCATAATAAGTTCAGCAAAACCTATTCCTTATTAACTATTCATTATTCATTCGCAAGAAATTCCGCCACGCAGCGTCGGTAGGCCGCCACCGGGTCGGCCGCCGCCGTGATGGGGCGCCCCACCACGATGTAGTCCGAACCGATTTCGCGGGCCCGGGCCGGAGTGGTCACCCGCACCTGGTCGGCTACTTCGCCGTCGGCAAAGCGCACGCCCGGCGTCACGGTCAGAAATTCCGCACCGCACGCTTCGTGGACCATTCCCGCTTCCAGCGGCGAACAGACCACGCCGTCGAGCCCCGCTTCGCGCGCGTTACACGCATATTTCACAATCGTTTCGTTGATCGGGGCCCCGATCAGCAACTCGCGCTGCATCCGCTCCTCGCTCGTCGACGTGAGCTGCGTCACCGCTATCAGCAGCGGCCGCGTGCCGTCCTCGCGCGTCAGCCCCTCCACGGCCGCGCGCATCATCTCGATGGTCCCTGCCGCGTGAACGTTGCACATGTCCACGTCCAGCCGCGACAGCACGGCCATTGCCTTGCGTACCGTGTTGGGAATGTCGTGCAGTTTGAGGTCCAGGAATATCCGGTGACCGCGGCGCTTGATTTCCCGCACCACGGCCGGGCCCTCGGCATAGTAGAGCTCCATGCCGATTTTCAGAAAGGGTTTTCCCGATTCGGTTGTGAAACGGTCGAGGAAACGGAATATCTCTTCCGCCGACTTGAAGTCGCAGGCAATGATTACGTCCTTGTTCATCATACGATTCCTATTATGTCGCTCAGTTTTTCGATGCCCAGCCGCTGCATTTCGCCGGGCAGGGCTTCAATGATTTTCTTGCAGGCATAGGGGTCTGTCAGGTTCGCCGCCCCCACTTCCACGGCCGTCGCTCCGGCCATCATCATCTCGATGACGTCGCGCGCCGTCTCCACGCCGCCGCAGCCGATGACGGGGACCGCGCATGCCTTGGCCACCTGGTAGACCATCCGCACCGCCACCGGGAAGACCGCCGCCCCCGAGAATCCGCCCATCGTGTTGGCGATGACGGGTTTGCGGCGCGCCACGTCGATACGCATCCCCAGCAACGTATTTATCAGGCACAGCCCGTCGGCTCCGGCTTCTTCGCAAGCCTTGGCTATCGCCACGATGTCCGTCACGTTGGGGCTCAGCTTGATGTAGACCGGTTTGGTCGTCACGGCCTTCACCGCCCGCGTCACCTCGGCGGCCGCTTCGGGCGAAGTGCCGAACGACATGCCCCCGTGCCGCACGTTGGGGCACGATACGTTCACTTCGATCAGCCCCACCTGCTCCTCCTTGTCGATGCGTTCGCAGCAATAGGCGTATTCTTCCACCGAGAAGCCCGAGATGTTGGCCACGAGCGGCTTATGGAAATATTCGCGCAGGCGCGGCAGTTCGCAGGCTATCACGTGGTCGATACCCGGGTTTTGCAGGCCTACGGCGTTGATCATCCCCGCACGGCATTCGGCTATGCGCGGCGTCGGATTGCCGAAGCGAGCTTCGCGCGTCGTTCCCTTGAACGCGAACGAACCCAGGATGTTCAGGTCGTAGAATTCGCGGAACTCTTCGCCGTAGCCGAACGTCCCGCTCGCCGGAATCACCGGATTGTCCAGCCTCAACCCGCTCAGTATGACGGATGTATCCCGGTTCGATTGCGAATTGTGAATTATGGATTGTGAATTCACCATAAGATTTCATTTTTCATAAGTACCGGCCCTTCCTTGCAGATGCGCTTGTTGCCCGTCAGCGTCCGGCACGAGCAGCCCATGCAGGCGCCGAATCCGCAGCCCATGCGCTCCTCGAACGACAGCTGACCGTCGCACGGGGTCGCCTGACACAGCGCTCGCAGCATCGGCTGCGGGCCGCAGGCATAGAAGTAGTCGTAGTCCAGTTCCGCAAGCGCATCGGTCACGAATCCCCTTATGCCCTCGCTCCCGTCGGCCGTCGCCACCGTCACCGCGCACCCCAGAGCCCGGAATTCTTCGGCATAGAAGACTTCCGCCGCCGTGTTGAAGCCCAGCACGACCTGCACGGGCTTGCCGGCCGCCAGAAGCACTTTGGCCAGGTTGTAGAGCGGCGGCACGCCTACCCCGCCGCCTACCAGCAGAGGCCGCCGGGCTTCGTTGTCGGTCGAGAAACCGTTGCCCAGCCCCGTCAGCAGGTCGAGCCGTTCGCCCGCCCCCATCCGGGCCATCTGGGCCGTCCCCTCGCCCACCACCTTATATATAAGGGTCAGCGTCTGCGCATCGTAGTCGCACACCGAAATCGGCCGGCGCAGGTATTTGCCCTCCAGCGCGATGTTGACGAACTGCCCCGGCCGCACGATCCAGCGCGTGTCGCCCTTGAGCCGCATCCGCCGCACCGTGGCAGTCAGCGGCACGTTCTCTTCGACGGTATAGATTCCTTGCTTGTACATCATTCGGCGTCGATTGTCGATACCCGCAGCGTGATTTCTTCCAGCACGTCCAGCAACACGGCCACCGTCTCCAGCGCCGTGAAGACCGTCACGTTGTTCTCCACGGCCGTGCGGCGGATTTCGTAGCCGTCCAGCCGTGTGTCGTGCTGGTTGATGTCGATCGTGTTGATGACGTAGCTCACATGGCCCTGCCGCAGCGCGTCGATGATTTCCGGGCTTCCCTCGCTCAGCTTGCGGCGCGTGCGGGTGCGGATGCCGTGCTCGCGCAGGTAGGCCGCGGTGCCCGTGGTCGCTTCGACGTTGAAACCGAGTTCGTAGAAACGTCTCACCAGCGGCAGCGCCGCTTCCTTGTCGCGGTCGGCGATGGTCACGAAAATCGTCCCGTAGTTCGACACGTTCATGCCCGTCGCCTGCAACGCCTTGTAGAGGGCTCGCGTCAGCTTGTCGTCGTAACCTATCGCTTCGCCCGTCGACTTCATCTCGGGCGACAGATAGCTGTCCATCCCGCGGATTTTGGCGAACGAGAAGGCCGGAGCCTTCACATACCAGCGCTTCTTCTCCCGGCCGTAGACCTCCGTGATACCCTGTTCGCGCAGGCTCTTGCCGAGTATGACCTGCGTGGCGATGTGGGCCATCCCGACACCTGTCGATTTCGAGAGGAACGGCACCGTGCGCGACGAACGCGGGTTCACCTCGATGACATAGACGTCTTCTTCGCCGTCCACGATGAACTGGATGTTGTACAATCCCACGATGCCGATTCGCAGACCCAGCCGCACCGTGTAGTCGATGATTTTCGCGCGCGCCTTTTCCGAGACGCTGAACGTCGGGTAGACGCTGATGGAGTCGCCCGAGTGGATGCCCGTGCGCTCCACATGTTCCATGATGCCCGGGATGAAGACGTCGCGGCCGTCGCAGATGGCGTCCACTTCCAGCTCCTTGCCCATGATGTAGCGGTCCACCAGCACGGGCTGGTCCGTGTTCACTTCCACGGCCGTTTGCAGATAGTGGCGCAGGCGCTCTTCGTTCGACACGATTTGCATCGCACGGCCGCCCAGCACGTAGCTCGGGCGAACGAGCACCGGATAGCCTATCCGCGCCGCCGCGCGCACGCCCGCTTCGATGTCGGTCACCGCTTCGGCTTCGGGCTGGGGGATGCCCAGCTCCTCCATGATTTTCTCGAAGCAGCCGCGGTCCTCGGCATTGCGGATCGCCTCGCAGTCGGTGCCGATGATAGGTACCCCCAGCGCCGCCAGCGGTTCGGCCAGGTTGATGGCCGTCTGTCCGCCCAACGACACCACAATGGCCTTGGGACGTTCCAGCCGGATGACGTTCATCACGTCCTCCACCGTCAGCGGCTCGAAGTAGAGCTTGTCGCTGGTCGTGTAGTCCGTCGACACGGTTTCCGGGTTGTTGTTGACGATGATCGCTTCGTAGCCCGCTTCGCGTATCGACCAGATGGCATGCACCGTCGAATAGTCGAATTCCACGCCCTGCCCGATCCGGATGGGTCCCGAACCCAGCACCACGATTTTCTCCTTGTCGCTGACCACCGATTCGTTTTCCTCCTCGTAGGTCGAGTAGAAATAGGGCACGTACGACGCAAATTCGCTCGCGCAGGTGTCTATCATCTTGTAGACCGGGAAAATGCCGTGCTCCTCGCGCAGGCGGAACATCTCCTGCTCCGAAAGGCCCCACAGCTGCCCGATGTACTTGTCGCTGAAACCCATGCGCTTGGCGTCGCGCAGGGTCTCCGCGTCGCGCGGATTCGCCCGCACAACGTTCTCGAACTCGACGATGTTCTTGAATTTTTCGAGGAAGAACATGTCGATTTTCGTGTTGTTGTATATCAGCACCAGGTCGATGCCGCTGCGGATGAGCTGCGCTATGGCGTACAGACGGTCGTCGGTGCCGGTGCGGATGTATTCCAGCAGGCGGTCGGTCGTCCAGCCGTCGAATTTCCTGTGGTGGATGTGGCAGACGCCCGTTTCCAGCGAGCGCACCGCCTTGAGCAGCGATTCCTCCACCGTGCGGCCCACGGCCATCACTTCGCCCGTGGCTTTCATCTGCGTGCCCAGCACGTTCGACGCGTCCGAGAACTTGTCGAACGGGAAGCGGGCTATCTTGGTCACCACGTAGTCAAGCGTGGGCTCGAACGAAGCCGGGGTATTGGCGATGCGGATTTCGTCCAGCGTCAGCCCCACCGCTATCTTGGCGCTCACCCGCGCAATCGGGTAACCCGAGGCTTTCGACGCCAGGGCCGACGAGCGCGACACGCGCGGGTTCACTTCGATCAGATAATACTCGAACGACAGCGGGTCCAAGGCAAACTGCACGTTGCATCCCCCCTCGATTTTCAACTCGCGGATGATTTTCAGCGCCGAATCGCGCAGCATCTGATATTCGCGGTTCGTGAGCGTCTGGCTCGGCGCCACCACGATCGAATCGCCCGTGTGCACGCCCACCGGGTCGATGTTCTCCATGTTGCAGATGGCGATGGCCGTGTCGTTGCTGTCGCGGATGACTTCGTATTCGATTTCCTTGTAGCCCTTGATGCTCTTTTCGATGAGCACCTGATGTACAGGCGAGAGGAACAGCGCGTTGCGCATCATTTCGCGCAGCTGCGCCTCGTCGTCAGCGAAGCCGCCGCCCGTACCGCCCAGCGTGAACGCCGGACGCAGCACCACGGGATAGCCTATCTTGCGCGCTATTTCGGCCGCTTCGTCGGTCGTCGTCGCCACTTCCGACGGCAGCACCGGCTCGCCCAGCGACTGGCACAGCTCCTTGAAGAGCTCGCGGTCCTCGGCCCGCTCTATCGACTCGAACGACGTGCCCAGAATCTCCACCTGGCACTCGGCCAGAATACCCTTCTTGGCCAGCTGCACCGCCAGGTTGAGCCCCGTCTGCCCGCCCAGCCCCGGCACGATGGCGTCCGGGCGCTCGTAGCGGATGATTTTGGCCACATATTCCAGCGTCAGCGGCTCCATATAGACCTTGTCGGCGATGTGGGTGTCGGTCATGATGGTCGCCGGGTTGGAGTTCACCAACACCACTTCGTAGCCCTCCTCGCGCAGTGCCAGGCACGCCTGCGTCCCCGCGTAGTCGAATTCCGCGGCCTGTCCGATGACTATCGGGCCCGAACCGATGACCAATACCTTGCGTATGTCTTTTCTCTTAGGCATTTTTGTGCTCCTCCATCATTTTAATGAACTTGTCGAACAGGTAGCTGCTGTCCTGCGGTCCCGGTGCGCTCTCGGGGTGGTACTGCACCGAGAAGACCTTTTCCTCGGGGCATTCCACCCCCTCGGCCGTGTTGTCCAGCAGATTCACGTGGGTCAGCCGCAGGGGCGTTCCCTCGAGCGATTCGATGTCGACCGCAAAGCTGTGGTTCTGGCTCGTGATTTCTATCTTGCCCGTATCCAGACACTTCACCGGGTGGTTGCCTCCGCGGTGGCCAAATTTCATCTTGAAGGTCTTCGCGCCGTAGGCCAGCGCCACCATCTGATGGCCCATGCAGATGCCGAATATCGGCAGGCGGCCTTTCAGCGCCCGGACCTTTTCGATGACGGGCTCCACGTCCACCGGGTCGCCCGGGCCGTTCGACAGGAAGATTCCGTCGGGCCGGAACGCCAGTATCTCCTCCACCGTCGCATCGTAGGGCACCACCGTCACGTTGCAGCCCTTGGCGTTCAGACAGCGGATGATGTTGTATTTGATGCCGCAGTCCACAGCCACCACGTCGTAGCGGTGGTTGGGCGTGCGCGAGAACCAGCGTTTCCTGCAGCTCACCCGCGCCACCATGTCGTGCGGCAGTTCGCACGCGCGCAGGCGTTCCATCGCTTCCTCGTGCGGCGTGGCGGCGTCCGTAATCATCACTTTCTGGCTCCCCTCGTCGCGGATTATCCGCGTCAGACAGCGGGTGTCGACGCCCGAGATGCCCGGAATGCCCATCTCCTCGAACACCTCGTTCAGCGTGCGCGTGTAGCGGAAGTTCGACGGGATGTCGTTGTACTCGCGCACGATCAGTCCGCCGATGGTCGGGAACTTGGTTTCGTAGTCTTCTTCGGCCGTGCCGTAGTTGCCGATCAGCGGATAGGTCATCACCACCGTCTGGCCCGTGTACGAGGGGTCGGAGATGATTTCCTGGTAGCCCACCATCGAGGTGTTGAAGACGATTTCGTGAATCGCCTCCTTGTCGGCTCCGAACCCGTAGCCGTAGAATTCGCGGCCGTTTTCGAGTACGATTTTCTTGGTGTAAGGTTTCATATCGTTTTGCTGTCTTTCGTTATCCCACTCTTCGGGCTCTCCTTTCCGTCGTAAACGACGCGGCCGCCCACTACCGTCAGCACGGCACGGCCCCGCACCGGCCAGCCCGCAAAGGGGGTCGCACGGCCCTTGGAGCGGAACGCCGCCGGGTCTATTTCGTAAGGCGTTTCAAGGTCCAGCACCGTGAAGTCCGCCGCTTCGCCCGGCTCCAGTCCGCCCCCGAGGCCGAATATCCGGCGCGGATTCACCGCCATCAGCTCCACGAGCCGCTCCAGCCCTATCTTTCCCGGCACTACCAAATGCTCGTAGAGCACCCCGAACGCGCATTCCAGCCCCACGATGCCCATCGCGCTGCCCGCCAGGCCGCGGCTTTTCTCCTCGGCCGTGTGGGGCGCATGGTCCGTGGCTATCACTTCTATCGTCCCGTCGGCGATTCCGGCCACCAGCGCGTCGCGGTCGGCCCGGCTCCGCAAGGGCGGGTTCATCTTGAAGCGGCCGTCCTCCTGCAAATCTTCGTCACACAACAGCAAGTAGTGCGGCGCCGTCTCGCAGCTCACGCGCAGCCCCCGGGCTTTCGCCTGCCGCACCAGCTCCACGCTTTCACGCGTCGATACATGGCAGACATGATACTGACAGCCCGTCTTCTCGGCCAGCATGATGTCCCGCTCCACCTGACGCCATTCGCTTTCGGAGCAGATGCCCTTGTGGCCGTGCTCGCGGCAGTAGCCGCCGTCGTGTATATAGCCCCCGCGCAGCAGGTCGTCGACCTCGCAATGGGCCACTATCGGCCGACCCACCGCCGCGGCCCGCCGCATCGCTTCCTCCATCAGCCCGGCCGACTGTACGCCGCGGCCGTCGTCCGAAAATCCGGCTACATGCGGTGCCAATGCCGCGAAGTCCACCAGCTCGCCGCAGCCCCGCTGTCCCATCGTAATCGACGCATAGGGCACCACCCGCACCACGGCGTCGCGCCCGATGAGGTCGGTCTGCACCCGCAGGTGTTCCGGCGTATCGGGCGCCGGGTTCAGGTTCGGCATCGCGCAGACGGTCGTGTAACCGCCGCGCGCCGCCGCCGCCGTGCCCGTCGCGATGGTCTCCTTGTGCGGGAATCCCGGTTCGCGCAGGTGTACATGGACGTCGACCAGCCCCGGCACCGCATGCCGTCCTCCGAGGTCCACCGTCCGGTCCGCCGTGGTCCCCGGCGTATCGGCCGCCATACGGCCGTCTTCCACCAGCAGCGACCCCGCCGCGAATCTTCCGCCGCGGTAGACTTGTGCGTTCACGTACCTTGTCTTCATTCCGGTCCGAGCATAAAAAAATAGGGCAACCGTGCCGGTTACCCTAATAAAACAACAATGCCGCATTCGTCGACAGACCCGAAACCCGACCGATGGTCCTGCTGCCAGAACGTGCCGATCCGAGTTATGTTGGGTTCGCGTCTCATCATGCGGTTGCATTCGGGGACAAAGGTACGACTTTAAGGACGAAACCGCAATCTTTCCGGACGAAAAATTTTCAACAATCCGTCCACAACCCCGCCTTTCTCCGGTGTCCCGGCGCCGCCCTCATAAAACCCGGCTTTTATTCGGACCGAACAGGTCCGTCCGGTCTTCCATCGTCCCGTCCGCCGCCACGCGGTAGAACCGCTGGTTGGTCGTCGGCGAGCCCAGCGGCCCCAGCACCTCCACCCACGGACCCAGTTTGATGTAGTCGTAGGTCTCGGGCGCCACGCCTGCCGGGAGTTCCGGGCAGCCCGAGTACCACCCCACCCGCAGCTTCGGTTTCAGCCGCCGCACCGTCGCCGCCAGCCGCGCAATTTCGTGGGGCGCCCCGTCGCCGCCCATGAAACACACGCACGTCACCGCCGGCCCGTAGCGGCCGAGCAGCACCCCCAGCGCTTCGTCGTCCAGCACCTCGCCCGCATCGGCTTGCAGGTGGGGGCTGTGGCAGCCCGGGCAGCGGTTGGGGCACCCCGCAATGTTTATCGCCAGCGTCGTTTCGCCGGGTATCTCGGCGAAAACCACATCGTAGTTACAGAACCGTACCACCCCGCTACTCCGCTTTAGCATAGAACCTCCGGGCCGCTTCCTGCTGACGCGCCACCGAGAAGTTCGACACCCGTTTCATATAACCGATTACCCGTGTCAGGTAGTCCACCCGGTCGCTGTGGCACTCGGGGCATTCCTTCAGATAGCGTTTGTCGATATGGCCGCACGCGTTGCATACCGTGTTGGGGATGTTGAACGTGAAGTAATTGCACCCCTCAGCCGCCGCCACCCGCAGCAGGTGGCGGTATTGTTCCTGCGTGAGGTGTTCCTCCAGGTTCATGTGGAGCGCCGAACCGCCCGTCAGGTGTTCGATGTACTTGCGGCCATGCAGACGGAACTTGTCGATGACGTTCAGCGACGGGTCCTCCACCGCATAGAAATAGGAGTTGTAGCAGTCGCGCGGCACCGCATAGCCGTCTTCGCGGTCCCACTTGGCGTGCTTCACCCCCACGTTTTCGGCCGGAATCATTTCGCAGTTGAACATCAGCTCCTTCGAGCGGTATTTCTTGTTGTAGCGCTCCACCAGCCCCAGCACTTCCTGCACGAACGCCGCATAACCGTCGTTGTCGTCGATGCGCAGCCCCAGGAATTCGGCCGCTTCGACCAGCCCGTTCACCCCCACGGTCAGATACTGCCGCGCAAGGTTTATGTAGCCCGCATCGAAGAGCGGGAGCATCCCTTTCGATTGCAGCGCCTTGAGATTTTCGTTGTAGGCCGTCTGGACCTTGTGCACCAGGTCGACCACTTCTTCCAGAAACGTCAGGTAGTGCATCCCGTTCTTCACCGCATACTGGATGCAGCGGTTCAGGTTGATTGTCAGCACGCTTTTCGAGCCTGTCGACACGCCGCCCGCACCCAGCGTGTAGCTGAATCCGTTGTCCTGTATCTCGTTTCTGAGACGGCAGCACGACGAAAGCGAATCGGCGTTGTCGCTGATGTAGGTAAAGAACGAATGGCCCTCGGCATACATCTTCGCCGTGAAGTCGCCCCATTCTGCGTCCATCGCGTCGCCGTCCTTGGTCAGCAGCGCCATCGTCTCGACCGGGAACGTCAGCACGGTTTTGGTACGTTCGCGGTTGAACCATGTCATGAATCGTTTTTGGAGCCACGAGAGCGACTCCCAATGGGGTTTCGACCCGTCCGGGAATACGAATTCGCCGAAAAGCGACTCAAAATAGTAGCGGTCGTAGTAGGCCACGTTCCAGAACACGGCCTGGAAGTTCCGCGCACCCGTGGGCTGGTTGATGGAATAAACGATTTGCTCGAAGCAGTCCGTGATGATTTTGTCGATCGTGCGCCGTTTGCGCGAGAGGTCCACCACTTCGTCGGCACGCAGATAGTAGTCTTCGCCGTATTCCTGTTCGATGAAGTAGTTCATGTACATCAGAAATTCCGGCGTTGCGCAGGCCCCCGACAGCATCGACGAGACGATGAACACCATGTTCACGAAGCCGCCGCAGAACGATTTGAGGTTCGTCGGCCGCGTCGAGTTGCCGCCCACCGTAAGCGTGCCGTTGAGCAGCCACGGGTACATCGTCACCGAAGCGCAGTAGTTGGCCATCGAGGTTTCGTCGTTCTTGTAGATGAAGTGGCTGTTCAGCAGGTGCAGATACCTGTCCGCCAGCTCCTTGCCGTACATCTCCTTGATGCGGTCGGTCAGCAGGCGGCGGTTCAGACGGATGAAGTTCTGCTTCGGCAGTTCGCCGATGAGGGTGGCGATGTTCTTGTTCTCCACATTGGCGTTGGCGTCGTATTTCGAGCCCGTCGCCGGGTTCGAGGCGTCGCAGTAGGAGGTCAGAAAATCCAGCTTCTCGCGCGTCTCACGGTCTTCGGTGTGTTTCTGGCGATAGAGTATGTAGCTTTTCGCCACCGCAAAGTAGCGTTCGGCCATCAGCGCCGTCTCCACCTGATTCTGTATCTCCTCCACCGACATCCCGTCCGACACCCTCACCCGGCTCAGCACCGACGTCAGGTCGTCGTCCGTGGCGTAGCCTCCCGCCGCCAAAAAAGCCTTGCTCACCGCACGTTTGATTTTCTCCACCGAAAACGCTTCGCGCTTGCCGTCGCGTTTGACAATGTTGAGTTCCGAAATTCCCATATCCGTATATTTTTATTATAGTGTCATTCCAAGCCCCGGCCTCGCCCCCGCGTCTCTGCCGAATCATCTGCAGCAAGCACCTCGCGGGCCCGGCTGGGGCGGTCGCGCCATAGGCGCGAGCCGGGCCCCGCGCAAAGTTGCTATCCCGTCATTACGAGGAGCCGCAGACAAACCGGCACTCGCAGCGCAAGCGTTTCCCGGCAGTCGCCAAGCCACCCCGTTCCACCCCAAGGGGCGGAACAGCCTTTTCAGTTTTCCGATTCTTGTTTTTTCATCGTTGGACCGCACCCTTTTTCCCGAGGGCGTCGGTCCCGTCCGGCAAGGCAGGTCTTCTGACTCGTTCCTTCTGCACGCCTTCCCGCCCGCAGGGGCAGTGGCTCAGAGATTGTGCAGGTCACGGCGGAACTCACAGCTACGGGAATAGTCCCTGATTCGCACAGGCGTTCCCTTTTGATCCCGTGCCGGCAGCCGCCGGCGGGGAACCTTGCCAGCAGCAAAAGTAGGAATTGTCCGCCGTTCCGCCAGCATCGGCGCCCGGTTTTTAATGAACAAGTTTTGAACAAAAGCCCCGAAACGCCGCAGGATGCGCCGCTGCAAGATTTTCGTTACCTTTGCACGTAATATTTCCGCTCCATGACACACCGTTTGCAGTTTGCCGCGTTCCGTTCCCCCGCCGATTCCGGATGGGCCGAGGCCATGACCATCTACCGCGAAGCCTTCCCCCCGAGGGAGCGGCGCAGCGAGGAGGATACTGTCGCCGCGCTGGCCGACCCGGCGTTCCGGGCCGAGAGCATCCGAGTGGACCGGCAGGTCGCCGGCATCCTCTTTTATTGGCTGTTCGGCGCTTCTTATTACGTCGAGTACCTCGCCGTCTCGCCCGCACTCTGGGGTCGGAACATCGGCGCCGAAGCGTTGGCGGAGTTCTGCCGCGGCAAGCGGGTCATCCTCGAAATCGAGCCGCCCGAAGAACCCCTCGCCGTCCGGCGCAAGCACTTCTACGAGCGCGCGGGGTTCGTCGCCAATCCCCACGCTTACATCCACCCCTCCTACGGCTGCCCCACCGAACCCCACCCGCTGGTGCTGATGAGCTTTCCCGACCCCCTCACAAACGACGAAGCCCGCGGTTTCGCGGACTTCGTAAGAGAAAAGGTACTTCGGTATTCGCAGCTCGAACGCCCCGGCTACAAGTAGCCTTCTTCGGCAAACTCGCGGACCGAGCGCACGTAGCGTGCGATGGTCTCCTCCATGGTGTCGTACGATTTGCCGCCCGCCGCGTTCTTGTGGCCGCCGCCGTTGAAGTACTTGCGGGCAAAGAGGTTGACATCCACGTCGCCGCGCGAACGCAGCGACACCCGGATGAACTTGCGATGAGCAAGGAACATCGCCGACATCTTCATCTTCTTGATTGTCAGCGCGTAGTTCACAAACCCCTCGCTGTCGCCCTGCTGGAATCCGAAGCGGCGCATTTCGTGTTCCATCAGCGACATGTAAGCCACCGTCCCGTCCTCGATGAGCTGCATCTTGCGGTTGATGGCATAGCCGAACAGCCGCGCGCGGCCCTCGGTATAGGCATTGTAGACATTGTTGTAGACCGTCGGGACGTGCACGCCCCGTTCCACCAGCGTCGCCACCGCCCGGAACAGCCCCGGCGTGAGGGACGAAAAGGCGAAGTTGCCCGTGTCGGTCATCATCCCCACATAGAGCGCTTCGGCCATCTGCTGCGTGATGGCCTCAGTCCCGAAGAGCGCTTCGATAAGCCGGTACATGATATAGCACGTGCTCGATGCTCCCGGGTAGGAGAACATCAGGTCGAAACCCTCGTCGGGCGAGAGATGGTGGTCGATCAGTATCCGCCGGGCCGAGGTGTTGGCCGACAGCGTGTCGCTGAGTATTTCCAGCCGGGAAACAGCGTTGAAATCCAGGCAGAAAATCAGGTCGGCTTCCGCAAGGGCCCGCGCCGCACGGCCTTCGGTGTCGCTGCGGAACACCACCACTTCCTCGATGCCGGGCATCCAGTCCAGAAAATAGGGATATTTGTTCGGCACGATGCAGGTCGCCTCGTGTCCCAGCGCCCGCAGCGCCCCGGCCCAGGCCAGCGACGAGCCCACGGCGTCGCCGTCGGGATTGGTATGGGAGACGATCGCCGCACGCAGACCCGGCGTGGAGGGCATCTGGCGCAGGCGGTCGACTTGGTCGGTTGATAGTTTCATCGGCTCGGGTTGTTCGTTCGTCGGTGCAAAAATAGTAAAATTCCTTATTCCTCCGCGGCTTCCCCTTCAAAAACCAGGTGTCCGCCTTCGGCGTCCACGGTCAGTTCCGCACGGCGGCCCATGTAGAGCGCTTCGTTGAGGATGTCATGGCCCGCCGGGAATCCGAACAGCAGCGGAATCCCCAGCGGCCGCAGGTACGCCGCCACCCGCTCGTAGGCGTCGGCTCCGAAGCGTTCGGCGCCCGCTATGTGGCTGAAGTCGCCCACCACCACCGCCTGTACGTTGCTCAGCGCCCCGCTCCGCAGCAGTTGCTGCATCATCCGGTCCACCCGGTAGACGTATTCGTTCACTTCCTCAAGAAACAGAATCGTCGGGCTGTCGGTCTGGAGCGCTTCGGGGGTCCCGCAGGCGGCGCACAGCACCGTCAGGTTGCCTCCCGTCAGACGGCCCCGCGCCTTGCCCGCCACGTCGAGCGGATGCGGCGCCACGTCGATGCGGCGAAGCAGTCCGAACAGGGCCCGCCGCAGCGATTCGGCCGCCAGGTCTTCTTCCTCGAACACGAACGAGCTCGGCATCGTTCCGTGTATGCTCTCCACCCCCACATGCGCCAATGCCGCGTGCAGCGTCGTCAGGTCACTGAATCCCACCAGCCACTTCGGGTTCCAGCGCAGCTCCTGCAGCCGCAGCATCGGCAGCAGCCGCACCGACCCGTAGCCGCCGCGGCACGCTATGACGGCTTTCACCGTCGGGTCCTCGATCATCGCCTGCAAGTCGGCGGCGCGCACGCTGTCGGGTGCCGCAAAGTAGCCGTCGCTCTGATCGCAACAATGGGGCGCGAACTTCACATGCAGGCCCCACGACGCAAAGCGGCCGCGCAGCAGCGCCGTGTCGGTCTTGGCCGCGAGTTTCGCCGCCGGGGTCACCAGCCCCACCGTATCGCCGATGCGCAGGTAGGGCGGGCGCACGAATTCCAGCGTGTCGGCCGACGCCGTCGCGCCAAGGAGCAGGCAGATTATCGTAAGCAGTCGTTTCATCGTTCGTTATCGTTTGCGGCGGACCAGGCTTTCGGGCAGCGGCAGCCCCAGTCGCAGAAAGCTCACCGCCGAACCTGCCAGCGCAGCCGCAGCGGCCACGGCCAGCGCCGCACGGGTGCTTCGGTCCGGCACCGCATGGAACAGCAGTGCCATCAGCGCCGCGCCCGTCGTCTGTCCCGTCAGCCGGGCCGTCGCCAGCATCCCGCTCGCCGAGCCGCTCCGCTCGGGCGGGGCCGAAGCTATCAGCATACTGTTGTTGGGCGATTGGAAAAGCGCAAAGCCCGCCCCGCCCAAAGCCAGCCGCCATACGATGTCGGCTGCCGAGGGTTCCGCAGGCAGCCACGCCAGCGCCGCCAGTCCCGCGGCCATCGCCGCAAGACCCGTGCCGCCCAACGCACCGGGGTGCAGCCGCCCCACCAGCATCCCCGCCGCCGGAGCCACCGCCACAATAACTGCGGGCCACGCCGTCAGCAGCAGCCCTGCCGTCACTTCGTCGTAGCCCAGCGTGTGTTGCAGATAGAACGGCAGCGCCACCATCGAAAGCATCTGGGCCAGATAGGAGCAGACCGACGTAAGCACCGACACCGAGAAGACCGGAATCCGCAGCAGGTCGAGCGGCAGCAGCGGATGCGTCTCGCGCAGCTGGCTCCGCACGAACCACCCGCCCGCCGCCAGGAGGACGGCCGCTCCGGCCAGCAGTATCCGACCGTCCCAGCCGTGGGAAAGTCCTTCGACCGAAGCCATCAGCAGCCCGAACGTCAGCGCGTTGAGCGCCACGTCGCGCCACCGGGGTGTGCGGCTGTCGGATTGTACGGGATTGGGCGGCAAAAACCTCGCGCTGAGCCACAGCGCCGCCGCACCCACCGGAATATTGACCGCAAAGAGCCATTGCCACGGCCCCGCCGAAAGGATGGCGGCCGCCACGGCAGGCCCCGCCACCGACGACACGGCTACTACCGTGGCATTGATTCCCATCCCGCGCCCGAGCTGGGCCCGCGGGTAGATGAAGCGTATCAGCGTCGTGTTGACCGACGTCACGGCCGCCGCCCCGAAGCCCTGGAGCACCCGGGCCAGCACCAGCGTCGCGAACGACCCGGCCAAAGCACAGCCCGCCGAAGCCAGCGTGAAGAGCGCCAGGCCGCCCACATAAATCTTACGGTAACCCAGCGTCTCACCCAGCGCGGCCAACGGCAGCACGCTCACCATGATGGCCAGCTGGTAGGCGTTGACAATCCATATCGAATCGGCCGACGACACCGCCAGCTCCGCCCCCAGCGTCGGCAGCGCCACATTGGCTATCGCGCTGTCCAGCACCGAGAGCCCCACGCCGAACGCCACGGCCAGCACGGCACCCAGCCGGCGCGGCATGGGCAGCCCGTCGCCGGGTGCAGTATGTAGGGAAGTCGTGTTCATCAATTCCGTCCGCCGGGGTCAAGGCCTGCAGCGGGTCTGCAAACTTACGCCATAAAATCCGAAGATGAAAGGCCCGGGGCCGGAAATCGCCTGCGCCCCTTGCGCTTTCATCCTCGGCAAACAGCCCCGCAGATGCTGGACGCAGCGCACGGGGAAACCGTTAGCCCGGTTATTGTTGTTCAACGGGTTCACGTTGCCCGTGTCGAAGTTCAGACTGCCCGCGTTGAGGTTGCCTGCCAGGTAGGACGACGATGACCAGCACCAGCCGCCCGCGCCGACACTCGTCAAGGCTCCCGTCGTAACGTGACGGTAGCCCGCAGCAGGCAGTCGGAGCAGTCGCTGGGATGAATGACAGAAAAAATGAATAATGAATAGTTAATAGGGAATAATTATCCGAGATTCGGAAAAACAATTATTCACTATTCATTGTTAATTATTCATTAACCCAAGTTTTCCGCCAGACTGGAATATACAGCTGGCAGCGTATCCGGAACGTTTTCGATAAGCCGAGTGCAAAGCCAAGTTTACCTGAGCTATGCCGAGGCGAGAAACCCTGCCTGAAAAGGAACGTTTCAACTGTTTGCTAAAACGTTTCAACAACAACACTGCCAGCGGACTGCTGAATCTACGGGCCGCACTGACGAAAACCGTGGCCTTCGTCATTCCGGGCCGAGGGCTGTTATGGCGTCGGAACCTGCGGCGGTGTGCCGCAGGTCCGTCAGAAATTGAAAAAGTAATTCATGAAGAAGTTCCAGAACGTCACCACGCCCGTGGCTAAAAGTTTGGCCGCATAGAAGTTCGCCCGGAACTTGTGGTGCAACAGCCAAATCGTCACCGTGTTGATGACCAACCCCAGCAACGCGATGCCCAGGAAGCGCAGATACTGCCCCGCGATGTCGGGGTCTTCGTTGTGGAACGTCCACACGCGGTTGAGCAGGTAGTTGGTCGTCGCGGCGCACAGAAAGCCCACCGAATTGGCCGCATACTTGTTCACGCGCAGCCATTCCTTGCACGCGTAGGTCACCCCGAAGTCCACGAAGACCCCCGAGCCGCCTACGACGCAGAATTTGATGAATTGCAGAATCATGGTTTCAAGACCTCCGTCCGGAGCGGTTTTCCGTTGAACCAATGGGTGCGGCCCTCGCGGCGCAGGGCGAATCCGGCGGCATACTCTTTTCCGACCAGCCGTTCCGGTACCCGCAGCGTCGCTTCAGCCTCCGTTTCCGAGCGGGCCGGAATCGTACAGCGTACTCCCGTCGGGATTTCCTCCACCTCGAAACGACCGTGTTTCCAAACCATGACCAGCTCCGTCTCCCCGCCGATTTCCACCTCGTAGTCATACGGATTCGCCAGCCGCACCCGCATGCGCAGTTCCTGCCCGGGCACCACCTGCTCCGGCAGCCCCGCAAACGCAGCGTCGACCAGCCGCACGGGGCGGAAATCGGGGTCGACCAGCCACGTGAATCCCCGGCCGTTGGCCAGCGCGATGCTCTGCGTCCGGAAAAGCGTGTCGCCCGGTTCGCGACGCGGCGTCTCGACCAGCACTTCGCGTCCGGCAAACCGCGAATCGTCGTCCCGGAACTGCCATTGGTGGGTCCTGTAACCGATATTGGGCTGGCAATAGGCTTCGCCGCCCGTATAGAAACGGTACTTGGCCGCCACGGCATAGCTCCCTCTGAAAATGATCGGGCGGCCGTCGGCTTCGCGGGCAATGGCTCCGTAGCTCGCCTTGTTGTCGAAGACCTCGAACCGGATACCCAGCGGGTTGAACATCATTTCGATGCGGACCAGGGCCATCAGCGCCACCACAACCCACCCGGCGCGCATCACGTAGCGCCGCGTGCGGGGATGACGGCGCGCATAGTCGAACAGCACGCAGACCAGCCCGAGCGCCGCGACGATGACCCACTGCGGCTGCACATAGCCGCGGAACGCCGACAGCAGGAAGAACCCGACAAAGGCGGCCGGGAAGCATTTCAGCGCACGCCGCACCGCGTCCTCGGGCCGGGCGGCCCGCCACGCCTTGATGTAAAGCGGCAGATACAGCGGATTGAAAACCACCAGCATGTTGGCCACGAAATCGGTCACGTAGCTCAGCCGGAACTGCGCATTGCGCCCCGAAAGGTGGTAGGCGAACGAAGCCCAGTCGTGGTGGTATTGCCACAGGAAATGGGGCACAAGCAGCAACAGCGCCACCGTCCCGCCCGCATAGAGCCCCGGACGGCGCAGCAGCCGCGGATTGGCCGCCAGCGCAAAAAGCACCACCAATGCCCCGTGATACTTGCTGTAAGCCATAGCTGCCATGGCCAGCCCCAGCCAAAGCCAAGCCCCGCGGCGCCGTTCGGCGAACCGTCCGAGCACCAGCAGAAACAGCGTCGCAGTCATCATCAGCGGACCGTCGGGCACCGCGATGAATCCGTAGAGCTGCAACATCAGCGTCGCGGCCGAAATCATCGCGAAAAGTTCT
>ERZ778495.1010-NODE-1010-length-21796-cov-6.372476_pt1 | contig 21796 bp, 25 predicted proteins | sample MGYA00433100_ERZ778495 | MGnify/ENA primary metagenome ERZ778495 (study PRJEB29527, sample SAMN07138962) | mouse gut metagenome | material: feces | host: mouse | place: China:Nanjing | collected 2016-01-25 ...
CGCCGTTCAGGTTGACACCGTTGTCGCGTACATCGGAACCGCCCCGATCAACCTCGTTTTCGGGTACAAAGAAAAGGGGCTTGTCAACACACCGATCAAGCTGGAGAACATGCCAAAGACGCAGGCGACAGTCGGCTACTCGGATAATTGGGATAAATTCACATTATGCGAGGCTTTTGATTGCCACTTTGCGAACACGATCGAAAACGTGGGGCCGATTTATGTTATTAACGTACGGGATCCGGCCACACACCAGAAAGACACAAAAACAACCGTAGAGCTGACCTTCAAAAACGGCCGGGCCGAATATGCCAGCGATACGATCATACTCGACACTTTTGCCCTCTCTGACAAAGTGCTGGGTGCCGACTACTCGATCGACTACAACTACACAAAAGGGACCGTAGTCATTGAGTCATTGAATGACGAGGATCCTCTGACCGGAGCGCTGGAGGCGTCATTCTCAGAAGTGGATCCGGATCAGGTTACAAAAGACGACATTATCGGATCCGTAACGGCCGGCGGGAAACGCACGGGCCTTCAGGCGCTTTATAAACTTTACACCATGCACAACGCGGTGCTCAATCTGCTGGCGGCTCCGTTCTGGAGCGAGGATCCTGACGTTTACAAGGCAATGATCGCAATCGTGCAAAAGTTAAACGGGCACTGGGACGGTTTTGTCAATGCAGATCTCCCGCTCTACGACAAAAAGACAAGCAAGGCGATCGACACAATCGCAAAGGCTGAGGAGTGGGCCGAAGCCAACGGCTACACGAGCGGCTTTTCGAAGGTGTACTGGCCGCAGGTGAAATACGGGGATCGCGTGTACCACCTGAGCACACACGCAACCGCCACCATGCAGCGGGTTGACAACAGTCACGACGGCATACCTATGGAGAGCCCGTCAAATAAAGAAATTATGTGCACCTCTCAATACTTCGGTAAAAACTCAGAAAATGAGGGCTTCGACCAGCAGGACGGAAACGAGCTCAACTCAAAGGGAATTACTACCGCGGTATTTTGGGGCGGGCTCTGGGTGCTCTGGGGACCTCATACGGCATACTTCGAGTACGGCAGCGACGGAGTTGCCCGCTATATTTTCGAGGTAAATATCCGTATGCTTATGTATATTACAAACGGTTTTCAGCGCCGGCACGGCACGCAGATCGACGGCCCTATGGACTTGAACCTGCAGCAGAGCATATTGATCGACGAACAGGAGGAGCTCGACAGCCTGAAAGGCCGCGGCGCCCTTATCGGCGATCCGGTAATTGAATTTTTGGAGACAGCAAACCCAACAAGCAACCTGATGAACGGCGACTTCGTGTGGGACGTGAGCGCGACACCGACGCCGCCCTTCAAGAGTGGCACGGCCAGAGTCTCCTATACTGACGAGGGCTTTGCGGCTTATTTTGGAGGAGGTGAATAATCATGTGGCTGGACTTAAAAGGTGCGGTAGTTGCTGATACAGTGTACGAGACCGGCGTGCTTGTTGCGAAAGATACAAGTTTCACGCTGCCGTCTATTTCTTCAATGACGGCAGACCTCAACGCAATGGGGACAATGACGGTACCTATCGTCGGATTGCTTGAAAATTTAGAGCTTGCAATCACGAAGATCGGAGAAGATAAAGGGCTCGGGAGAATGTCGAAGCTCGAAAAGAGAAATTTTGAGTTTCGGTGGGTGCAGAATGTTGTCAAGGGAGACGGCACAACGAGCGCCGAGGGCTGCAAGGCTTTTGTGCGTACATTCCCACCGACAGCGCTCCCGGGTATCGGCGTAGAAGTCGGGGCCGCCTCAGAGAATGAGCTCACATACTCGGCGAACCGCGTGCAGATTTTTGTCGGAGGTTACGAGTATTTGATCGTTGACAGACTGAGCCAGATCCTCAGAGTTGACGGCGTGGACTATATGAAAGACATTAACAAATTACTGTAAAATACGGCCGCTGGCTTCAATGCTGGCGGCTTTTTCTATGAAGGAGGCAATATCATGGACGAACACGGAAAAATCACTTTAAGCAAGCCCGTACTCATTAACGGAGTCGAGGTAAAGGAAATGACATACGACACGGACGAGATCAGCGGCGCCCTCTATGCTCAGGCAGAAAGCGCGAAAATGAAGGCCAGCGGCTCCAAAGGCGGCAATCTCGCCGGAGCGGTTGAGCTCGATTACTCTTTGCATTTATACATCGGCTTCGCTGCCGTTATCGCAGTAAACCCGGCTTATACATTCGAGGACATGGAGCGGATCAAAGGGAGAAGCCTGCGGGAATTTGCGAGGATCGGCCGTGGTTTTTTTATCGCGTCGGGCGACTCAGAGGCAGACAGCTCAGACGAGCAATCAGAGACTACTCCCGAACCTACCACACAAGCACGGCAGAGCTCGAAAGAAAGCCAGTAATTGACTTTATTGTGGAATATGCAGAGGCGGCCGAGGATCTGGCCGCTGAGCAAAAAAGGCGCCAGAAAAACAAACCGGCGCCGGTAGTCAAGCATAAAAAAGGCCGAAGGAGGTGATACCGTGGCAAGCAGCAAGACACTACAAGCTATTGTGGAAATAGCAGGCTCATTGAGCCCAACACTGGGAAAAGCAGCCGAGGAGGCTCAGAAGTCGCTCGAGGGAATAAACCTAAAAGCTATTGCTATCGGTGCGGGCGTTGCTGCCGCGGGCGCCGCTATCGGGAAAGCAACGATCGAGGCCGGGAAGTATCTCGTTGATCTCGGCGGCGAGTTTGACAAAGTAGTCGATACAATCAGGATCGGAACCGGCGCAACCGGGGACGCTCTCGACGCCTTAACCGATGATTTTAACGAGGTATATAAAAGCGTACCAACTACAATGGAGGACGCAAGTCAAGCGATCGCAGATTATAACACGCGGCTCGGCCTGACCGGTCCAGAGCTCCAGAATATTTCAAAGCAGGCGATCCAAGTCTCCGACATGCTGGGCGACGACCTCGGCAGCGTGATCGAGGAGTCCAGCCAAGCCTTCCAAGCGTGGAACATAGACGCGGCGGACATGAGCGACGCTATGGACTATGTTTTCAAAGCGTCACAATCGACCGGGCTCGGCTTCACTGATTTAATGAGCAGCGTGCAGCAGTTCGGGCCGCAGCTTCAAGAAATGGGCTACTCATTCGAGGAGGCCACAGCATTGATCGGCCAACTCGACAAAGCCGGCGTAAATACCAGCGAAGTGCTAAGCGCAATGAAAAAAGGTGTTGGATCACTTGCAAAGGAGGGAATTTCTGCAAGTGAGGGCCTCGAAATGTATGCCGAAAAAATTAAAAACGCCGGCAGCATGACAGAGGCGACGACAATCGCCTCGGAGATTTTCGGATCAAAAGCTGGCTCCACAATGGCGGCGGCTATACGGGACGGAACTCTCTCGGTTGCCGACCTCACGGCTGAGCTCGAGAAAAGCAACGAAACAATCGGAGGTTGCGCCGAAGATACTTACAGCTTCGGAGAGCGCCTTCAGCTATTCAAGCAGCAGGCTCAGGTGGCACTCGAGCCCCTTGCTATGACGATGTTTGACGCCCTCGACCAGCTCATGCCGGTAGTGGGCGAAGCTATGGAGGGACTGATCCCTATAATCGAGGGAGTGGCCGGCTCAATTATGCCGATAATATCGGAGCTAATGCCGCAACTTATCCCTTTATTTCAGAAATTTGTACCGGTAATTTTACAGACGGCTCAGGCCGTCGGCCAACAACTGATCCCGCCGCTGCTTGAAATGATCCAGCAGGTACTCCCGGTAATTATTGAGCTGGTGAGCAGCGTGTTACCGTTGTTGTCGCAGGTAATCTCGGCTATTTTGCCGGTGCTGGTGCAGCTCATAACCGCTATTTTGCCGCCGATTATGCAAATTATATCGGCCGTTTTGCCGGTTGTGATTGAATTGCTCAATGTTGTGCTACCGATCCTTATGACTTTACTCGACACACTCATGCCGATCCTAAACACAATTATGAGCCTAATCGAGCCGATCGTGAGCCTGATTACAACGGCAATTACGCCGCTGATCTCCGTCCTCGGCTCTCTCATTTCTCAGGTTTTGGAAATTCTGGCGCCCGCGTTGCAATTTATCGCCGGCATTTTTACGAGCGTACTCGGTGCCGCTATCCAAGGGATCGGGCCGATCGTAGAGTCGATAACACAGATTTTTCAGGGCTTGATCGACTTTATAACAAACGTATTTTCGGGTAATTGGAGCGCAGCTTGGGACGGTATCGTGAGCATTTTTTCCGGTATTGTCTCGGGAATAGCCGCAATTTTCAAGGCCCCGATCAATGCTATTATTAGCGGAATTAACACATTTTTGAACGGTCTAAACAGCATAAAGATCCCGGACTGGGTACCGGGCGTCGGAGGTATGGGCTTTAATATTCCAAACATTCCAATGCTTGCAAAGGGCGGCTTTACTGAAGGCATAACAATCGCCGGCGAGGCCGGGACTGAGGCGGTGATCTCATTCGATCACAATGTAAGAGCCGCAAATATAGGGTACTGGGAAAAGGCAGGCGAAATGCTGGGAGTTTATAACGACTCAGAGACGGCACTCGCTGGAAATCTTTTGAATGTTGACGACTTCTCTCTCGCTGAGTTGGCTCAGCCCTCTACTACTGTTATTTATGATTTTAGCGGCTTCACATGGAGCCCGGTTATCGAGGGCGGCAAGGCAACGGGAGACAATGACGACCTGATCCGCAGGCTGAAAGCGCACGAAGCTGAATTTTTCGACTGGCTGGATCGCTGGCTAAGAGCAAGGGAGGTGATCGCTTTTGCGTAGGGTTATATCATACTATGAATACATCACACAAGAGGGCGACACATTCGACCTTTTGGCGCTCGACATGTATAATGACGAGCGTCTGGCTCACTATATAATCGAGTATAACCCAGATTATAGCGACGTGATCGTATTCGAGGGCGGCGTGCTCTTAAAGCTGCCCGTTGTAGAGGCGGCCGAGACTTCGGAAACAATACCACCGTGGAGGCGAACAGAATGAGCGAATTGTTGCTAAACAATACAAATGTATCGGAGAAGGTGACAATATCCTCGTGTATTCACGAAATGCACGCGGGCGGCCGCTCCGACTCCCTAACGATCAGGATCGACGACTCAGAAAGTCAATTTGATAAATGGGGAATACAGACCGGATCCCCGGTTGAGTACAGAGACTCAGGAGCCGCAAGCGGTAAAATGTATTTATACAGCGCGGCGCCTGAATATGGTTATTATATCCTGCGCGCCTATTCCATGCCGGTGAGCGGAACGATCCCAAATACAAAACCATGGGAGCGCGTTCACTTCGCGCAAATCGGCGAGGAAATAGCAGCGCGTCACGGGCTGGAGTTTGAAAGCTACGGCCTCGACGACATTGCATACCAGTATAGAGCGCAGGAAAAACAAGAAGATTTTAAGTTTTTCGGGCAGCTTTGCACTCTCGAGCGCGCGGCTCTCATAATATTCGACGGCCGGCTCATTGCTGCATACGAGCCGTACCTCGAAAGCGCCGAACCGACCGCCACTATCGACACGGCCGGTTGTGTGGTTGAGTGTGAAGATCGCAGTCTTTTGGAATATGGCGCCGCGAAAGTATCAAGCGGGCCGTATAGTGGAATTTTCAAAGCTCCAGAGGGTAACGCGAGACTATGGACGCCCGATAGGCCGATAACATGCCAGAGCAACCTCGAGGCGATCCGCTTCGCAGCCAGTGAGTTGCGAGAAAAAAATAAAATGCTTATATCTGGCAGCATTGAAGGATCCCTCATGCCGCAGTATGCACCCGGTATTATGGTAAATATCAAAAACCGGCAGGCGCCCTCATGGAGTGGCGCCTATTTTATTTACAAGGTGCGGCACGATTACGGAAAAAACAAAACAAAGATATTTTTCAGGCGAAAGCTGGAGGGCTACTAATGGACGGAAATATAAAAAAAGGCACGGTGCTGAGCATAGAGGGACAAAAGGCGCGCGTTGCGCCTACGAGCAATATCGAGCTCGTATCTCAAAGTATTCAGATAGCGAAATACATCGACGCCGCGGAGCTGACAAAAGGCTCGGCCGTGGCGTATGTGATATTTGAGGACCAGACGGGGCTCATATTTGCAAAATTAGATTAAGGGAGGCGATCACATGGCAGTCATGGCAAAATGGCGAAACAAAACCTTCGAAGTCTCCACAAAAAAAGTAAACCCGCTCAAAAACTTCTCTACCTCTACCACGATAAAAAGTGACGACTCAAAGAGCAAAAAGAAAACGACCGAGCTCGTGCCGTTTACTTTTGACGTAGACGTACACGCCGGGGCCGGCGTCAATCCACAAAGCGAATACGAAAGCTGGTGCTCTCTTATCAAGAAAACCGGCGTTTTATATTTGCACGGCCGGCGCTTCGGTAGAGAAACAAGGCTAACCGATGTTAGCCTCTCGGGTGTGCAGCTTGACGACTTCGGAAGGATCCGCTTCGCTACAATAGGGCTAACCTTCGAGGAGGTAAACACCAAAGAGACGAAAGGCGAGGCCGGAGCCCGGGCTGCCGCCTCGGAGGCGAAGAAAGCAGAAAAGAAAGCCAAAAAGAAAAAGGGCAAAAAAGTGACAATATCAGTAGGCAGCAGCGTGAAGCTGACCGGAAATTATTACACAGACGGCCAGAAGATACTCGCAGAGGAGAAAAAAAGAGTCTTGAAAGTCGGAAAAATCAAAGGCGACAAGGCGTATCTCCCGCAAGTTGACGCATGGGTATATATAAGCACGCTGTCCCTTGTATCGTAAAGGAGGCGAGCACATGCTGGCAAGTAATAATGGAGATCCGCGGCAATGCGCGGCCAATCTGCTGAAAATAACAAGAGGAGAAAACCCCTTCGACCGCATAAAAGGGCTTGACGCAACTATGACAGACGCCCCGAGCGCGACGGCTCAAAACGACGCGATCGCGGAGGCTGAGTGGGTGCTCGAGACATACGAGCCCCGCGTTGAGATTGAGGCGGCAGAGTTTACAGCTCCAGACGCCCAGCTCGGGGATTTTTCCACATTAACACAAATTAAATTAAGAGAGGAGGAGGATAATGAGTAAAACCAGTGAATTGCAATTTATCGAGACCGACGCCGGGCAAATATATGATTTTATCATGTATGTGCTGGAGAACGGAGTCACCGAGGAACTATACCCCGGGGACGAGCGATGCATTTTCGGAGAAGCTCTCGCAGCGCTGACTCTGGCGCTATATTCAACGATGAACGACTCCGCGAAGCAGGCAACGCTCCGCTATGCTCGCGGAGAAGTGCTCGACGCTCTGGGAGAGTTTGCCGGAGTGTATCGGATCGAGGCAATGCCGGCAATGACAGCGATCCGCTTCTCTCTGAAAGAAGCAGTAAACCAAAATATAATAATTCCCAAAGGGACCAGAGCAACGTCTGACTATACCCGGTATTTTGCCACGACTGAGACGGCCGTGCTGCAGGCCGGTTCCTTATATGTTGACGTTGAGGCAGAAAGCACAGAGGGAGGCAGCAGCTACAACGAAATACCGGAAGGCGAGATCAATGTGCTGGTGGACCTGATACCGTACATTGACGCAGTTTCAAACACGGCAGAAACAAGCGGAGGCGGCAACGTGGAAAGCGACGAGGATCTGAGGCAGAGGATCCGGCTCTCTCCGTCCGGGAAGTCTACCGCCGGCCCTAAAAACGCATACCGGTATTTTGCTATCTCTGCCGACTCCAGTGTGGCCGACGCACATGTGGACTCTCCGAGCCCGGGCGTCGTAGTTATAACGCCGATTTTGTACGGCGGGCAAATACCGGATCAGGATATTCTCAATAAGGTGCTGGAGGCTTGCAACGCTGACGACGTGCGGCCACTCACTGACTTTGTGCAAGTGACGCCGCCGACAACGCAGAGCTATGACATTGAGCTGACATACTACACGACGCCGGCAAATGAGACCGCCGTCGTTGAAAATATCGAAGGATCCGGTGGCTCAATCGACCAGTATATATACTGGCAAGGCAGCAGTTTGGACCGGAATATAAACCCGGACTATTTGAGAAAGCTCATTTTGTGCCCCGAAGATAGCGACGGCAATCACCTGATCGGGGCCGATCGTGTAATAATCACGAGCCCGGTATATACAGAGCTCACCCCTACTACCGTTGCAAAATTCTCGGGAGTGCTGAAAGTATCACATGAAGTGGAGGGCTGAGCATGGCAAGAATGACTATTTTTAACCCGAACATGCTGAAATTGCTGCCTCAATTCATGCGAGGAGACGAGGCAAACGCCGCGCTCTCTCAGGCTATGGACGCCCTTCTGGCAGAACCGGCAAAGCGCTCGCGGATCCTGAGAAAATGGGACCAGATCGACAATATGAACCACGCACAGCTCGACGAAATGGCGTGGGAGTTTAATATTGACTGGTGGGACTCTGCTTTTTCTCTGGAGACAAAGCGCGCCGTTGTAAAATCTTGCTACCGGGTACACGAGAAACGCGGTACAAAGTGGGCTGTTGAGGAGCTTATCACGTCGGCCTTCGGAATGGGTAAAGTTACTCCGTGGTTTGAGTATGGCGGGGATCCGTTCTGGTTCAAAATTCAGACGAGCGCAACCCTGACAAAAGACGGAATGGCCTATTTTTTGAACATGATCGACAAAGTGAAAAGCGCCCGCGACCATGTGGAAATGATAGAAGTCACCCGGACGATCGATCAGATAATGCACGCCGGGACCGCGCAGCTCTCACACAGCAAATGCGTGGTTTTAGACCATTTCCACGAAACAAGGCGCGCACATTCAGACCAGCACGCCGGAACGGCAGCAGGCTCATACAGCAGTAAAAACAGTATTCAGGATCATTTTTCGCTTGCTTATACAGCCGGAGCGGTTACAAATGCCGGAACGGCAACAGGCAGCGCTCAAAGCCGCACGGCAGCGGTTGAGAGCTTCGCAGAGGTGCAGACTCAGCACTCCACAATCGGAGCCGGAGTTTCACAAATATATTACACCAAAAACACAATAAAGGAGGACTGAAAACAAAATGGCAGATTTTAACAACGCTATTATGACAACCGGTGGCGCCGCTCTTTTAGCGGCAACTACCGCGGGGACCGCCCGGCTCAAATTCACAAAGCTGGTGACTGGCTCCGGGAGCTACACAGATCAGGAAAAGACCAGAGGGAGCCTTCAGGCGCGCACGAGCCTGAAAGCACAAAAACAGGAGTTTCCTTTTTCCTCAATCACTATGGCCTCGGAAACGTGCGTAAAACTCGTGGCGCTCGTATCAAATGCGACGCTTGACGCCGGCTATTATGTGAATGAAGTCGGTATTTATGCGGTTGACGAGCTGGACGAGGACGCGGAGCCCGTGCTCTACTCAATCGCAATCGCAAATGTGGCCGACTATTTGCCGCCGTACAACGGCTTGACGCCCTCGACGATTACGCAGGAATACTTCGCAACCGTAGACAATGCGCTCGAGGTTACTATCCAGACAAAGACCGGAGCCGTGGCTCTGGCCGAAGATCTCGACGCTCTGGAGGCAGAGCTCGAGGAAATGGCACAGCAGAACGAAAACCGGTTCGCTGCCGTGGACGACGCTCTCGAGCTTATCATGCAGGACAACGACCGCATTTATCCCGGGCGCGACTTGACGAGCGTTTTCGCTCTGGAGATTGCACAATACTCGGACGCATGGGCGTGGATCAAGGCCCGGATCAAAGCTCATAATTTTACCGGCATACATGTGGCCGACTATATTCCTATCACGATGAACGGCCAGACGGTGAAAATGCAGGTTGCCGGCATTGATACATATTACCGAACGACCGATCAGCAGCTCAGCCACCACATTGATTTTATTAGTAAGGACTGTTTTAATCAGCCGGTAAAATGGAACACCACAAACACCAACAACGGGACTTCCGCGGAAAATTCCCCGTATATGGTGAGCAACTTGCACACATTCCTCACTACTACACTTTACGGCTACCTGCCGGCAGAAGTTAAGGCAGTAATCAGTAACAAGCGTATGCTCATGGAATACCGGTACAGCGCAAGCGGCGCCCTCTCTGATAGTACATCGTGGGACTGGAAAGACCTCGGCCCGCTCTGGGTGCCGACAGAATACGAAGTTTTTGACTCGTGTATCTGGGGGACAAAAGGCTGGAGTCAAGGGCAGGCTATCCAGTATCCTATTTTTGCTAACAGTTACCTGCACCGGATCAAGGGGCAAGGCAACGGCGGCGGCCGTTGTAATTGGTGGCTGGCTTCGGTGGCGGGCGGCTCCTCGACTCGTTGCGTGATTGTGGGCGGCTACGGGGGCTCGTACGACTGGAACGGCGCGAGCTCCGAGCTTTTTGTGCCGGTCTGCTTCCGTATCGACGAGGCGTAGCCTCGTAATTTTTTTAATCCGGCTACCTCGTGTAGCCGGTAATGTGGAGGCAGATAATGAGTAACGTGTATGTGAGAAACCGGAAAAAGACAAAATTTGACGTTGTGACAAACGCGGAGAAGCTGCAGGACGACATAACCCTCTATGTAATGAATGAGCGGTTTGTCCCGAAAAAATGGCGGTATATGATCGGCACGGATCTCGTTGCAAAAATCGACGAGCTCAACGACAACGTAGTCGCCGCAAATTCCATTTATGCCACAACGGAAAAGGACCTCGAAACGCGGAAAACCTACCAGCAAAAGGCAATAATAAACGGCTACCAGATACAAAGAAAGCTAAAGCGCCTAATCAGGTGCGTGCCCTCTGCTACCGCGAGCAGCCTCGAGGATATTGTCACTCTGCTGGAGGCAGAGATCAAAGATATAAAAGGCTGGAGGAAAAACGACAAAATTGTGGGCCAGTAAGGCCCGCGGGTTATCCGCTGTTTAGTTTTTGTGCGGCGGCCGTTGTAATTGGTGGCTGGCTTCGGTGACGGGCGGCTCCTCGACTAATTGCGTGAATGTGAACAACAACGGGAACTCGAACAACTGGAACAACGCGAGCACCGAGCTTTGTGTGCCGGTCTGATTCCACCTATAGCCCGACTTAGTAGGAAACGAACACAGTGCCAGAGTGGAAGGAAGGAGTGGATAACCCTCGCCGACAAGGCGTAAATAAGAGCCCAGACGCTACCGGGTGGACGCTGCTTGCATGGCGCGGAGTTTGTGCATGTTCTCCGCGTTTCATACCCGTTGTACTATGCGGCTACATAAATGCACAATAGCCGTGCTGGGTAAAAATTTTATAGAAATGAGTAATAAAACCGTGACGAGCGAAGAAAGAAAAGAACGACGGTACCAACGGAGAAAAGCGGCCAGAGAAGCGAAACGCCGGGAGAAAATCGGAAAGTATGATGATTTTGAAAGAGTGGCCTCTCTCAATTCTCTATACGAAGCAGCGACAGAAGCAGCTAAGGGCGTAACATGGAAAGCCAGCGTCCAGCGCTATCATGCGTCGCTGCTTTTTAATATATCTAACACAAGAGCCGACCTGCTCGCCGGAAAAGATATACGGCGCGGGTTTATCTGCTTCACGATATGTGAGCGCGGCAAGCTGAGAAACATCAAAAGCGTGCACTTTTCCGAGCGGGTTGTGCAGAAATCTTTTTGCACAAATGTATTATACCCGACCTTCACGCGCGGGCTGATTTATGACAACGGCGCCAGTCAAGAGGGCAAAGGCACGCACTTCGCTCTCAGGCGCCTAAAAACACACCTTCGGCGGCATTTCCGAAAGTACGGCAGAGAGGGAGGGATTTTGTTGATCGACTTCTCGGACTACTTCGGAAATGCACAGCATGAGGCGCTTTTCTCCCTTTATGACGAAGTATTCACAGATCCGCGGATCATAGCTCTGGGAAAGGCTTTTATTTCTGCTTTTGGAGAGATCGGCCTCGGACTCGGGAGCGAAACAAGCCAACTAAACGCGGTAAGGCTACCCAATAAATCGGACCACTACGCGAAGGAGGCGCTGAGGCTCCGCGGGTATGCCCGATTTATGGACGATACCTACGCAATACATCAAGATATAAAATACCTCGAGTTTTGTCTCGAGGCTCTCCGGGTGATATATGCCGATCATGAAATTATCGTCAATGAAAAGAAAACAAAAATTGTTGACCTAAAGCATGGGTTTACATATCTAAAAACCCGCTTTTACATTACAGAGACCGGCCGGATCATTGCGAAGCCGTGCCGGGAAAGTATCACGCGCGAGCGCCGCAAGCTGAAAAAGCAGGCGAAGCTCGTCGAGGCCGGAGTGCTCACTTTTGACGCGGTTCGTTGCTCGTATGCCTCACACATAGGCAGCCTGCAGCACCGCAACGCATACCGGACAATCCAAAGCATGAACCGCCTATTTAATAGGCTGTTTATAGAACAATGGAAAGGAGACCAAGAACATGAGCAAACAGACAACGAGGACCAGAGAACAGATCGAGGCAGAGATCAGAGGCCTGCAGCAACTCCTCACAGCGACGGACTATAAGGCGCTGAAACACGCCGACGGCGTAATAAGTGACGAGGAGTACGAGGAAACGCGCCAGCTCCGCATTGACTACCGCCGGCAGATTAACGACCTAGAGGCAGAGCTCGAAGCTGCTGAAGGGCAGGTGGCAGACAATGAGTAACGCCGAAATTATTGCCATACAAAACACAATAATTTCTAACATGGCCCAGATCAATGCAGATTTACACGAGAGACTCGCGCAGTATTCAGAGGTTGCAAAGTGTGAAGTAGTAGAAAATCGCGCCGCAATTTCTAAACTGGAGAGCGACACGAAAAAGCTGCTTTTCTGCCTCGAAGATTGCGGAGTTTATGAGAAAGGAGGAAACCAGTGACAGAAATCAGCTTTTTAATTACAGTAATCGGGATCTGTCTCTCGATTGCTACCTTTTACGTTGGACGCCAGACGGCCAGCAAGGCAGACGGCCGGGCAGCCGGCGCTCTGGAGACAGACCTGCGATACATCAAAGAGAGCGTCGGGCGTATTGAGGGCCAGCTCAACAGAGACGTGCAACGGCTCGAGGGACGCATTGACGAGATCAGCAACCAGCTCTCAGGGATCAGCAATACGGCAGCCCGAGCGCATGAGTCGTCAAAGAGTGCTCATAACCGTATCAATGAACACCTCGAGCGCGAGCATGATATACAGATTGAGAGGCGAGACCATGAGGAGACGTAGGAAAAAGAAAAAGGAATTTTCAAAAACCATATTGCGAACCGCGGCAGCCGCCACGATCGTGATCGTGGTTTTTTCTTTTGCCCTCATGTGGAAAACCGGAGACACCTCGCCTCTGGCGTACATTATCCCGGGGATATTTGCCGAGCTCTCTGCTGCTACCGGTTTTTATTTCTGGAAAGCAAAGGCTGAAAACGAGATCAAACTCGACGCCCTACGGAGGCAAAAGAAACTAGAGCAACAACAAACCAGAGAAACGCCCGGAGAGAATGATCCGGGCGATTTTATTTAGGAGGCGACGATCTATGACTGAAAAAGAAATCAGACAGAACTATGTAAACACCGCGATCGGTTATCTGGGCTGCAAAGAAAGCGACGGCAGCCACAAAAAAATTATTGATATTTACAACAAACACAAGCCGCTCGCCAGAGGCTACACCGTAAAATATACGGACTCATGGTGCGCGACTTTCGTCTCGGCTATGGCGATCAAATGCGGCTTAACTGATATTATCCCGACAGAGTGCGGGTGCGGCCAAATGATCCAGCTTTTCCAGAAGCTCGGCGCATGGATTGAAAACGACGCACACACCCCCCGGACGGGAGATATTATTTTTTATGACTGGGACGACAGCGGATCCGGGGATTGCACCGGCTGGCCCGAGCATGTGGGAATTGTTGTAAGCGTCACCGGCGGCAATATGAAGATCATCGAGGGCAATAAAAGCGACTCGGTGAGCTATCGGAATATGGCCGTAAATTCCCGGTATATTAGAGGCTACGGGGCCCCGAAGTACAGCAAGAAGGCGACAAGCTCCAACTCTGCAGGAAGTGTTGCCGCCTCTGGCAGCTCTGGCGGCTCCAGTGGCTCCTCTGGCGCTCTCAAATACAAAGTCGGTGATATTGTAGACTTTACCGGATCGACACACTACACGAGCAGCTACGCAGCCGGAAAGGCTAAAAGTTGCAAGCCCGGCAAAGCAAAAGTGACGCAGCTCAGCGCCGGCCAGCCTCACCCATACCACCTTCAGGCAGAAAAAGGATCCGGCTCGACCGTTTCCGGCTGGGTAAATGCTGGAGACATTAAAGGCGCCACCGCTGCCAGCTCTGGAGTAATCGCAGTAGGAAAAACCGTAAAAGTAAAAAACACGGCCACGAAGTACGCCACCGGCCAGACGATCCCGAGCTGGGTAAAAGGCCAAAAGTACACCGTGCAGCAGATCAACGGTTCCCGGGCTCTTTTGAAAGAGATCACAAGCTGGGTAAACCTCGGCGATCTGGAATTATCATAAGGAGGACAACATCATGGATCAGGAAACACTCAACACTTTAATGACTCTCGTCGTGCTGCCGCTTCTCGTGGGCGTCTCCGGTTTTGCCGTTGCATGGCTCCGCAAGAAAACGCAGGAAATAACCGAGAACATCGAGAACACCACCGCAAAGAAATATATAGGCATGGCAAGCGAGGCCGTGACTAAGGCGGTGCAGACTACTTTCCAGACATACGTCGATACATTAAAGGCACAAGGAAAATTTGACAAAGAGGCGCAACTCGCAGCGCTGCAAAAGTCGAAAGATACCGCCGCGGCCCTTATTACAGACGAGGCAAAGAAAGCCATATCCGAAGCATACGGAGATTTTGACAAATGGCTGGCGGCCACGATCGAGACTCTCGTGCGTGAGGACAAAAAGACCTCGCCTGCTGCCGTCGAGGAGAAACAGACGCAGATCGCAACAACCGCGGCCACCGCTGCCGCTTCGGTAGCTGCTACCGTGGCACAGACGGCCGCCGCGCAGGTTGCGGCCGAAGCTGAGACAGCGAGACCTCTCGAGATGGCCACAGAATAGCCCAGATTTAAGCGAGAATTGAGGAAAAGACGCTCACCCGGTATTTTTACCGAGTGGGCGCCTTTTTTACGTTCTGGGGCATTTTACGCGCTCCTCTCTCACCTGCTGCCGCTCTTTTATATATCTTGTGCAAGATACACAATTTATCGGGCGAATGTTTGTGGAGTGTGTGTATTGTTATCTTGTGCACGATATGATATATTTATATCAGAAACAAGGAAAACACAGAAAACGAGGAGGCAATACAATGGCAAACATTTTTTATATGATTAACGGCTTAACATTCAGAGAGGGGCAAGAGCTGACGGCCAACTGGGGCGCTTGCTATCCGGTAGCAAAAGGCAAGATTACCGGCTTCGAGCACCGCCCGGCTAATATGTTTCACCCGGCCGACGTTCTGGCAGTTATCGAGTGGGAGGACGGCACACACAGCAAGGAGGAGCTCAACAGAATACACGAGCCCGGGTGGCGCAGCGCAAACGGCAGCCCGATCGGTATCTTTACAGTATAAAACACAAGGGCGGCGCTGCTGCCGCCCAGAATATCAAAAAGGAGGTTTTTCACTATGATGTTAGAAGAATTTGAAAAAAGGACCGGTTATTTTCCAACGCTCGAAGAATATGAAGTAATCGAGCGGGCATACATGAACTTCAACGGAGACAAAGACGCCTTTTGTAAGGCATACAAAAAGAACGAGGGCGGGCTCGCTGAAAAAATTCAGCACGAGGCAAACATGCAGAGGATCAAGGCACAGAGAGAGACAGAGAAAGCTCTCGAGGAATACAAAGCCAAGATCGAAAAGCTGGAGAAATCTCTGGAGCAGGAACTGGAGTGGAAAGCATACGAGGACAAGGACAACGTGCAGCAGGCAGAATATGAGAAGCTCGCAAAGGCAGCCGGAACCAAAGAGCTGACAGATGACGAGGCGAAGGATCTCCTCTATGACTGGTACGGCTTCGCAAAGGAAAAAATCAAGATCCTGCGCTCGGTTCCGGTGTACGAAGTGAACCGCCACAGACAGCTCAGGAAAACCGGAGAAATTGAGCGCCCGCCTCTCTACAACGCAACCGACTGGAATTATATCCGCTTTAATTGCGGTTGCATGTGTTACGAGCTGCAAGACGACACGCTCCGGCCGTATATGCACTAGATAGCCCCGTTGCTATCTTGTGCATGACATGATAAAATAGAGCCAGAAGGGAGGTGATACAGTGGGAAGAAAACCGACAAAGACACCAGAGGAAAGAACGGCAGCAGTCACCGCGTACAAGAACACATGGCAGCGGGAAAACAAAGACCGGATCCCGGTCACGGTTCCCCTCGGGGATAAGGACCGGATTGCGGAGTGGGCCAGACAAAAGGGCTACACCAGTACAAACTCATACATAACGGACCTCATATACAAGGATATGGGGGAAAGATAACACCCGCAGCAATGCGGGGCGCTAATGAAGCCGAGGACGGTCCCAAGCCCGTGCAAATTCAGAGGGGCGCGCGTAATTTACAGATCAAGCCCGGTCTGAGTGATAGCTGACAAGTTTTGCTGGTTTTTAATGTGAAAACCTTAAAACGAGACAGACGGCAGCAGGCGCCGCAGCCAGTCCCGTGCAACCCGTAAACCATGCCAACGCGGCCGAGGAGGCCAGAAGGGAACGGTGATCGCTGCCGAGCTATGCAGGCTCTATCTCTCGAGCCACATCGAGAGGCGACCGGGCATAATAAAAGCGCCAGAGCTCAGCCCTGACGCTTTTATATTATTCTTTTCGTGCAAATTTCACAACTACCGCAAACACTTTTTTGAAAAAATATAGCGGGTTCAAATTTGCGCCATTGAGTGCGGATAACAGGACTTGAACCTGCACGGTCGCCCACCAGAACCTAAATCTGGCGCGTCTGCCAATTCCGCCATATCCGCATCTATGAAAAAATCCACTTATTTAGTGTATCAAATCATAATCAAAATGTCAATAAAAAAATTAATGTATTCTCAATTTTCCGGCACTTTGCTGATAACCTTTTTCCAAGTAATTACCAAAAACGTAGTGGATACTGCAAACGACATTAACTCCGCAATGGGAAATGCCCACCATACAAGAGCAAGTCCACCAATTTTTGCTAAAATATACGCTGCCGGAAGTAGAATCACAAGCTGCCTTGCAACAGATACTATCAAACTGTAAACGCCATTGCCGACTGCCTGAAATACACTCCCTGCAATAATGCAAAACCATGCTATTAGAAAATGAACACCGATAATTCTTAATGCGCTTACGCCAATTTCCAGCATTTCATCCGACGCTTCAAACATTCCCAAAAGCTGCGCCGGAATCAACTGAAATGCCAAAAATCCTAAAAACATCAGCATAAAAGCATACACCAGCGAATAGCGGATTGTCTTTACAATACGACTTCGCTTCCCTGCGCCAAAATTATAGGCGATAATCGGCACCATTCCATTATTTAACCCAATAACAGGCATAAAGAAAAAGCTTTGCAGTTTAAAGTAAATGCCGAATATTGCTGTCGCAGTTGACGTAAATTGAATTAAAATCAAATTCATGCCGTAAGTCATTACGGAGCCAATCGCCTGCATTATAATAGAAGGAACACCCACCTGATAAATTTTGCCAATTATCTTTGCATTGGGGCGAAATCCTTTGATTGATAGTTGCAGTTCATGGTTGCACTTTAAATTGAACCAAACGCCAAGCACCGCACCAACACACTGACCGACTACAGTTGCAACTGCCGCGCCTGTCACTCCCATTTTAGGCATTCCAAGCAGCCCAAAAATTAAAATTGGGTCAAGAACAATATTTGTCACGGCTCCCGCAAGCTGGGAAAGCATACTATAAAATGTCATTCCTGTAGACTGGAGCAATTTTTCAAAAATAAGCTGTCCATAGATACCAAATGAGCAGATACACACAATCGAGAGATAGGAAATTCCCATTGTGTAAATTTCTGAGTCCGTTGACTTTACCTGACTTAAATAAAATGGCTTTACTGCGAAAAGTCCGACTGCAACGAATAATATAAAGCTCAGCACTGCGAGAAAAATACCATTCATTGCTGTTTGATTTGCTGTTTCGTAATTTTTCTCCCCCAAGGATTTTGACAACAGTGCATTAATACCGACGCCGGTGCCTGCACCCACTGCGATCAATAATGTCTGAATAGGAAAGGCAAGCGAAACTGCTGTCAACGCGTCCTCACTTACCCTTGCCACAAAGATACTGTCCACAATATTATAAAGTGCCTGCACCAGCATGGAAACCATCATTGGAAGGGACATATTTAATAATAGTTGATTGACGGGCATTACGCCCATTTTATTTTCATTCTTCATCTTATAACCGTGTTTCTACAAAAATATCATAAATTGCCTTAATTGCTACATCAAAATCTTCGTTGGCAACACCGATAATAATATTTAACTCGCTAGAGCCTTGGTCTATCATTCTAACATTGACATTTGCGTGTGCCAATGCAGAAAAAATCCTTCCCGCAGTTCCGCGCTGTGCTTTCATTCCGCGTCCAACAACAGCTATCAATGCCAAATCCGACTGAATATCAATATGATCTGGACTAACCGCCTTATTAATCCCCGAAAGGATGTTCTGTTCTTTATTGACAAACTCCGACTGATGAACCATAACGCTTAACGTGTCTATTCCCGACGGCATATGCTCAAAGGAAACACCATATTCCTCAAACACTTTTAACACCTTTCGCCCAAACCCTACCTCCGCGTTCATCATATCTTTTTCAATATTAATAGAGGCAAAGCCTTTCTTGCCTGCAATTCCAGTAATTACATATTTTGACTTTTGACAAGTATTTCCAACAATCCATGTTCCTTCGTCATCTGGTGCGTTTGTATTTTTAATATTAATTGGAATACCAACTGTCCGCACCGGAAAAATTGCATCTTCATGAAGCACATTAAATCCCATATAAGAAAGTTCTCGCAGTTCAGCATACGTAATCATCTCAATTCCCACCGGATTGTGAATAATACGCGGATCTGCTACCATAATACCTGAAACATCTGTCCAGTTCTCGTAAACATCCGCCTGAATCGCTTTTGCAACAATCGAGCCCGTGATATCCGAACCGCCGCGCGAAAATGTCTGCACAATTCCATCTGGCATTACACCATAAAATCCAGGAATTACGGCCCGCTCCACATCTGCAAGACGCTTAGAAAGCAGCTTATTGGTAAGTTCTGCATCAAAAATACCTGCTTCATTAAACCGAATCGCCTCGGCAGGATCTACAAATTCATACCCTAAATAGTTCGCCATTATAATGCCGTTTAAATATTCGCCGCGGCTTGCTGCATAACTGCTTCCCGCTTTCTGCTTAAAATTATCAATTATCTGACTAAATTCTGGTGACAAATCCAAATCAAGCCCTAATCCGTCAATAATTTCCTGATAACGTTCTTCAATTTTCGTCATTTCCGCCATAAAATTATGGTCTTTTTCTGCAAGCGAATAACAAGCATACAACATATCTGTTACTTTGGTATCCTTATCAAAGCGCTTCCCCGGTGCGGACGGCACGACAAATTTCCTATCCGCATCCGCATGAATAATATTTCCCACTTTGATAAACTGTTCTGCACTGGCTAGGGAACTCCCACCAAATTTTACTACTTTCTTCATTTTGCTCTCCATTCTGCCGGCAAGCCATAATACCGGATATCTGCATATTTCCAAAAACAAAATACCAATACGTTTCCTACTATTAATCTACTCGAATCATGCCGATAATGTTACCCATTTTTGCTGCTTTTTCCCGATATTCTGCCTCTGTCATTTCCGCTGTAACAAAACCGCATTCATTATCTGCCACACCCGTTATCAGCTCCACTTCACCAAAAACTGCTTCCACCTGTGCCATATCCGTTGTGGATGCACGTACAAAAAACTTGCGCACAGCACCATCAATCGGAGAAATTTCAAGTTTTTCCTCATCCCACTTTACATTTAAGTGCTTTCCGAAATGTCTAGCGCAATCTAACACATCCGAAACAACCGCACTCGCCGTTGCAAGCTTTCCAGCACCTTTCCCATAATACATGGTTTCTCCACCCATATTGCCATTTACCAAAATTGCATTATAGACACCATTTACTGCATACAATGGATTTTCAGGTTTTACAAGGAATGGCGCTACTAAAGCATAGTACTTTTCGCCTTTTTTAACACTTTTTGCAAATAGTTTTATTGTTGCACCAAGCCTGCGGGCATATGCAAAATCCTTGTCGGTTATCGCCGTAATTCCTTCGGTTAAAATATCTGTATAATTTACATTTTTCCCATATGCAAGCGACGTTAAAATTGCAATTTTGCGGCACGCATCAAAACCAAGGATATCCGCATCCGGGTTTTTCTCTGCATAACCTTTTTCCTGCGCCCGTTTCAGCACAGATTCAAAAGCAAGCCCTTCCGTTTCCATCTTTGTTAAAATATAGTTGGTCGTCCCATTTAAAATTCCTGTTATCGACTGGATTTCCTCTTGTGCCAGTGATGTCCGAAGCGGACGGATAATCGGAATACCGCCGCCGACACTCGCCTCAAACAAATAACTACAATTGTGCGCTTTCGCTATCTGCAGCAATTCAGGGCCATGTTTTTCCACAAGCTCCTTATTGGAGGTGCAGACACTTTTTCCACTTTCCAAAGCACGCTTGGTAAATGTATACGCTGGATTTTCTCCGCCCATTGTTTCGCAGATAACAGCGACTTCCGGATCGCTAAGAATCTCTTCCACATCATGCACCAGCACCTCTTTTACCGGATCATCTTCAAAATCTCTTAGGTCTAAAACATATTTTACTTCTATTGTATCGCCAAGCTTATTTTCAATAACTGCGCTGTTCTTGCGCAACACTTCAAAAACACCGCTTCCAACCGTTCCATATCCCCAAATTGCTACCTTTATCATTGATTTATGACCCCCCTCGTTGTTTGTATATTTTAATGCTTCTTATTCACCCTTCTTTTGCCAACACCTTCACATGATGCACGCCGTTTGCACTTTCCATTTTCGCTATCATATCCGATACATTGCCCGTTGACGCAAGGATTTGTATGCTTAACGACAGCGAGGCAATCCCATTGATCGGAATTGTCTGGTGTATGGTTAAGATATTGGCGCCAAACTCCGCTACCACTTTTAATACGTCTGACAATAATCCCGGCTGATCGTCCATCTGACAGGCAATTGTCAGCGTCGTTCCCAGTGATGAATCATGAAACGGAAAAATATCTTCTTTATATTTATAATAAGAACTCCGGCTAATACCCACTTTGTCCACTGCCTCTTGAACGGAAGCCGCTTTCTGTGTGTCAAGCAGCCGGTTTACCTCCACTACTTTTAATAGTATCTCTGGCAAAGCCCTTCTTTTCACAACAAAATATGCTGCTGTTTGTTCCATTTCCACACTTCCAATCATTCTATAACCTAAGGAATTCTGTCGTTCCTTAACGATTATGTTCTTGCTTCAAAGACATTTGTGCGTCACCGTGATACATATTATCATAATAAACGCGAAAATGCAATAGTTTTTTTATTTGTTTCAAAATACTTGATTATAACGAAAAGGGGAATCCGCAATATTATTTATGGAAAACAGTCACAGAAGCAAACAAAAATAAATAGAAAATTATTCATTTTCCGAATTTAAAATTACATTTGCTGATTTATTTGATAACCCTAAAGTCGTATAATATATACTCAAATAAGCAAAAAATGGCTTCAA
>ERZ778495.1011-NODE-1011-length-21777-cov-4.345042_pt1 | contig 21777 bp, 21 predicted proteins | sample MGYA00433100_ERZ778495 | MGnify/ENA primary metagenome ERZ778495 (study PRJEB29527, sample SAMN07138962) | mouse gut metagenome | material: feces | host: mouse | place: China:Nanjing | collected 2016-01-25 ...
AAAATAAATACGGTAACGCCTGTCATCAGAAGAAAGATAACCGCCAATGCCCATAATACGAAGAGGCGCAAAAAGGTGAGCGCGTAAGTGTCAATATAGAGAATCATCCGCAGGGCGCTGGAGAGAATCATAATAAAGGTACAGCCGCAGATCATAGACAGGATTATCCGTAAAGCTTTGCTTTCCTGAAACAGATAGAGACAGATCAGCACAAGCAGGAAATTGATGATGCTGACGGCCAGAAGCTGGAAAAAGCCTTCTCTGGCATAACCTGCGTAGGTGTAGTTTTCCGGAAGCTGCATTTTGCCGATGAACAGATACAGGATCTGAATCACACTGAAAAACAGGTAGAGAATGCAGAGCAAAGTGGAAAAAACAATGGCAATGACAGGATCAAATCCGGTTTTTTCCTCTGCGCTTTCTTTTACATCCTTTCTGCAGAGCGCCGCCAAAAGAGCATAGGAAGAGAAGAAAACCACTGTTATCACAACAAGAATCTTAATCACTTCCAATATATTTAAAGCCTTTAACAGATTTGAGAGCATATTCTCAAAAACGGCATCCGCACCGACTAACAGCAAGGTCATACAGAACAGCAAAGGAACAGCGATGGCAATTCCTATGAGAATGGGTAAAAAATAATTCTTTTTTTCTGTTTTTTCCTGTTTTTCTGCATCAAAATAAGAAACCGTGTCGCTTAACGGATTGACCAGACAGCAGAAACAAGAACCGATGGTGTGGAAAAAAGCAGTAAAGTATTTGGGAAAGTTCCATGTCTTGTCGTTGTATACTGTATGCAGCATAAGAATAAAGGAGAGAAGAAAGATGCCGCATTTGTTCATAAAGAGGATGGGCAGGGAGGCAGTCATACAATTAGAAAGGCCTAACAGAGTAATGCCCGCGATGTAGAATACGCTGTCTTTTTTGAAGGGAACCCCTAACCTTTTCATAGAGAAGAAGAAACAGCAAAGGGTTCCGATGACGAAAAAAGGGTAGGTGATCCCCGACGTGTTTTTGTAGAGGCAGAAAGCGTAGAATGCCGAGTAAATCAGGCATCCGATGCCAAAGGACGGAAACTGCCGCCTCATGCTTTTGGTGTATTCGGTTTCTGCGTTTTCTGTGATTTTTTCTGCCGGTTGTAAGTAAGCTGTAGTTGTAGGTTCCATCATTTCCTCCATTTCCTGCGCGGCTGCGCAAATCTGATTGTTGTTATGTTTCTGCGGAAGTTTCTTCGTCCTCTACATACTGCAGCAGATCACCGGGTTGGCAATTTAACGCTTTGCAGATTTCGTTTAAGGTGGAGAGGCGGATCGCTTTCGCCTTATTATTTTTTAAGATGGACAGATTCGCGAGGGTAATGTCGATCTCGCCGGCAAGCTCGGTCAGCCCCTTTTTGCGCATCGCCATCATCACATCCAGATTTATAATAATCGCCATGATAATCTCTCTTTCCTTATTTGATAAGTTTCAAAACCTGTGCCGCCGCACTTTTTGTATGGCTTTCTCAAACGCTTTTTTGTTAGCATCGTAAAACAGATGTCTGCTTTCAAGTGAAGAAGTCAATTTGGTAACAGTTCAGCCTTATGCTATTACGCGAGTGAAATCGCTCTCTATGCGATTTTGCAAGTTGCGCAAGCGCCAAAATGCGACTTTGGAGCATTTTGTGTGCATCAAACGTGACAGTGAAGCCGAAAGCTGAACTGTTACTCGCTTTGCGATTTGTTTATATCGCTAGATCGTCAGATCGTTTTCTTCCTTGTAGGTGATGGCTTTATCAAAAACGCCCGCCAGTACTTTGCTGAACAGTCCGGCGATCACAAAAACCAGAATTACAATAAATACAGCCGGCGTAAGGTAGAGAAAAAGGCGGCAGGCCGTAATTACTGCGATAAAGAAACTGTAGATGCTCATTTTCTCAAGGCTCACCACGTTTTCCCGGATAAAGCAGTCGTCAGCCAGCACGGAGCGAAACATTTTTCGAAGCTGCTGCAAAATCAACACCGCAAAGATGCCGGAGAGAAAGAAAAGCAGGCAGAGAGAGTAATAATTTTCTGCAAAATAACTGTTGAATCTACCATAAAATTTAATACTCAGGGGAAGTGTGACAATCACGACAATTCCTGCATAAAACAAGGTATCCAATAAAAATTTAGTAAAAAGAGTAAGTCGGTCTTTCATTGCATTCTGTCCTTTCCGTATCGCGGAGTTTAAGATTCGCGGTTCCGACAATACGATTTTACAAATTTTTCTTATAACCCTAAAATAGCACGGTAAAAAGCGATTGTCAATAAAAATTTATCGAATTTCAATAAAATATTATTTTTGCTCAATAACTTAGGTGGAAATGAAAGGGAGGGGAAAAGAGGTATAGGAAAAAGGTATAGGATGTTATGCAAAATAGGAATTTGATCTTTTTAAATAAAAATTTTAAGATAAAGATATATCAATAGACGGTTCGCAGATTCAGAATGGAGGGTTCGTATGGTTTATCGGGATTTTCAGGGAATGCGTTTGTCTGCGCTTGGTATGGGCGCGATGCGGCTTCCTACCGTGAACGGAAATGACGCGGAGATTGACAGTGTTGCAACGGAGGAAATGGTGGCCTGCGCGATGGAACATGGAGTTAACTATTATGATACTGCATGGGGTTATCACAACGGGAACTCTGAGACAGTAATGGGGAAAGCGCTTGCGAAATATCCTCGTGACAGCTTCTATCTGGCGACCAAATTTCCGGGATATGATCTGTCCAATATGCCGAAAGTGAAGGAAATTTTTGAGAAACAGCTCGAAAAGTGCGGCGTGGATTATTTTGATTTTTACCTCTTCCACAATGTATGTGAGATGAATATTGACGCTTATCTGGACGAGAAGTACGGCATCTATGCGTATCTGGTCGAACAGAAGAAGAACGGTCGGATTAAGCATCTCGGTTTTTCCGCCCACGGAAGCTATGACGTTATGAAACGTTTTCTGGAAGCATATGGAAAGGACATGGAGTTTTGTCAGATCCAGTTAAACTACCTCGACTGGTCTTTCCAGGATGCCAAGAGTAAGGTGGAATTGCTTACGTCTTACCACATTCCTGTCTGGGTTATGGAGCCGTTGCGCGGCGGGAAGCTTGCAAAACTTGCCGAGAAAGAAGAGACGGTATTAAAAGATTTACGCCCGGAAGAAGGGATTCCGGCATGGGCATTCCGGTTTTTACAGAGCATTCCCGGTGTGGTTGTGACGCTTTCGGGTATGTCTGATTTGGAGCAGTTAAAGGAGAATATTCGGACGTTTGAGACGGAAAAACCACTCTCAAAAGAAGAGATGGACACGCTTTTTTCCATTGCTGACGGCATGTTAAACGGAACGCTGCCCTGCACGGCCTGCCGGTATTGTACAAGCCATTGTCCACAGGGGCTGGATATCCCTATGCTTTTGAATCTCTACAACGAGCATAGCTTTACGGGGGGCGGTTTCCTTGCGCCTATGGCGCTGATGGCGGTGCCGCAGGAGAAACAGCCTTCGGCCTGTGTCGGGTGCCGAAGCTGCGAGAAGGTCTGTCCGCAGCAGATTAAAATTTCAGAAGCAATGTCAAATTTCAGCGAGAAACTGAAAGGATAAAACAGGAACGGGAAGCTCTGTTTAACCAGACCTTCCCGTGTTTACATGAAACGAATCCGTTGTTTTAAAGTCTTACATCTACCGGATGATAACCGTAAGATACCTGTTCCTCCAAAGTTCCGCTGTCAGAAACATCAGAAGCGCCTTCCGTCGGTTTTTCACTGTCCTTTGTCTCGCCGGATACGTTCTTTTCTTCTTTTTCCTCATCTTCTGTTCGATGATTGGCTTTATCACTTTCTGCCGCTTTCTTCATGGTTTCGCCCGCCTGTGCCAAGGATTCAAGCTGGGATGTGGTGGCTTTTTCTGCCGCTTCCTTTGCGTCCGCCAGCTCTGCTTCCTTCAGCCCCACATTGCTGCTTCCGCCTCTGCTGGAATCTAATGTAATTTCCACCTCCAGCACATTTGCCCGACCTTCCATTTTTTTGGCGGTGCTTCCCTGTACGTTTGCCTGCTTGATGGAAACGTCGGCGGAAACCATAGCGGTCATGCTGTCTGCCGACATGCTTACATTGGGAGTGCCATTTTGACTTTCCTGTTTTTTCGTTCCCATCAGATCATCGAAGGAGGATTGTTCCTTTTTCTTCTCCCGCTCTTCCCGTTTCACGTCGATCTGATGCTGGCGAAGCTGAATCTGTAATTCGCTGATCTGTTTCTGGATTTCCTGCCGCTTTTTCATTTTTGTGTCGGTGGGCATTTCCTGATTGGAGGAAACTTCTTTCAGGTCATTTTGCAGCTTTTCTATCTGCTGCTGCAGATTTTTGCTTTCCGCATCCATCTGCCCGTTTTTGCCTGCTGTCATTCCTGCTGTGTTCTGGGACGCGCCTGCGCCGCCTACTCCGTTTATGTTCATTATTTCTCCTTTCCCGCGCCTGTTTCGCTGTTCGTTTTCTGTCAGGTGCGCAGACACAAATCGCATCTGTCATTTTTTCTTCTCTGTTGTCTATTTCGTCGGCGCAGCTATATTTGTAAAGAGAGGATGTTGTGAAATACCTTTTCTTGGTTGTAAAGATATGAATTTGCATTAATCTGCAATTTGCAGCATGACCCGCAGCACACAGCGTTCTTCCTGTTTGTAACGTTCTTTTCCGATTTCCATATCACCCAGATACTTGTTTGCCACCTGGCGGATGGAGCTTAAGCCAAAGCCGTGCCCGTCTCCCGTTTTTGTAGTAAGGGGAAGTCCGTTCCATTCGTCTGCTTCCAGCTCGCCCGTAAAACTGTTGGTAATTTCAATGATATACATATTTTTCATATGATAAGAGTAAAGGGAAATATGCGGCGCAGGCAGGTTGTTCCGTTCTATGGCTTCAATGGCGTTGGAGAGACCATTATTTAAAACAATACTGATATCAAAGGCATTTATTCCGCTGTCTGCAGGGTAATGGAAGTCGCTGGTGAAGTCAATTCCCTTTTCTTCCATTTCCTTTCTGCGCTCAGAGAGGATTACGTCGGTTACGGGATTGCCGCTGCGTGCGCCAATAGAAGCCTTCTGCATTTCACAGGTAAGGGAATCTGCATATTTTTCCGCTTCCTCATATTCGCCCCGTGTGTAAAGCTGTTTTAAGGTCATCAGATGATTGCCCACATCGTGACGCAGGGCGCGCATGTCTTTGTAGAGACGTTCCGCCTCTGTAATGTGGGATTCCAAGTCCTGCATCTGTCTGGAGAATATTTCCCGCTGCCTATCTTCCTCCTGTTCGGTTTTCCATTGGCGAAACAGCCAGATGATGGCAAGGTTTGTTGCATAACAGATGACTGCATAAATCCCAATCAGCATTTCGTAACCAATTTTTACAGACAGAGACGCCTGCTCGAGCGCGCTTGTGTATACCTTATAATAGAAAAAAATCATCACGTAAGCGCATATGCCGGACAAAGAGGGGATAGTCAGAATCAAAAATTCCCGCAGCTTCATGTGTTCCTGTTTTTTTCCGTAAACCCGTAATAAGAACCGCACGCCGACGTACATTAAAAAATAGCCAAACAGTGAGTCACGCACACATTCTATCACATAAACGCGAAACCATACAATCTTATCATTATTGGAAATGAATTTATATATTAACGGATGCCAGGCAAATACCGTCTGTCCGACAATGCGCCATGCCTGCCAGCGCAGACTGAAAAAAGTAATGGAAAGAAAGAGTTTCTGACGGATATATACAGGATTAAGAAGGCACATGACAAAAAATGTCCCCAAAATGCCGATGCTGTAGGCGAGAATGGCATTGATATAATAGGGCATATAATGCAGAAACAGCATAATACAGGCATAAGCTGCAGCTACCAGCCACGTCCGTGATTTTTGCAAACGACTGGATGAAGTATCTAAGAGAAACGGTTTTGCCAAAGAGGCATAACAATATGCCGTTAACAGTATCGTGGTGAGCGAGTAAATATGGTCTACTATTTCATAATATTGTTCCAAATCGTTCATCTGCCTGCCCCCTTGCCGTTTGTACGGCTGATATACTGCATATACTGCCGCACAAACCCGGCAAACTGCTTTTTGGACATGGGAACGGTGTCTGTTTCCAGCCAGACCGTATCGGCGCTATATTTTTCAACATATTGCAGATTTACCAGATAAGCCCGGTGCGTGCGGTAAAAATCCGTCCCGGTCTGCTCGCAGAGATCCGTCAGCTTTCCGTAATATTCAATATCGCCGTTTACGGTGTGAAGCATAATTTTACGGTTGAAAACCTCCGCGTAAATGATGTCTGAAAGCAGTACTTTTGTGGAAAGTCCGCCTCTTTTTACAAGAATTACCCGTGGCGGAATCAGCTTGTCTGACTGCATGTCTTTGCAGTGCTGTAATGCTTTGTTCAGTACCCCCCGCAGTTTTTCATCATCAAAAGGCTTCACCAGATAATGAAAGGCGTTGACGTCAAACGCTTCATAGACATATTCTGACAATGCAGTCACAAATATCAGAATCATATTTCGATTTTTATTGCGCAGCTCTTTTGCGGTCTGCATTCCGTTTTTGCCGGGCATCTGGATATCCAGAAAGAGAATGTCGGGAACCTTTTCCGCGGGCAGGGCAAGCAGTTTATCCCCCGAATCAAAGGCGGAAATCTGACATACAACTCCGGAATTCTTACAAAGTATTTCTATTTTTTGCTGCAGTGTTTCGCATAGGGCTTTTTCGTCGTCGCATATCGCAATTTTTACAGTTTTCATTTCATTTTCCCCATTTATCATAAGACAAGTATACATGATAATTTGTAAAATGCCCTTTTTTTCTGAAAAAATGTTGTGAACGACCTGAATATTGGTGTGAAAGAAACCATTCTAATTTTTGGTTGTTTTTTGTACATATCCGAAAATATATGTTACACTGAATTTATAAACTGAGTAAAGGATGAAAGAAATGGCTGAGATAGATGACGGAAAAGTAATTTTAAAAAAAGTAATCATTGCGGATACGGAAGAACAGGATAAGGCGCCGCAGAAGGAAGAGGCTGGGCCGGTTCTCTCAGATGATATCAAAATGTTGGTAACAAGTATGATTCATAAGGACGGAAAGGCGTTTGCAAGGGTTTCCTTTCTGCGGGACAATGATTGGGCGGAAGGGATCGTGCCGGGCGGACGGATTGAGAAGGCGGAAGGTTTCAGTGAGGAGGAGATTGAGAAGCTGGAAGCCTATCTTGTGGGAGAGCAGGAGATGATTCTGCAGGAGGCGAAGGGGGTGAATCCCATACGAAACCTGTTTACTTAATTGTTTCGCTCACGTCCGTTCGCAAAACGCGTCTACGGCGTTTTTTCGCTGTTGCGCAAGTTCAGATTGAGCAAAGCGCAACCGGCTCATAAAAGGGCGTTCTCTCAGGTCGATATTTATCTGCCAAATTCATGCGAGCATGATTTATCAGACAAATACCATCTGGCTGAACGGAAGGAGGTACATATGATACTCGGAGATTTTTCGGAGTGGACGGCGCAAAATCTGATCATACGAATCATAGCGTCCATGATTCTGGGCGGCATCGTCGGTCTGGATCGCGGCATGAAGCACCGTGGCGCGGGCACGAAGACGATGACGGTTGTCTGTCTGGGCGCGACGCTCGTGATGCTGACGGAACAGTATATCCAGATTCATTTTCCGGGACTTGCCAATATGAACCGTATGGCGGCGCAGGTGATCAGCGGTGTGGGTTTTCTTGGCGTTGGAACAATTATTATATCAAACCATCGTGTCAGGGGATTGACCACGGCGGCGACTCTTTGGGCAAGCGCCACCATCGGGCTGGCTGTGGGAATCGGTTTTGTGGAGGGCGGCGTGCTGATTACACTCGTCATGCTGCTTTGTCTGCATATACTTCCCTTCGTGGAGCGTTTTGTTACCAGAAGCACCAGATACTGTAATGTGATTATTGATCTGGAGGAAATCCGTTATCTGCATGTGATAATACAGGATTTGAAAGCTGCTGATATCTCTGTGGATTCCATGGAAATCAGCAACTCCAAAATTGGGGACAGCGTGTCGGCTTATCTGATTTTACATACAAAGAGGACAATAGAAAATACGGAAATCTATGAGATTATCACAAAGTCGGACAAGGTGGAGTCGGTGGATTTTCTGTGAATATTTTCTATGTGCAATAAGCTGGGTATAGATAGGGAAACGCTGATTAAAGCGTTTCCCGCACCGGATTTGCGCCGCGAAGCGGCACATTCCTTTGCAAATCCGTGTGCATCCGCCGGAGGCTATAAGGAAGTGCTGATTTAATCAGCGCTTCCATAGATATGTATGCACGATAATTTATTGTAATATCAACCCCACCGGGCAGTGGTCAGACCCCATCACCTCATTGTAAATCATGGCGTCCTGCAATCTGTCCTTCAGAGATGCAGACGTGAGGAAGTAGTCGATGCGCCACCCCGCGTTTTTTGCCCGCGCGCTGAAACGGTAGGACCACCACGAATAAACGCCCTCAAGATCGGGATAAAAATAGCGGAAAGTGTCGATAAATCCGGCATCCACAATAGCCGTGAATTTTCCCCGTTCCTCATCCGTAAATCCGGCATTTTTACGGTTGGATTTGGGATTCTTTAAGTCGATTTCCTTATGTGCCACGTTGAGGTCGCCGCAGAAAATGACAGGTTTGGTCTCTTCCAATTTTTTCAGATAGGCGAGAAAATCATCCTCCCATTTCATACGGTAATCCAAACGCGCCAGTTCATTCTGTGAGTTGGGCGTATAGACGGTAACAAAATAAAAGTCGTGATATTCCAGCGTGATCACACGCCCCTCGTGGTCATGTTCCTCCACACCGATGCCGTAAGTGGCCTGCAATGCCTCCTCTTTTGAAAAGATGGCGGTCCCGGAATAGCCTTTCTTTTCCGCATAATTCCAATATTGATGGTAGCCCGGCAGTTCGAGGTCAATCTGTCCCGCCTGCAGCTTGGTTTCCTGTAAGCAGAAAATATCCGCGTCCGCTTCCTTAAAAAAATCCAAAAAGCCTTTGCCTACACAAGCCCTGAGTCCGTTTACATTCCATGAGATACATTTCATTGTTTGTCTGATTCCCTTCTTTTTTATAATATCTCTCTGCCTAAGCAACTGTCCGTATTATTGCAATTATGAAACAAAATTGTTCGTGCCTTTTTATAGCGGTTTTGGAGCGGCGTAGATGGTTAATTCTTGTAAAATCGGAGAATCTCTTTTCTTACAATCTCATCTGACAAGGCGCGCATACCGTCCAGCCGCTCCTCATAATTTTCTGCAGTCAGCCGTTCTTCCCCTTTTGCCAACTTATCATAAACCCAATAATTGATATCCTTGGAGAAGTGGATCATGTCCATATAAAGGTCTAAATTCGTAATAATCTCTTTCGCGTCCTGATAATAGTAGATCTCTACGTTATCATAAGCAAGCAGCGCTTTCACGGTCTGTTTTTCATTGTAAATGACAGAATCCAGCTCGCCGATCCGATAGGCGTTATCCCACCAGAGCATGGAGTAAGGGGAGAAAAAGAATTTAAACGTCGTATCCGGGTGCGTCTCCACCATTTCCGTTAAAAGGGCGACATTTTTTTCGAGAGCATCCACGGTCGCAGTTTCCGGCTGCATCTGCGCGACGGAAGGTTTTCTGGCATACATTCCTGTGGCCATATCCGCGCCGAAATATTTCCACTGTGCCCAGTTGTAGGAGTCTCCCTCGTCATAGTCCCCGATAAGGGAGAATGCCAGCATATAGGGAATTTTTTCCATCATCACATCTTTATTCAGCGTATATTGATAATCATTGAAATGGTTTTTGTCGTAGAGGTACATCGGGCAGCCCGTGGAGACATAGGTGGGTTCGTCGCTGGCGGAGAGAGAAGAGGGATCTATATTGTAAAAGACATAGTCCAGCTCGTGATTCTCGTAAGCGATATCCAGAAGCACCTTCAAATCTGCGGTGGCGCCGTAGGAACGGATCGCCTTGATGGTTTGACAGTCAAATCCTTGGTCGAACCAACCGTTGTTATAGTTTTCACAGACGGAGGAACCCACGATCAGCGCATTGTAATCAAAGTTTCGAAGCGTCCCCACACACTGGTATTCCTTGTCCGTCAGCACAGCTTTCAAACCGGGCAGCGGTTTGTGATACTGGTAAAAGGGGTCAAAAAGTACAACCGCACCGATTATCGCCGCGAGGAGAATAAGCGTTCTTATGAAAAACGATTGAATAAATTTTTTGTCTGAAATCATGGATTTATGCCTTTCGTTGGTTTGACCGTGCAATTCATAATTTGCTGCGCAGATTATGCAGCCCTTTTTATTATTTGTGCAGGATCATACTGTTGCTAAAAGTTGAAGTACAAAAATGTACTTACTTGCGACAGGGAGATTATGCACCAGATAAATAAAATGCAGATGCCCCAACATCTGCCGGAGGTCAGCTCGTTGTGGATTGCGCGCTCGTAGGCATTTTTGTGGAAAATCAGGTAAAACGCCAGCACAAACAGGGCAAGCATAACGAACAGGTACAGATAATTAACCGCTGCCGGAGCCGCCAGCTCCAGCGCCTGTTTGAGTACATATATTTCTGAGATATCAAGCTGCGCGGCTATCTCAAACAGTTTGCCGTTAAAGCGCAGGGACAGAAGATTTTTGAAAAGCTGTCCAGCCGCCAGCATACTGCTGCTTCTGAAAAAAAAGAGCGAGAGATTGAAGAGCGTAAAGGTAATAACCCAGCCGACAGGCGCAGGGATGTGAAAGCGGGAAGGACGTTTTTCTTCCCTGCCGCGAATGCCTAAGATGCCGAGATTATCTAATACAACCAGCAGCCCCTGCATGGCGCCCCACGCCACATAAGTCCATGCCGCGCCGTGCCAGAGCCCGCTCAACAAAAACACGATAAACGTATTGAGCAGCATACGTGCGCGCCCTTTCCGGCTGCCGCCAAGTGGAATGTAAACATAAGTGATAAAGAACCGCGACAGCGTAATGTGCCACCGCTGCCAAAATTCCTTAATGCTGCAGGAGCGGTAGGGCGAATCAAAGTTTAAAGGCAGTTCCACATGGAACATTCTGCCCAGACCGATTGCCATATCGGAATACCCGCTGAAATCAAAGTAGAGTTCAAAGCTGTAGGCGAGAATCACAAAGACAGTGGATATCGCGTCCAGTGAGAAAGTCTGCGCAAAGCCGAAGTTCGCCATCAGTCCAAACGTGTCCGCGAGCAGCACTTTTTTGGCAAGCCCCAGAACGAACAAGTAAATGCCACGCGCAAAAGAGGCGCTGTCAAAACGGCGTCTTTCCGGGTCTTCAAACTGGGGAATGATTTCGCTGTGCAGTACGATGGGTCCGGCAATCAACTGTGGGAAAAAGGTCACAAAGGTCAGGTAGTTGATAAAATCGTAGTGCCTGCATCTGCCAAGCGCCCGGTCAATGATATAGGACATCTGCTGAAAGGTAAAAAAGCTGATACCAAGAGGCAGCAGGATGTGCTTCAAATTAAAATCCGAATGGAAGGCAAGATTCATGTTTTCAATAAAGAAGTCATAATATTTGAAGTAAAACAAAATACCCAGATTCAGGACAAGACCCGCCAGAAGACCGATTTTCCCGGAGACGGAGAGAGGAGCCTTATCTGATGCGGTATTTCTCCTTGTTTCACCGTCGGTACCACACGCAGAACCGTGAACAACGGTACCTGCATCCGAGAGAGGATATTTTGCCTGCGCTCGATTCAAAGCAAAGCTCAACAAGTAGTTCAGCCCGATACTGCACAGGATAATGGCGAGATAACGAACATTGAAATAAGCATAGAACCACAGGGACATGACGGACAGAAAAAGGCTTGCCAGCCTATACCGCCCGAGTCTGTTAAGCCCGTACCACCCGATCAGCGCAATGGGTAGAAATATGAAGATAAAGATATAGGAATTAAACAGCATAAATTTCCGAAATTCCTCTCTGAAAATACATAAATTTGTAAATGCAGGTAAAAAATAATAGTGTGAAGCAGCAGGATTCCTGTTTCTGATATAGTATACCAAATTAGACTGCCGCTTACAAATTAAAATGATATCCGAAGAATTGATTTTTCATACAGAGGATATCAAACGGCGGCGGTGCATATGCCGCGCGGAAGAAATCAAAACAAATATTGAAGTTAAAATCGGAAAAACGGAGGATTATCATGCATAAATTAACAATTATGATCGTGATTTTTAGTTTCCTTTTATTATCCGGCTGCGGACAGGAGGAACTGGCGGAAGAAGATCTGGTAGACGGACGGGAAACGGTCGGGGAACAGAGAGCGGAGGAAGTGGAGGCGGGAAATTTTCCGCTTTTCTGGGATGGAGAGGAGGAGCGGCAGTTTTATACTTTGCCGGAGCTGGAGGAGGAAGTAAAAGAGCTCCTTGGAGATAACTATTGGCCGGAAGTCAATTTATCGGCGGCGGAGCTGGAAAGGCTGACAGGAATCACGGAGGATATGTATGTGGATTTTCTGGCGGAGAGGCAGATGCTTGACGCGCACATAGATACCATGATCATCATTCACGCAAAAGAGGATTACGTGGGAACAATCGAGGAGGCGATTGAAACCTACCGAAGCGGCTTGATTGAGCAGAATAAAAATTATCCGCAAAATCTGAGCAAGGCAAGAGCATCCCGTATCGAGACAATCAACGACTATATCTGCTTCGTCCAGCTTGGGGCTGACACCACGCCTCTGGCGGATCGGGGTAATGAGGCGGTGATGGCACATTGTTTGGAGGAGAACGAAAAGGCGCTGTATGTGCTGGAGCAGGCGATTTTGCAGTAAGCAGGAGGGCAGATCCGGTATGGTTTTGAGCCTCCTGTTTGCGTTTTTGCGCTCGTGAGGTTCTTTCTTATTTTCTTTTTTCAGGTTATAATGTTCGTGAAAGCAACGAGCAGTGCGCAGACGTCATATGAAAAAATGACTGCTTGCAGTCAATTTTTGCAGATTGCGGATGCCTAGGGCGACAGCCCGCGAGCGAGGGAAACCGCAGGTTTTGCGAGCGTGCACTGCGAATCAGGTAACTTGGAAGGAAAATTTCGTATGAACATAAATCTGACAGCGAAATATTTGCAGCATTTGCGCAAATGTCGTAATTACACACAGGAAGAGCTGGCGGCAAGACTGGATATTTCGAGGCAGGCGGTTTCTAAATGGGAAACGGGGGTAACGGTTCCCGATGTGGATGTCCTGTTAAAGATATCTAAGCTGTATGACATTTCAATTAACGATATATTAGAGCCTAAAATCCGGCCGCAGAGAATCGTGGATTTTGAGCAGATTTCTGCCATTCCCGAGAAAGAACTAAAAGAAATACTGAGACAATTAGATAAGGATTCTCTGGTCATAGCGTTGATGGGGGCGTCGCCTGATACCAATCAATTTTGTGAAAAGATGTTTCCGGATATTGATTTTGAAAAAGCGCGAAACGAAATCGGCAGAGTCAGGGTGGAAACGGTGGAGGAGATGCAGAAACAGATTGTCTCCATGATAAATTTAGAGGCAGCTGACGGGAAGGCAGATACATAAATATGATTGAACATAGAAAATGGGAATCCGTAGACAATCTGATTCGGGAAGTAAAAGAAAAATTGCAGGGGCGGGAAAAACTCTCCTGTCTGTTTGAGAAATGTTATGCGAACACCTTACATACGACAGTACGGGAACCTGCGGATGGCGGTACCTATGTGATTACGGGTGATATTCCCGCTATGTGGCTGCGGGATTCTACGGCACAGATGCGCCCCTATCTCATTCCCGCAAAGAAAGATCCGGCTCTGGCTAAACTGATTGCCGGAGTGGTGAGGAGACAATTTTTTTATATCAACATTGACCCATATGCCAACGCTTTCAATGAAACCGCAAACGGCGCCTGCTGGGATAAGAATGACTTACAGCGAAATGACTGGCTGTGGGAGCGCAAGTATGAGGTGGATTCTCTCTGTTATCCGATTCAGCTTGCTTATCTGCTCTGGAAGAATACAGGCTGTACCAGCCAGTTTAACGAGGATTTTCAGCGGGGAGCGGACAGAATAATACAGACTTTCCGCCGGGAACAGAACCATGAGAAAAATTCGTCTTACCGATTTGTGCGGGAAAATACTTATTTTACGGATACCTTATCGCGGGAAGGAAAAGGCGCGCTAGTGAAAGGTGATATCGGATTGACGTGGTCGGGTTTCCGTCCCAGCGACGATGCCTGCACATATGGCTATCTGATTCCCTCCAATATGTTTGCCGTAATCGTGCTGGGGTATCTGGAAGAGATTGAGAAAATAGTATATCATAGTGAACAGATGCAGACGGAAGCCGCCTGTCTCAGACAGCAGATCGAAGAAGGAATCGGGAGGTACGGGATTGTTGAGACAGAGGATTTCGGAAAAATTTATGCTTACGAGGTGGACGGTTTCGGGCAGTATAATTTGATGGACGATGCCAATATTCCCAGCCTGATTTCTTTGCCTTATCTGGGATATCGTGGTGACGCTGAGGTTATACGGAATACAAGGCGCTTTATTTTGAGTGAGGCTAACCCCTATTACTATCGGGGAAAATTTTCCTGTGGGATTGGCAGTCCCCACACGCCGGTCAGGCATGTCTGGCAGTTGGCTCTTATTATGCAGGGAATGACTTCGGCGGATGAGAGGGAGAGGGAAGATATTTTGCGGATGCTGTCGGAAACGGATGCCGGGACGGGTCTGATGCATGAGAGTATGCATGTGGATGATCCGTCACGCTATACGAGGGAATGGTTTTCCTGGGCGAACGCGCTGTTTTGTGAATGGATTCTCGAAATTTGCGGGTATAGAATTGTAAAATAAAAGAGTATTTATTCCCGCGAGCAACGAGCCAAGCGATTTGCTTAAGGCCAACCAAAGGTTGGTTTGGCATATTGGCGACTGCCGCGAGGGTCAGATACCCCGTCCCTTGGAGAGTATCAAATTTGATGTCGATTAAACGAAACTTAATCATTGCTTTGCGGCGGGGTTTTTGACTTTGATGGAAATATGTGTGGGATTTGTATTTGGGATTGATGTGAACGGAACAACAGAAAGGGGACAATATGTATGGCTGTACAGTATAGAAAATTGACAGAAAACGATCTGGAGACTTTCATAGAAATGAGAATTCGTCAGCTCCGGGAAGAGGGAGCGACCGAGGAGATTGATTTAGAGCCGGCTTTATTTGATTATTACAGGCGGCATATGTCGGACGGTACGTTTGTGTCATGGCTTGCCGTTGACGGGGAAAAAATCGTGGGCACAAGCGGGATGTCCTTTGTGGAAAAGCCGCCGTATTTCAGTTGCCCAAGCGGAAAGATCGGTCTGCTTTCCAGTATGTATACGGCTGATGAATACCGCAGACAGGGCATTGCAAAGGCTTTATTGACGCACGTGGCGGAGGAGGCGAGAGAATACGGCTGCGGCTGTGTGCAGATTACCGCCTCGGATATGGGCGTACTGCTTTACACGGATTTCGGGTTTGTGAAGAACGGGAACTTTATGCAGTACAAATTCTGAGGATTGTTTGTAAAATGGAGTCCGACTTTGGATATGCTTTGACTGCAGTAAACTTCCCGGACATGTCAATACTCATAAAATGCGACCGTTAATTCGGAAATTTCCGACATTCTTTGCGGTAAAAGCAGATGGAAATGGCGGTGGCGATCGTCCAGCCCACAGGCCATGCGAACCAGATACCGATGGCGCTCTGTGTCAGGTCGGACAGGAGAAACGCCAAAATCACGCGCAGCGCCAAGTCTGTGAAAGTGGCTGCCATAAACTGCCGCATGGCGCTGATGCCCCGGAGAATACCGTCCGCGATCAGCTTGGCGGATACAACAAAATAGAACGGCGACAGAATCCACAGAAATTGCCGTCCCGTCAGCATAGCCGCTGCCGCGTCTCCTTCCATGAACAAAAGGAGCAAATATTTTCCGAGAAAAATATAGAGGGCGCAGAAGGGAATGCACAGGCACCACACCATTTTGATGCCGGCACGGAAACCGTCTTTCAGACGGCTGTATTTTCCGGCGCCCAGATTCTGTGCGGCAAAATTGGAAATACCGTTTCCGATCGTAGTGAAGGAGGTAATAACCAGATTGCTTAACTTTACGGCGGCGGAATATCCTGCCATGACGGAGGCGCCGAAACCGTTGATGACGCTCTGAATCAGGATGTTTCCTATGGAGATAAAACTTTGCTGGAGAATGCTCGGTACGGCGATTACCACAATTTTTTTTAACAGTTCGGCGTCAAACAAAGCCGGACTTTTGCTGCAGGGAATTTTTTTCAATCTTATCCATACGGTCAGTACGGCGAGAAAGCAGCTGACGCCCTGACATAAAAAAGTCGCCCACGCCACGCCGGCAACACCCATCTGAAATGCTTTTACGAATAGAATATCCACTGCGATATTTGATGTGGAAGAGACCGCCAGAAAATAAAAGGGGGTTTTGGAATCTCCGAGGGCAGAAAAAATACCGGTTGCAATATTGTAGAAAAAGACAAAGGGCAGCCCCCACACATAAATATCCAGATAAAGCTTTGAGTCAGCGAGCAGCTCCTCCGGCGTCCGGATCAGGCGGAGCAGCGGATCGCATCCCAAAATGCCGATCAGCATCAGTGCGCCGCATACGACAGCGCTGAAAAGGCAGGCGGTGGATACGGCGGTTTTGAGTCTGCTGTAGTCTTTTGCGCCAAACAGCTGGGAGGTGATGACGGAGCATCCCATATTGCAGCCGAAAGCAAAAGCAATGAAGATCAGGGTGATTTCATAACTGTTTCCCACGGCAGCAAGCGCATTTTCTCCGATAAATTTTCCTGCCACAAGGCTGTCCGCAATGTTATAAAGCTGTTGAAAGATAATGCTGCCGAAAAGAGGAAGGCAGAACTGCCACAATACCTTTTTTGGTTCTCCAATGGTCAAATCCTTATTCATAAATACCGCGTCCTTTCCTACATTCCATTTACATATATCCGAGAACGTATTATAATTCATTTTATTGGATGTGAAAAATGTATATGTTATATTGGAGAAATATAAAATTTATATGGATATTAATTTTGAGTATTATAAAATTTTCTACTATGTAGCAAAATACGAAAATATAACGAGAGCGGCGACGGCGCTTGGCAGTAACCAGCCTAATGTGACGCGTGTGATGAAACTGTTGGAATCCCAGCTTGGATGCCGTCTGTTTATCCGCGAGGCAAGGGGGATTCGTCTGACGGAGGAAGGAGAACGACTCTATTCTCATGTGGAGGTTGCCTACAGGCATCTGATGAATGCCCAGGAAGAAATTGGGGGACCGGCAATTTTAGGTGGCGGTTCGGTGGAGATCGGGACGACGGAGACGGCGCTTCACCTCTTTTTACTGGACGCCCTGCATGATTTCCGGCAGAGGTACCCGGAAGTAAAAATCAAAATCCATAATCATACAACACCGGAGACAGTCAGACAGCTCACCGGCGGCAGGGTGGATTTTGCGGTGATTACCATGCCCTATGAACTGCCGGCGACCGTTTCGGGGTTTCCCGTGCTGGATTTTGAGGAAATTCTTGTGGGCGGAACGCAGTATAAGGATTTGTGTAAAACTTCGTTGAAACTAAAAGATATTAGAAAATATCCGTGGATCGGGCTGGGCAGGGAGAGCGCGACCTACGCTCTTTATAAAGATTTTTTCATACAGCACGGTGTAGATTTTGAGCCGGACATGGAAGTGGAGACGTCGGATCTTATGCTGCCGCTTATTGAAAACAACTTTGGTATCGGTTTTGTGCCGGAGAAGATTGCCGCGCCTTTGATTGGGGAAGGGAAGCTCGTACAGATACCGATAGACGGCGATATCCCGGGGCGGTCTATACAGGTTGTTTCCGATCGGGGACGGGGGAAAAATTTTGCGGCGGACACGCTCTATAAATATTTGAAGAACTTTTCACAGAAAATATTTTGATATAAACAAATTTTGTGTCTGCGCGCTGTTTGACAAAAACTTAGTATGTGCAGAATCGGGGCAGAAATGGAGAAAATGATGGATATCAATTTATATTATCAGGAGAAGGGTGAGGGCGAGCCGTTGTTACTTTTGCACGGAAATGGAGAGAACGGCGCTTATTTTGTCAATCAAGTGGCTTATTTTTCCGACAGATACCGGGTGATTACGGTGGATACGAGAGGACACGGGAAATCCCCGCGGGGGACGGCGCCTTTTACCATGGCGCAGTTTGCTATGGACTTACAAAAACTGATGGAAAAACTGGAGATACACAAAGCAATCATACTGGGCTTTTCCGATGGCGCAAATATTGCCATGAAGTTTGCGTTAAAATATCCGGATCGGGTGAAAGCGCTCATCCTAAACGGCGGGAATCTGGATACGAAGGGGGTCAAGAGAAGCATACAGATTCCGATAGAGATTGGCTATCGGTTTGCAAAACTGTTTGCAAGAAAGTCGGAAGAAGCGAAATCCCATATGGAAATTTTGGGATTGATGGTGAATGAACCGAATATTCAGCCCGAAGAACTGCGTGCGATTCAGGCGCCGACGCTCGTCATTGTGGGAACGAAGGATATGATTAAGCGGGAGCATACGGAAATCATTGCGCAGAGCATACCGAATGCGAAGCTTTCCGTGATTTCGGGGGATCATTTTATCGCAAATAAGAACCCGGAGGCGTTTAATAAAGTTGTGGAAGATTTTTTATGGACAAGTCCGTAGAAACATATTTCTTCCTTTTAAAGACTTTTTCTTGACATAGTCAGAGAAAAGCTATTTTCAGCAGTTTATTTATTGCCGCAAACAAATTACAGACGCTTTTTGACAATCATATTCCCCAGATATCATTGAAACAATTTATGCTGCTTTCCATTGTTCGACAGTCGGGGGAACCGTTAACCTTTACGCAGTTGGGAAATATATTAGGCTGTTCCAGACAGAATATAAAAAAACTGGCGGAAATTTTGGAAAAAAAGGGGTTTGTTACCATTCAGCAGAGCCCCCATGATACAAGAGCCATGTGCATCTGTCCAACAGAAAAAGTGAATGATTATTTTGCCAATGATTTTTCAGAATATCAGGAGGAGCTGAAATATCTTTTTGAAGTTTATTCGGACAAGGAGATTGAAACACTTTTCATATTATTATCAAAACTGTATGAGGGGATAGATCATTTGGAAAAGAGGATTACCAATAGGGAAAATGTGAGTGATAGTGGGCAGCAGGCATTAGAAAATAGCAAAAACAGGAAGAGGTAGGCAGATGAAAACAATCGTCATTTACAGTTCAAAAACAGGATTTACAAGGCGGTACGCCGGATGGATTGCAAAGGAGACAGGAGCGGAATGTCTTCCGCTTGCGGAGGCGAAAAAGAAGGATCTGGCAGGATACGACGCCATTGTTTTCGGAGGCTGGGCGTGTGTGGGCAGTATCAAGGACATCGGCTGGTTTACGGAGAATATGGAACGGTGGAAGGGGAAAAAGCGGATTGTGTTCTGTGTCGGCGCGAGCCCGGTTACTTCGGACGTGGAAAAGTCGCTCGCACAAAATTTTAATGAGCCAAAGTTAGAGGAGGTGAACGTATTTTACTGCCCGGGAGGGCTTAATTATGAGAATATGTCTGTGCGGACAAGGCTGATGATGCGGATGTTTGTGAAGGCGATCAAGGCGAAAAAGGATAAGTCCGCTATAGAGGAAGAAATGGCAAGGGTCATGTCCGCCTCTTATGACATTTCGGATAAAAAGTATATAGAACCGATTATAAAATGCTTGAGGGGATAATTTAATCCTCTCAGCATTTTTTTTAATGTCAAAATCCCCAATTATTGATATAATCTAAGTAGTTTGATACAAAACGACACAGAGACGAAGGCAAGCGCCTTTTGAGAATGCTTTGGAATGGAGAGAGAATCGTATGCAGGGGTTTATCCAAATTTCAAAATACGCGGGAATGCGAAACGACTTGGCGCAGGCGGGCGGTGGCAACACTTCCGTAAAACTGGACGATCGGGTTATGCTGGTGAAAAGCTCGGGGTTTCAGCTTGCAGACGTGAGTGAGAACAGCGGTTATTCAAAGATTGATTACCGTCTGATTGAGGATTATTTTAAAGAAAATCTTTTGGTGGACGGGCAATCCGCAGATACGGCGGCGGAACAGATAGTATTGACGGAGGATGCGGGCAACGCGCTTCTCACGAAGGCACAGATGGCGGGCGGGCGCGCTTCGATTGAGACGTTTCTTCATGCGGTGACGGGGAAGTACACGCTGCACTCCCATCCAACGTTAGTGAATATTTTGACGGCAAGAAAAGACGGCAGGGAAATTCTCGAGGAGCTGTTTCCCGATTCGGTTTATGTGCCTTATCGTAAACCGGGCGCGGCGCTTGCGGAAACTTACTATAAAATCTGTCAGGCGGCAGGGGCGCCGGAAATCATTTTTTTGGAGAGCCATGGGCTTGTGGTGAGCGGCGATCTGGCGGAAGGTGTGATTTCCCGGACGGAAGAGGTACTGGAAAAGATCGCGGCATATTTACAAGTCTCCTATGAGGCGTATCCGAATGCGACAAAGCTCTGGAATGTCTTTGCAGAAATGTCGGCTCTTGCGGACAGGATTGTGTATCTTACCGAGAACCGCTTTTTGTCCCCGGAGACGGCAGAGGGGGATATCTTGAACGAGGAGATGTGGAATCACGCGTTCTGCCCGGACTGTGTGGTTTACGGGTCGAAAAAACCGTTGTTTCTGGCGGATGATTTCAGAGAGGAGGATATTACCTCTTTTATAGAGAAAAACGGGATTCCGGCAATGGTCTGCTATAAGGGGTATTTTTACATTCTGGCGGAGAGTGTGAAGAAGGCGCAGGAGATCGAGAATGTGATGAGCTTTGCGGCGCAGGTGCAGGCGGCAAACCGCTCCCATGAGATTCGATATCTGAGCGAGGGGCAGCAGGACGCGCTCTTAAACTGGGACGCGGAAAAATATCGTCGGAAATTGTAAAAGGGATATGAGGAGCGAATATAAAGATGGCGGCAGAGGAAGCGCTTTGAGCGATTTATATGCAGGCGGATATGAAAATCGAAGTGGTAAAAGCGTGAGCTTTATAGGCAGGGGGATTGTCATATGAACATATTTATACCCATGACGGGTTACGGTTCCCGTTTTGTGGCGGCGGGGTACAAAGAATTGAAACCTTTTATTCCGGTGATGGGAAAGCCGGTTATTGAATGGATTGTGAAAGGTATGTACCCGAAAGACGTACAGTTTATTTTTGTGTGTCGTGGGGAGCATTTACAGAATGACCCTTCCATGAAGGGAAAACTGCTTGCGCTTGCGCCGGGGGCGATCATTGTAACAATAGAAGAATGGGTGAAAAAGGGGCCTGTGTATGACGTGCTTCGCGCGTACAGGGCGTTATGCGCGGCGAGTGAGAACAAAGAAACGCTGGGTTATGTAGATAAAATGCAGGCAGACGGAGACGGGGTGCGGATTGAAGAGAATACGTCGGCTGAAGGTTTTCACAGAGAGGACGGCTGCATCATCAACTACTGTGATTTTTATATGACATGGGATTTTCAGAAGTTTGCAGAACAGGCGAAAGCGCGGGACTGCGACGGGGCGGTGCCTTGCTATACGGGATTCCATCCGAACCTTCTGCCGCAGAACAACTTTTACGCATCCTGTCTGACAGATGCG
>ERZ778495.1036-NODE-1036-length-21431-cov-5.281531_pt1 | contig 21431 bp, 21 predicted proteins | sample MGYA00433100_ERZ778495 | MGnify/ENA primary metagenome ERZ778495 (study PRJEB29527, sample SAMN07138962) | mouse gut metagenome | material: feces | host: mouse | place: China:Nanjing | collected 2016-01-25 ...
CTTAGCACTCGCTATTTACGCCATCGCCGCGTTGTCGTCAGTCAACAATGCCACCATATCGCTTTCTTCCTCCGCCTTGCACTGATACAAATATCAATCACTTAATATACAAGGATTAAGAAAACGGTGTACAAGTAAGCACTAATTTTATTTTATCATTAATTTACGTATAAAATCAATAGTAAAATCTACACCTTTGTCCCCCAATTCACCCCGCCAGTTTTCAGAATGTGGTTCAATGCTTAAGCCGCCTTGATAACCTTTAGCATATAAAATTGCAAGGAATGCTCCCCAGTTTGTTATATCCATTCCTGCTGGCGGATCGTCAAAGCGTTTTCCGTCAATTGTAAGTGCCCCCTTGATATGAACATGAATAAAACGTTCTCCCCAATCCTTCGCTTCTTGTAAATAATCTCCTCCTGCATAAATACTATGTGAAGTATCATATTTAATATACAAATCCTTTAAATATCCATGAATTATAGTGAAAGCCATCGGATCGCAGACAAAATTATTCCATCTGCAATTATATGTAGCAATTTTGACACCCTTCTCTTTTCCATAAGCGATGAGTTTTTCAAAATATGAAATTGCAAGTGAACAATTTTCATAATAAGAGAGTTCCTCTATATAATTACATCCCGTAATATAAATAGTGCATCCAAGTTTTGCTGCTGCATCAATTAGCTTGCACTCCAAAGAAAGTTCTTCTTTGCAGATTCCCTCTTTACAAATACGTCCGCTTCCCCATCGGCCAACCGCTTGAACAGGAAGTTCATAACGCTCACTGTATCCTTTGATTTCATCAACGTGTTTCAGAAATTCCTCTGCTCGGTCATTCACATCCAATTCCACAAAGGATAGCCCTTTTTCCTTTACTCTTTTAAAATCCTCTTCCTGAATCCAAGAAATCATTCCCAGCGTCATTCTAACTCCCATCCTTTCCTTATCAACCTCTAAAACCTTTTTCTTCCATTTCACATAAGCAAGCTATTACGCAAAATAAATGGTTTTTCCTGTTTTTGCAGACTCATAAATTGCCTCCAAAATCTGTGTTACTACCATAGCCTGCTCTGGAAATACTGTTAATGGTTTTCCATCCACAATTGCTTCATAAAATACTTTCTGTTCTGTATCTTCTGGTTTATCTGCCGTACCATCATAAAATGCGACACCACCTGCATTCAAATCTGGTTTCTCAACACATTGTCTGCCATACTGTACACGGTTAATGCGTAAACCATCCTTCATATCTGCACCAGCCTTCGTTCCACAGAGCGTTGTTTTTGCTTCGTCCACTTCCAAACTATTTAGTGCCCATGAAGCTTCCAAATGAATAGTTGCGCCATTTTTCATTTTAATAAAACCGAATGCGGAATCTTCAACCGTAAACACTTCCGGATCCCAGTCCCCCCACGCATTACCAGTATCCTTCTGATCTGCCAACTTGCGAAATACGGAACCAGTTACAGATTCTGGCTCGTAATTATCCATCATCCAAAGTGTCAGATCCAATGCGTGCGTTCCAATATCAATTAACGGCCCACCGCCTTGTTTCTCTGCATCCAAAAATACGCCCCAAGTGGGAACTGCTCTTCTGCGGATCGCGTGTGCCTTTGCATAATAAACTTCTCCAAGATCACCGTTGGCACAAGCTTTTTTAAGATATTGCGAATCGCCTCTGTAACGATTCTGATATCCTATTGTCAGAATCTTTCCAGTTTCTTTTGCTGTCTGAACCATTTCCTTTGCTTCTGCAAAAGTTTTTGCCATAGGTTTTTCACACATAACATGCTTACCTGCTTTCATCGCTGCTATCGCCACAGGTGCATGTGCATTATTGGGGGTCAACACATAAACTGCGTCCAATTCCTCTTGAATTAAATTCTGATAATCTGTATAAACACGCGCATCACTTGTACCAAACTCTTTTTTTGCTTTGACAGCACGCTCTTCTATCAAGTCACAAAAAGCTACGATATTAAAATTTCCATTTTTTTTCATTGCTGGTAAATGCTTTGCATTTGCAATACCACCACATCCTACAACTCCAACATTTAACGTTTTCATACTATTTTTCTCCATTTTGCTATTTTTTTACGCTTTATTTATACTTACGAACGATTAGATTTTCCTTTCTGCACAGCACGTATTGCACGCTTATGCAATATGGGCTATGCAGAAATTGGAAAATCTTAACGGTCGTCAGTATAGACAACTTTTTACACAATTCAAACTTTTTTTCATATTTTCCATAGGGCTTCCATATGTATGGCTGTCCTGCTCAACCACAAGCCACTGTGCACCACTCTCAATTGCAGCTGGTACAACAGCCTGTGCATCAACCTCGCCATCCCCTACTGCCACCAGTACAACTTCTTCATCTTTAACAATAAAATCTTTTATATGCACTACTGGACATCGTCCACTGTATTGATGCAGATAGGTAACCGGATCCGCACCGCCAACTTTTACCCAGCACAAATCAAGCTCCGTTTTTAACTTCTCAGAAGGAATTGTATCATAAAATGCATCTAACTGATAACCGCCCTCTGGTGTTTTTTGGAATTCAAAGTTATGATTGTGGTATAGCAGCTCCATTCCTGCCTGTGCACATTTTTCAGAAATTTTTTCCATCAACTGAAGGGTTTCCTGATATTGGCTTCCACCATACCACCTTTCTTGATTCAAGTAAGGAACGACCACATACTTACATCCAATTTCCTGATAAATCTGCACCGTTTTATCCATATCCATTTTCAATTCATCAATTGGTACATGAGCGCTAACTGCCTGCAAACCAACACGTTTTAAACAATTGCGGATTTCTTCCACAGATTTGCCATAAAGCCCTGCCAATTCTACGCCATCATACCCCATATCCGCAAGCTGCTGCATTGTTTTCTCAAAATCTGCTGCTGCCTCCTCCCGCACTGAATACACCTGTGCCGCAACTGGTACTTTCATTATAAAACAACTCCTTTTCTTTTTTATTTTTCTATTATTTGCACATTTAGTAACAGTTCAGATAACCCATTGAACTGTTACCACAATTATTCTATTTGCCCAAAAGCCAAGCCATTGCTTGCCATTTATTCCTCAAATCGTATCACCTGACAATTCTGTGCCGACGCAAAAATTGCTTCCATAACACGCATAACCCGCGCCACTTCATCTAATTGAATCCGACTTTCTTCCTGCCCTTCCAGCACAGACATCACATTCTGATAAAATTCACAAATATCACTCTTTTCTTCTGGACGTTCCTCTTTAAAAATACTGTCTTCCCGCCGCGGTGCCATTGTCTTTGTCAATCCGGCTGCCGTCCGCACTGGTACCACATCTTCTTCATTTACACCACAGGCTCGCACAATTTTTAGGTTCTCACCCCAATCTTGAATCATTGCTGTACCATCTGTCCCCAGCACGTACCAACGTGGGAGATTGATAAAATTGCTTGTACCTACTTCCACAATCATGTGAACCCCATTTGCAAATCCCAAATCCGCCGTAAATCCATCATCCACCAATTGATTGGTTACATTGGTTAATGTAGCGTAAATTGTTTTAAGTGGTATGCCAGGAAACAGCAGTAGTGCCTGATCCAAAAGATGTACGCCCCAATCAAGTACCATACCGCCGCCATGCTCTTTTTCCTGCCGCCAATCTCCCGGAATTCCACGTGAACCATGCACTCTCGACTCAATTTTAAATATTTCACCCAGCGTGCCTTCCTCTACTACTTTTTTCACCGTTAAGAAATCTTCATCCCAACGTCGATTCTGATGTACCGTTAAAAATCTGCCATACGTTTTAGAGGCTTCTATCATCTGTTGTAAATCTGCGGAACACAGTGTAACGGGCTTTTCACTAACTACATTTTTTCCTGCCGCCATTGCAGCAATTGCAATACTCTTATGCACATCATTGGGCGTTGCCACCAATACTAGATCCACGGTTTCATCAGCCAGAAGATCTTCAAAACTTTTGTATACATAAATCTGTCGAGAACGTGCATACTCTTGGCGTTCCTTTTTAATATCCCAAATACCTGATACGGAAAGATTCTCTATTTTTTCAATTAAATCATAATGCCAGCCTGCCATACCGCCAAAACCAACTATTGCTAAATTATGCTTTTTCATGCCCAATACATGCTTCCTCTCTCTTCAAAAATCAATACATTCTTAAGACATTCTATTGCTTTCAGCAGTCCTTCTCTACCAGACATTAGGCTATCCTCATGTTCAATGCTGATTGCATAATCATAACCTGCCAGACGCAGTTCCGATGCAATTGCTTTCCAAAAATCTTCGCCGTGCCCATACCCTACAGAACGGAATATCCAGGAACGCGCAATCTCATTGCCATAATGTGTCGTATCCAGGACACCATTTGTGGCTGTATTTGTTGCATCCACTTTTGTATCTTTTGCATGGAAATGGAACAACGCACCCGCTTTTCCAAGTTCACGAATACAAACACAAGGATCCATTCCTTGCCAAATCAGATGACTTGGATCAAAATTTGCGCCTATTTCAGGGCCCACCGCCTCTCTTAAACGAAGCAGCGTCTTCGTATTATAAACACAGAACCCAGGATGCAGTTCCAAAGCAATTTTATGGATACCATGTTCTTTTGCAAATGCCACTTTCTTCTTCCAATAAGGAATTAAAACTTCATTCCACTGATACTCTAATATTTCTGTAAAATCATCTGGCCACGGGCAAGTTACCCAGTTTGGTGTGCGATCCGCAGCACTTCCTCCAGGACAGCCTGAAAATGTATTTACTACAGGTACGCCTAATTTCTCTGCAAGCAAAATGGCATTGGTTAAATCATCATCAAATTTCTTCGCAATCTCTGGCACTGGATGAACCATATTCCCATGGCTGCTTAATGCACTGATCTCCAGATTATGTTTATGAATGGTATCTAAAAACACCTTCTGCTTTTCTACATCTGCCAAAAGCTGCGCTGCATCACAATGTGCTTTACCGGGGAAACCACCACATCCAATTTCCACCATTTGTACACCATTTGATGCTAAAAAGCTGCAGGCATCCTCCAATGCCATATCGCCAAGTACCACTGTAAACGTTCCTAATTTCATCTTATTCCCCTCCTATTATCCGTTCAGCATTTTCCCTTCTGCTACTTTCTAAACAGCAAAAAACATTCTTTCCATATATAAAATGTACATTTTTATATTTGTAAAGAAATTGTCAAAAAATAACTTGTTAATTTGACGCCGTATAAAGGTTCAGCTGCAAAGAAGATCATCGCAGGCGTAGCAGGCTACGTCAAGATTATCTGATGCCGTAGATGGGCATTTATACAAGTCAAAGGGATGCGTTATTTATTGACAGTCCTTAAAGTAGTTTTATTATACAAAAAGACAGCAGAAGAAAGATAGCCTTCTTCTGCTGTAAACTCATACGATTTTGCTGTTTTTTCGTGCTTCCAATGGTGTGCACCCAAAATATTTGCGAAACATACGTCCAAAATTATTATAGTCGGAAAAGCCAACTGCTTCCGCCACCTCTGTAGCCATAAAATTTTCTTTCTTTAAAAGATTCATCGCCTTATTAAGACGAACCTCATTGATATATTGTAATGGTGAAACCCCCGCACTCTCTTTAAAAATATGGCAAAAGCGCCCTTCGCTCAAATGTACCAGATCAGCCAAATCCCGATTCGTTATCACCTCTGTATAATGCTTTTCTATGTACTGATATACGGTATTTAGCCGTTCCAACTTCTTTCGCCGCCTTAAACCATCCTCCTCTGAAAGCATTTCGAGTGCATTGTTGCGCGCTAAATATGTGACAAGTTTCAAAAGCTCGCCTTTGCATACCAACCGATAACCTATCTCTTTCCTTTGATATTCCTCATAAATATGCAGCATCAGTTTGGAAATTTCAACATCACCAGAAATAATGGGACAAAAAATAATATTTTTATCCGCAAATTCCTTCGAGAACGTTTCCATATCAAAAATTGCCACAAGTGTTTCCATATTTCCGCCTACACGATTGCCCTCATGTAATACATTACTATTTATAATTACCAAATCCCCTTCTTTTGCTCTTATCTCCTCTTGCTCTAGTCGAATTATAGTCTGCCCATATACCACATAATGCAGTTCAATCTGCTCATGCCAATGTGCATTAAAATATATCCCTTTATTATCACATTTATTTATAATCAATTGAATCGGAAATTCCTGATCTTTAAGAATTTTCTTTTCATAAAGCGCCAAATTTCTTGACATTAATCATTTCTCCCTATTTGTCACAATCGAGTAGAGAAGATTCATCTTGGGGCTGCGCATAAAAACGCTAGTAACTATTCCGCTGTTGGCTTTTTGATATATTATCTTGGAATATCCCCAAAATATGCTCTGCTACTACCTCCTGCGCAAGTGTATCCACCATTACTATATGTTCTGCTGTTTCCTGATAAACAGGTGCTCTTTGCACTATCATTTCCTGAATTTTTGCAAAAGGGTTGTCACATTGCAGCAGTGGTCTTTGCGTATCGTTTTTCACGCGGTCGTAAATCGTTTCAGGAGATGCCTTTAAATAAACTACCATACCAAGTTTGGAAAGCAATTCTCTGTTTTCGCTGCGCAAAGGCATCCCACCGCCTGTCGCAATCACAAGCTGCTCCCTTCCCTCTTTCACAAGCTGCTTTAACAGATCCGTTTCTAGTTGACGGAACTTTTCTTCGCCTTCTATCGCAAAAATATCAGAAATCGTTCTCTGTTGCTGTGTTTCAATAAACGCATCGGTATCCACAAATGTAAAATCCAGCATCTTTGCCAGACATTGCCCAACTGTGCTTTTCCCACAGCCCATATATCCGATTAAAATTATATTTTTCACAAAACACACCCTTCCTCTTTGCAAACATTTCTCCGCAGAATTTCATAAACTTTCAAGGCGCTCTCTTCCGATATTTTGCAGTGATTCCAGAGTTCAAATGCATCAATTCCCTGATACAAAAGCATTTTCAGCCCATTGTATGCCACGCCGCCGCCTGCCTCTACAAGCTTCATAAATTTCGTTTCCCACGGAGTATAAATCAGATCGTATCCATACTTAATATAGAGGTAAAAATCACCGTCCTCAATTACTGCATAATCGGTATTGGGTGCAAGTCCTACACTTGTACATTGTATTACAATATATCGGTTTTCCTCTCCTGTTAAAACATTCTTATAATCAGAAAGCGCCATTGCAGTCACCAAATCTGTTCCCAGTTCCCTGTTTACCTCTGCCGCCACCGCCTTCGCTTTCTCTGCATCTCGATTCAGAAGAACGACACTGCGCGCACTGTTTGCAGCGCACATATAAGTTACCGCACGTCCCACGCCGCCTGCGCCAAGTACAATAATATCCTCGTTCTCTATCGACACCTCATCACTTTTCATCGCTCTAAAAAGCCCTGTAATATCTGTATTATATCCCTTATATCCCTTATCCGTGCGAACCAATGTATTGACTGCCCCGATTTTTTTTGCAAGATCGTCAATATCTTCCAGATATGCAATCACCTTATTTTTGTAAGGCACCGTGACATTCATTCCCAATATATTCAGTCCAAACGCACCCTTCACTGCTGGTTCCAACTGCCCATTCTCCACCAAAAACGGCACATAAATTAAAGGAATACCATTATCCTGTGCCAATGTGTTGTGAATTACAGGCGACTGTGTATGTTCTACCGGATTGCCTATCAAACCGCAAACATGTGTTTTCCCATTTACTTCCATTTCTATATCCATCCCTTTCTCTTATACACAACAACGATTCGATTTTCCTTTCTATACTCAAAAACGATTCAATTTTCCTTTCTATACTTAAAAACGATTCGATTTCCCTTTCTATACTTAAAAACGATTCAATTTTCCTTTCTATACTTAAAAACGATTCAATTTCCCTTTCTATACTTAAAAACGATTCAATTTTCCTTTCTATACAACACATATTGCCTACTTATGCAAGATGGGTTGTGTAGAAATTGAAAATCTTAACATTTTTCAGTATACACAATACATATTATCCATTTATGCAATTTCCTATGGACGCCTATGTGCATAAAAAAACAATACTACTTTTTCCAGAATCCGTTTGAGTACAATCTGTATTTCTTCCTTTGGATGAATCGGCTTAACTAGTATGGAATAAATCCCTGCCTTGTTCGCGCCCCAAACATCCGTAAATATTTGATCGCCCACAAAAAGCGTATTTTTTTCATTCGTTCCCATCTGCTGCATTGCTAGACGATATTTCTCTGGATTTGGCTTGCCTGCCTTATAAATATAAGGAAGCGAAACCACGTCACAAAACATTTTTACTCTTGGTTCCTTATTATTAGAAAGCATTGTGATTTGATAGCCGATTTTCTTCAGCCGTTTTATCAGTGCAATTGCCCGCTCGTCTGCCGGTGCTCCATGTGGAACCAATGTATTATCAATATCAAAAATAATGCTTCTGTAACCCTTACGATACAGTGCTTCAAAGTCTATTTCATACGTAGAATTAACATAATCCTTGGGATAAAACCCTTCCAGCATAAAATCTCCATTCTGCCGCCCTTTTCACACCGACAAACGATTCGATTTTCCTCATCTAAATGTTCATCAGCATGGCAGCGTATCTTAATTTTGAACTATTTCTAGTCCGCTGCTTCTTCATTCCTCATATAAAAAATAATAGTGTACTAATCCGCTAAATCTGCCGCTTCCAGCAAAAGTTTTGTGTAATCTGTCTTGGGATTTTCATAAATATCTTCCACTGTACCCTGTTCCAAAATAACACCACTTTGCATAATCATCACCCTGTCACACATTTGATAAACAACGCGCAAATCATGTGAAATAAAAAGAATCGAAATTCCCATTTCCTTGTGCAGTTTCAGCAGCAGTTTGATAATCTGTGCCTGAATAGTCACATCCAACGCAGATACCGGCTCGTCAGCAATTAAAAATCCTGTATCACACAAAAGTGCTGACGCTATCGCAATCCTCTGACGCTGCCCGCCGGATAATTCCGCCGGATAGTGCTCTTTGATTTTTATATCAATTCCCACACGCTCCAGCATTTCATCCACCTGATTCCTTCGCCAGTCACGCGCCTTTTTCTGGGAAGCCACCCCATCGCCTTGCTTTCTCCTACGCAACGGCTCCTCCAAAATCCAGCCGATTTTTTTAGCCGGATTTAACGCGGCATATGGGTCTTGGAATACCATCTGGGGGTTTGAGCAGTCCAGTTGGATTTCCCCGTCAAACTGTTTCTGCATACCAAGAATTGCTTTTGCAAGCGAAGTTTTTCCGCAGCCACTCTCTCCCACAAGCCCTAAAACTTCCCCTTTCCTCATGGTAAAAGATACGTTTTTCAGTACGTGCTGCTTTGTATTTTTATGTTTCAAAAAACCGCCTTTATTCGTATAATATACGTTTAAGTCCTTTACTTCAAGTATATTTTCTTTCAAAATGAATACCCCCGTATTACGCCTCCATCAATTTTCATAAAATTCCAAACATCTTCCGTCGTCAACGGTTGATAATTTTTTGATATCCTATTTTTGAATACTCATAGAACGTATTTCTATCAACTAATTTTTCCTTAACAATTTCTTCTATTTCTGACCGAATCCAGTATTTCACTGGTTTCTTTCTCAGCTGCTCTCTCCAATGCTCCAAATTCACCTGATAAAATAATCCTTTTCCATTATTTGAAATTAATCTTATTCCATCTGTTCCATAATAAGGTTAATATTTTCTTCAATCGGTTTCATTCCATCCATTCTTATAATCGGGCAGTTTAAACATTGTGCCCATTCTTCAATGGTATTTTCGGCTCTCGATGCAACCAATTGAAAAATTTTTTCTTCCCATTCATACAATACACATTCCAATTTTATACAACGATTTTCTTTAACTTTGGAATCGCATTAATTAAATTTTGGGTATATAATTCCTTAGGATGCTGAAAAATCGCAAGCGTTTCCCCCGCTTCCACTACATCTCCATTATGCATAACAAGGATTTTTCCGCACAGGCGTTTTACAAGGCTTAAATCATGGGATATAAATAAAATCGACGTTTTCTTTTCCCGATTCAGTTTTTGCAGAAGTTTCACGATCTGCAGCTGTATTGTTACATCCAGCGCAGTTGTCGGCTCGTCCGCAATCAACAGCTTTGGCTCGCAAATCATAGCAGAAGCTATCATAACACGCTGACGCATTCCCCCCGATAGTTCATGTGGATATTTTTTATATACTTGCTCTGGATTTTCCAATTCTACATTTCTTAGGCTTTCGATTGCAAGTTGATATCGTTCCTCCTTGCGCATCTGCGGTCTGTGAATACGCAGACTTTCCTCAACCTGCCAGCCGATCCGCTTGACTGGATTTAAGGAAGTCATTGGTTCCTGAAAAATAATGCCAATATCGTTTCCTTGATATTTGCGAAGTTCTGAACGCTTTGTATGCAGCAGTTCCGTTCCCTCAAATAAAATTTCACCTTCGATTTTCATATCATGACGGCGTAAAAGTCCAGCGATTGCCATTGCTGTCATAGATTTGCCCGATCCGGACTCCCCCACAATCCCTAAAATCTCGCCTTGCGCAAGCTCTAAATTCAAATTTTTCACCACCTGCTCTGGTGCGTCATGATCGTGAAACTCAATATTTAGGTTTTTTACCACTAATAAACTGCCCATATTCTTCCCCGCTATAATTGTACTATATACGATTTCCGTATTATTACGATTCTAAAATATTAAATGTAGGAATATCCGCCTTTCTACACTGTTTTTCAAATTGATTCCTATGAATAAAGTAATTGTATTCTGTCATCTGAATACTGGAATTAAAAGTCGGAAACTATTCTGCACGCAGCAACAAAATCAGTGCCAATAACACTGTTGTTTCTATCTACTTCAATCCATCTGCCACCAGAGAAAATCCTAACACCAACAAAATGATCATTAATCCCGGAAATATGGCATATCCAGGTGCGGAGAAGAGATAGCTCTGCGCCTCGGAAAGCATACTTCCAAGACTTGCATCCGGCGGCTGTACACCAATTCCCAGATAACTCATCCCCGCCTCAGCAAGTACTGCATTGTTAAAACCGATCATAATCGACGACGTTAACACCGTCGCCGTATTTGGCAAAATATGCACGAAAATAATACGCAGCGTCGGCACACCTGCCAGTTTCGCGCTTTTTACATAATCCATATCGCGGTATTTTATAAATTCTCCCCGCACAATTCGCGCAAAGCTTGGAATAAATGCAATTCCCAACGCCCAAACTACATTATATTTATTACCTGTGCCAAAGATACTGACAAACACCAATGCAAGTAAAATACTAGGAAACGCAAATACAACATCATTAATGCGCATAACAATTTCATCCAGCCAGCCGCCAAAATATCCTGTAAATGCACCAATAAGCACACCGCTTGCTGCGCCAATTACAATTGTTGCAAATGCTATTAAAAATGTATTTCCCATTCCTTTCAGCACTCTTGAAAAAATATCCCTGCCAAAATTATCACATCCCATAATATGCTCTAGACTTGGCGCTGCCAGTTTGACACTGCTGTCCATTTTGGTTGGATCATATGGCGTATAAAAAAACCCTACTAAAATCATTAATATCATAACACTTGTTATAATTACGCCTATTATTAAATTTGGCGGATATGTTTTTCTTTTTTTCATAGTGAATCCCGCCCTTTCTCATCAATACTAATTCGTGGATCAACGATTTGATAAATAATATCCACACAGAAATTCGCAGCAATCACAACAAATGCAATTAATACAATAATCGTTTCCACCACTGGATAATCTCTGTAAGAAATGGAAGTTAACAGTATCCGTCCGATTCCCGGAATATTAAAAACCTGTTCGATTACAATACTCCCTACCAGCATATCGGCAAGCGTCATTCCCCAAAGTGTTATAATTGGTATCATCGCATTTCTAAGCACATGTTTATATAAAACCTTATTGGTATTGTTTCCTTTACTATATGCGGTTCTCGTATAGTCCTTTTTTGCCTCCTCAATGCAGGAGCTTCGCAGCAATTTTACTGACATTGCAATTTTGGGCAATGCAATTGCAATACAAGGAAAAATAAGATATTTCATAAAACCGCCAAAATCTGTTTCATAAGAAATAAAACCGCCGGGCGTAAACAGTTTGAACACTAGCCCAAATACATACGTAATCAGAATACCCATAAAAAAATGAGGAACAGACATCATAATTTGTATTACTACCATAAGAACCCTGTCCACCCATTTACCGCTGTGTTTTGCGGTATAAATGCCAATTGGCAGTGAAACCACTACCATAATTGCAAACGAAATCAATGCCATTGTAATGGTTATCGGCAGTTTCGATAAAATCATATCCCGTACGGGCATATTGTATTTATAGGAAGTTCCAAAATCCCCCTTGACAAATCCGGAAAGCCACAAGGCATACCGCTCCAAAAAGGGCTTATTTAAACCCATTTGTTCCCGCAGCACTTCTAAACGTTCCGGCTCCACATCCGTTCCCAACATTGCAAGCGCCGCATCACCGGGAATTATATCAAAAGCAAGATAGACGAGAAATGAAATGCATAAAAGCGTTATCAACATCGTCACCAGCTTTCTTCCTACATATTTCATACCTCGTCACCTCTTGCCATTTTAATGTGTTATACTCACGAGCGATTAGATTTTCTTTTCTGCACAGCACGTATTGCCCGCTTATGCAATATGGGCTGTACAGAAATTGGAAAATCTTAACGGTCGTTAGTATATACTCACGAATAATTAGATTTTCTTTAATTGAAATCTCTCAATGTTTGTTAATATTTTTATTCTGCTAAATAAAGTTTAGAAAAGTCCTGTATATACAGCGGATAAAATTCATAGCCAGCATACTTTTTGCTGATTGCTACTAATTCACACATATCCTGTATATAAACATTTGCTGCTGTATTGGTGAGAATGGTTTCACATTCCTTATAGTAATTTGTCGCACCATCATCATCCATAACTGCCTCCGCAGCCAATGCATTATTATATGCTGCATCATATTCTGCATTACTATAATTTATAAAATTATTGTGTGAATCAGAGCGGAAACGACTTAACATTGCACCTGCTGTTAACGTGGAAGCATCCACACCTACAACTGTTGCCTCAAAATCCCTTCCTTGATACACATCACTCAACCATGTTTCCCACTCAATCAACTCAATATTCGCTGTTACCCCAATCTGCTTATACTGTTCTACAAGCACTTGCGCAGTATCAACGTGCTGTTGATAATTAGAAGGGACTTTCATTGTAAATGTAAATCCATCTGAATAACCAGCTTCCGTCAACAATTCTTTTGCCTTTTCTATATCTGTGGGATATGTATTATTCAATTCTTCCATATAATACTTCCCAAAAGCCGGAAACATACTGCTTCCTACGGGCGTTCCCTTGCCTTCCGAAACGAAATCCATAATTTCCTGCTTGTTTGTTGCATAGCAGAGTGCTTTGCGCACAAGTTCATTATCAAATGGTGCCTTAGTGTTATTGAGATATACAGCCTGCACCAAATTCATAGTACCCTCTAAAATTTCAAATTTATCGCTTAGTTCTGCTGCCTGCGCTGTAGACACACGTGCAATCATATCTACTGCACCGCCCTCCAAATTCATTACAATAGAATCCGCGTCTGCAATCACTTTTAATGTAATGTCTTTAATGTGCGCTGGCTCTCCCCAGTAATCGTCAAAACGTTCCAAAACAACATTTTCCTGTAGAGAACGTGAAACAAACTTATATGGTCCCGTACCAATGGGATTTGCTTCTAAATCTTCTACGCCTGCCGGCACAATCGCCGCCTCAATCGTTGCGCAGATTGCTACAAAAATACTGCTTGCTTCCTTTAATGTTACTACAATCGTGCTGTCATCCGGCGTTTCCACGCTCTCAATATTTTTAAACGCCGATATAATAGGCTCTCCCCCATTCATACCGGCGCATTTTTCAATCGAATACTTCACATCCGCAACCGTAACAGGGTTTCCATCATGGAACTTAATGCCATCTCTTAACGTAAACGTATACACTAAACCATCTTCTGACATTGTATAGCCGCTTGCTACAGCTGGAAGCAGATTGCCATTGCTGTCAGGCTTATATAAACCTTCGTAGATATTAAATAGGATTTCCTGTGTACCAGAACCTTCTGCAAGATTCGGATCCAGACTATTTAAGTCCTGTGGAATACCAATTGTAATCTGCGATGCCACATCCCCCGTTGTTTCTGGCGTCTGGCTGGAAACTTCTGTGTTATTTTCACTTGTTTCCGAACCATCGCTGCCGCTCTCTGTTGCGGGTGTGGTTGCAATCTGTGTAGAGCCTTGCTCCGCCTTATCACCTGCGCATCCGCCCAGTGCAATAGTCAGTGTAAGTAACATACTTACGAAAAGACCTTTCGTTAATTTGTGTCCTCTCTGAGTCATGTCTTTACTCCTTTTCTTATTCTTTCTCTATTCAGTTTTCAAAATAGTGTTTCAGAAACATACTTTCCAAACACCTGCTGATACATACTGGTACGATCACACAATATATGGTATCGTCCTGCTGTTATCAATTGCGTTACCACAGTAAACCATAAAAGAATCACTATTCTTTATAAACCCCTGCTATGCTGCTCGCAACGACACAAACACTCTATAAGAGAGCTGCTGCTCCTGCATGCCTCACTATAAATGCTTTCTACACTGTGTGCAAAGCACTTTAGGAACATTTCTTATCTGTTTAAATATTGCCGCACACTCTTTAACATCGTTCTCTGTCCGATTGGATTATAAACAATAACATTTCTCAACGCCTTACTATCCTAACATGTAAAATTGTATACAATATTCTATAAAAAAGCAAGTTTTTTTCTCTACAAACTTGTATAAAATAATGAACAAACGTTGATACCTTATTTATCCAACACCTTTTTTAACTCGTCCATAAACGTGTTAATATCTTTAAATTCACGATAAACAGACGCAAAACGCACATACGCCACAGCATCTAAATCTTTTACCTTATTCATTACCAATTCACCAATCACCTGACTGGAAACTTCTTTTTCCTCCATATTAAAGATTTCTGTTTCTACGGCATCTATCAATTCATTAATCTGCTCTACGCCTACTGGCCTTTTATGGCAGGCACGCAGTACGCCTGCTTCTATCTTAGAGCGATCATATGCTTCCCTGTTATTATCCTTTTTAATGATTATTAAGGGAATAGTTTCCACCTTTTCATAGGTTGTAAAACGCTTGCTGCATATATCACATACTCGTCTTCTGCGAATAGAATTGTTATCCTCCGCCGGTCTTGAATCAATTACTCTTGTATTCTCATGATTACAATACGGACATTTCATGCCCACACCTCCCTGCCCATCTTTCTATTTTTAGTATAATTGATGTTTTTATTTGTGTCAACGAAATGAAAAACTATTTTTATAGATCCACTTTGACAAACGGCAACAACTATTCCTGTTTTGATATTTTCTGTGCCTCTGCATACGTACCAATCAATAGGGTTGTCCGATAACTTCTTCTATCTATTAAGAACTGTACAGAAATTCCTTGTCACAAGTAATTTCTGTACAGTTCCTATACTCACAAGCGATAAACTTTACCATATAACTCAAGATAATTACGCTCGTAAGTCGACATTATTGGAAAATTTAAGCGCTCACAAATATAAATTAAATATCTACCAATATAATATCTGGTCCAATCTGCTTAATGCTACAATATGGTATTACAATTACAGAATCGTCTGTCAGCATTCCCCATAATCCCTTACATCCCGGAACCATTATCTTACAGATACACCCCTTGCATTCATCAAATTCTATATTGCAGACGTGCCCTAATCGTTTACAATCCTTGATACTAATAACTTCTTTCTTTTTAAAATCTGTATACAGCAAAAAAACCACTCCCTTTCCCGCCAAACGGATACATATATTATCATATGCCGTTGCGGGATTGGGAGTGAGAGATTTATTTGTTCGTTATTTATCTGTTTGGTAGTCTATAGTACTCCCTGAGCAAATCCTTCTTAACCGCTCAATCTCTCTTTATTCAAGATTATTGTGCTCGTGAGTCGGCGTTATTGGTAAATTTTGGCGTTCGCCAGTATAAATTCTTAAGAAAACATATCATTTACATGAACTTTTATCTATTAATAGCACTAAAGCGAACAAAATTGAATTACTCTACCAAAACATTACAAAAAGAAACATCCTTAATCAAAAAAATAAGGAATTATCAGAATATAATGTAATTTCTCCAATATATTATGTGATTCATTCCATATCACAACGATATATTGTTGGAAAATTACATTTCCTGACAATCCCTTATCATATCTTATATTAATAATAAAATCTTCGATTCACGCTAACTTCCATTCGTCCGCTTTTGCGGACATATTAATCAGGAGGCGTGAAATCTCCGATTCACGCTAACTTCACATCTACAACTTCTACAACTTCCTCTGCGGATTTTGCTAAGAGAATCATATAATAGCCTGCGTCAATCTTAAAGCAGCGGCTTTCCTCGTCATAGTATGTAAATGCACTTTCATCCAATTCCAACCGAACTTGCTTGGTTTCGCCAGCTTCAAGAAATACTTTTTCAAATGCCTTTAATTCCTTCGCTGCCTTCTTTACCTTAGGAAGTTTGTCCGCAACATAAATCTGTGCAACCTCTGCACCGGCTCTGTCACCAATATTGGATACATTAAAAGTAACTTCAACACGCTTACTTTGTTCCCCATCTTCAAGAACATTCGCAGCAAGTCCTGACATTACAAATTCTGTATAAGAAAGCCCATATCCAAATGGAAATGCTGTCTTCACATCATAGGTATCATAATAGCGATAGCCAATAAAGATATCTTCGCCATACTTCACGGATGCACCACCGGGAAACTCGCCAAGTACAACTGCCGGACAATCTTGTTCTGTAATAGGAAATGTTTCTGGCAAACGACCTGACGGATTCACTTTACCGAAAATAACTTCCGCAAGCGCATATCCGCCTTCCATACCAGCATACCAACTGCAGCAAATGGTAGATGCTCTGTGACTCCATGCACTCATATCTACTGGAGAGCCTACCTGAAGCACAACAATTGTATCTGGCCGAACTTCCAATAGGCTAGCAATTAACGCATCCTGTCCATATGGCAGTTTCATATCTGCCCGATCCTGTCCTTCTGTGTCAAAATCATGTGTTAATCCACCCACAAATATCACAGCATCTGCATCCTTAGCTGCTTCTATCGCCTCTTCTCGGTATTTTTCGTTCATTTCTTCCTGCAAAGCCTGTCTTGCTCTCTTTTTTTCTTCCTGTGCTTCTTTTACTGCTGTGGATTCTTTATCCTGATTTAAGCTGTCAGCCTGACCGCTTTCACTATCTCCCATATTCGCCCATATGTTACCGACGTCATTGTTATAATATCCTGGTTTGTATACAATCTCTGTATTTCCGCCAAGCACCATATGGAATCCCATTAACGGCGTAATTTCGTACAATGCTTTAATTTCGGCACTTCCACCGCCCGACGCCTGCTGCCGATTCGCATTATCTCCAACAATCAGTAACTTCTTCACTTTCTTTGCATCTAATGGAAGTATATGATTATCATTCTTTAACAATACAACCGACTCTCGTGCTGTTTGACGCAGTGCTGCCTTATCTTGATAATCATTATATGTACCAGCACATCGCTCGCCATCCAGCATATGGAGTGCATTCATCACATTTAAAATATGGCGTACTTTTTCATCAATTTTTGCAACGGCAATTTCGCGGTCAATTTTCCCTTCCTCAATCATCTTCATTAACGGATCGGCAAGGAAATATTCATTAAAGTTGTTCATTACAGACATTTCCATATCCAAGCCATTCATCAAGGCTTCTTCTGTATCATGAACACCACCCCAATCAGAAATAACGATGCCCTCAAATCCCCATTCTTCACGCAAAATCTGGTTCAGCAAATAATCATTATGACAGCAATGAGAACCACGCAGCTTATTGTATGCTCCCATAACACCCTTTGCTTTTCCCTTTTTCACAGCCGCCTCAAATGCAGGCAGATAAATTTCCCGTAATGCCCGTTCGCTTACCTCTACATCTACATCAAGACGTCGTGTTTCCTGATTATTCAGTGCGAAATGCTTCACACAGGAGGAAACATCATTTTCCTCAATACCCTTTACCAAAGGTACTACCATTTCTGCAGCAAGACAAGGGTCTTCTCCCATATATTCAAAGTTCCTGCCACACAAAGGTGTACGCATCATATTCACGCTTGGCGCCAAAATCATATCCTTACCACGCCCTCGCGTTTCCTTGCCAAGAATCTTTCCAGTTTCGTATGCCAAATCTCTGTTCCAGGTTGCCGCAAGTGCAGTATTGCTTGGCAGATAAGAATCATAATCATAGGATAATCCTATATTTGCCCAAGAATCTGTTTGAAAATCCCTGCGTACTCCCATTGGTCCATCAGAAGTCCGAAATGGCGGAATCCCTAGCCGCTCAACTCCTTTTGTGGCAAACAACTCATTACCATGCACCATGTCCAACTTCTCCTGCAGCGTAAGTTCAGAAATTAAACCCTCAATCTGATCTTTGTTCATATTGAACATACCTCCTTGTAACTTATATTTTAATGGACTCTAAATTTTCACTATTGTTCTTATTTTCTTGTGTAAAATTCTTTCATTCTATCTTCTGCTTATCTGTGAGCAAGTTCCCTTAATTCGCTTTCCTCACCTAAGGAACTGTAGAAAAATACAATATTCCAACAAAGGAAGTTGTTTGCTTTCTGTAATCTCAAACAATTTATTGAACATCGGCAAAAGGCTCTTCTCAAACTGAATCAAATCTAATTCATGATGTCCTTGCATAGCCAAATCCGACGGTCTTATCTTCAATTTCAGGAATTAAATCTTCTTTCACAAACTGCTCCCCAAAACGTGCCAACAAAACCAAATAATCTTTCATACTTATATAACGCTACACCTTCGTAACTTTCTTGGGCATCCGCCATCGTATCACCAAATCCACCGCAATCGCTGCCACAAACATTATAATTCCCAAAAGCTGTGACACAGCAATCTGTGTGCCGGGAATCAGCAGCCTGTCTGTACGAATCCCTTCAATAATAAACCGTCCAATCCCATAACCGCCAAGGTAAATCAAACACATCTGCCCATGATATTTCTTCCGATCATGATATATCAGCATAAAAATCAATAATGCTAAATTCCAAATACCCTCATATAAAAACGTTGGATGAACCTGAATAAAATTAACATCCCCCATAGCAAACATACCATCCAGATGCGATGGAGCAATATCTACAGGTCTTACAGCATCAACTGGCAAGCGCATAGCAAACAAAGAATCCGTATAACCGCCAAAAACTTCCCTATTAAAGAAATTTCCCCAACGGCCAATAATCTGTCCTAGCACTAGTCCATACACACCACAATCCCCAATCTGATAAGGTGAAAGCTTCTTTATCCTGCAATAGATAAATAATGTAGCAAACGCACCAATCACACCACCATAAATCGCCATACCGCCCTGTCTGGTATTAAAAATACTTAGTAGATTATTCTTGTACATATCCCACGAAAATACAACATAATAAATTCGTGCACCAATTACAGAAAACAAAACTGCATAAATAGCAAAATCCCATATAATATCGGGATCCATCTGCTCCCATTTTGCGATATGCACTGCCATTAAAACGCCAAGTACAACACCAATCCCAATAATCAGCCCATAAAAGGCAATCTCAAATCCAAATATTGTAAAACTTCTTGGCAATCCTTCAAAATAAATTCCTAAATTCGGAAAAGCAATGTCTTTTACGTCCATTATATCAGGCATAAGTTCCCCTTTCTATACATTAAACCGGAAAAGTATAACATCCCCATCCTGCACTACATATTCTTTGCCTTCCAGTCCCACAAGCCCTTTGTCCTTCGCGGCTGCAAGAGAACCATTCTCCAACAAGTCCTTATAGTTGACGACCTCCGCACGAATAAACCCACGTTCAAAATCTGTGTGAATTTTACCAGCCGCCTGTGGTGCTTTCGTTCCAACCCGAATCGTCCATGCACGGCATTCATCTTCACCGGCTGTCAAAAAACTAATTAACCCAAGCAAACGATAACTTGCTGCAATTAGTTTGTCCAAACCAGACTCCTTTAGTCCTAAATCTTCCAAAAACATCGCTTTTTCATCATCATCTAATTCTGCAATCTCCTGCTCAATCTGTGCACAGATCACAAAAACTTCAAAACCCTCTTTTGCTGCATATTCCCGCACTTGCATAACGCCTTGATTGTCTGCACCGTCATTTGCAAGATCATCTTCTGCAACATTTGCTGCAAAAATAACGGGCTTATCGGTTAAAAGATTATATCCATTTCTCCAAAGAACCTCATCATCGTCCTCTGTCACAAAACTTTTTGCCATATTTCCGTTTTCCAAGTGCGCTTTTAACCGTTCTGCAAGCGCAAGTTCTTTTGCCTGTGCCTTATCGTTCTTCGCACCACGGGATACTTTTGCAATGCGGCGTTCTAGTATTTCAATATCGGAAAAAATCAATTCTAAATTAATGGTTTCAATATCCCTAAGCGGATTAATGCTTCCATCTACATGTACAATATTTGAATCCTCAAAGCAGCGTACTACATGAACAATTGCATCCACCTCTCGGATATTGGCAAGGAACTGATTACCAAGCCCCTCCCCTTTGGAAGCGCCCTTTACAAGCCCCGCAATATCCACAAATTCAATCACTGCTGGTGTTACTTTCTTTGTCTTGTACAAATCACCTAACAGCTTTATCCGCTCATCCGGCACGGCAACTACGCCTACATTGGGATCAATCGTGCAAAACGGATAGTTTGCCGACTCTGCACCTGCCTTTGTCAAAGAATTAAATAATGTACTTTTCCCTACATTGGGAAGCCCTACGATGCCCAGCTTCATTTTTGATTACACCTACCTCAAACCCCTTGATATTAAAGGGCTTTCGCCTTTCTCTTTATTTTTTACACTAATTGTCTTTTTCTCCGTCCTATCCCGTTTTGCAGTTGAAGGGCTTAGCGTTGCAGCTATAAACTAAGAACACCACTGTAAATTCCCCCCTTTAATTGCTTTCGATCACAAATAATCATAAGAAACTGTAGAAAAATAAGTGACACATCTTGCTTGTCTATTTCTCCAATCTTGCAAGAGAAAAAACATAGCCCACTACGCCTACGTTTTTTCTCCTACAATCTTGAAAAAATATCCTGCGCAATCT
>ERZ778495.1038-NODE-1038-length-21421-cov-6.435458_pt1 | contig 21421 bp, 25 predicted proteins | sample MGYA00433100_ERZ778495 | MGnify/ENA primary metagenome ERZ778495 (study PRJEB29527, sample SAMN07138962) | mouse gut metagenome | material: feces | host: mouse | place: China:Nanjing | collected 2016-01-25 ...
CGAACCCCCGACCCTCTGCTTGTAAGGCAGATGCTCTGAACCAGCTGAGCTAAGCACCCTTTCTTGCTTAAAGCGATGCAAAGGTAGAGACTATTTTTGAATCCTCCAAATATTTTCCCAAAAATTTATCAAAAAAATTCAATTTCGCGTATTTTTATCATTATCCCATACCTCGAGTGCATCCCGCAAAAGAGATACACATTAATTATATAGAAAACACCCTGCTGCCGCCCGACCGTATTCTCTCAGCACTACTCAAAATCGTTAAGCAACCAAGGACCTCCACATTAATATATTTTAACTATTTATAAACCGTATTTATTCAAATATGTGGTAAATTTGCCACATATAACAATTCCAATCAATCATTCTACTGCGTCAGATATCGCACGCACGACACGAACTGCACCCCGGTCAGAAACCAAAGACCCAACACCTCCCCTCTCCCCGCATCGCCTCCCGGGCAACAAGACTTAAAACATTGCCTTATTCTTCCAACAAACCCTTCCATTACCTCCATTGTATTTTGTAAAATACACCTAACTATGTCAACAAAACAAGCACGTCAGCACGACAACACGCACTCCCCGACCACAGACGGGACTCCGCACCACCATTATCAGCATTCCGACTCCGACAACAGACCACACCACGACAGCAACGCCGGACATATCCCCGCATGGGTATTCGTCATCCCGGCTCTCATCCTGGCTGTTGCCGCCGCAATCTTCATCCTCAACCCGGCCGAAAACAACGCCCCGGCCACCGAACTGCTTGTCGGAGACAACGCTCTGGCAAGCGACTCGGCCTATGTGCAGCAACTGCCGGGCATCTGACGCCTCAGCCGCTGCAACACCACCGCCACGACTGCAAACCGTATCGCCGGCTTTGAGGTTATAGAATAAACACCCCGTGTAGCGACCGGGCGTCTTCCCCACCCTATGTCGACGCCCGCACTCTCACGTTAACTATATATGTAGCCTCAATGAACATCCTACATCATCTTATTCCCGCCTTACTGCTCAGCCTTCCGGCCGCAGGCCTATGGTCATGCGCCGGAGAAGAGCAACGCGACAACGTGCTCTTCTCCGAAGTCAAGTCGGTCGACAAACTCATTCTTGCACGAATGACCGTCTCCAAGATGGCCACCATCGACGACATCCCTCTGTCAGAAGCCGAAGGTCTGAAACAGACATCGGCGGCATTGCTCGACGCTCTGAAACTCGGAAAGCGCAAGGCCGCCTATTCCTACGACACATATCTGCGCGCCTACATCGACCTCTCGAGCCTCACACCCGACGATGTGAAAGTCGACGAGAGCACCAAGACCGTCACGCTCTCGCTCCCACCAGTCATGACCGAATATCTCGGACGCGACATGGAGATACGCGAAGACCACTATCGCGTCACCGGACTGCGCTCCGAAATCGACGCAGCCGAGCGCGCCGCCCTAAAAGAGCAGATGAACACTGTGCTCAAAAACGAAGTCAAGAACAAACCGATGTTTCGCGACAAACTCGTCACCGAGGCCAAGGCCAAAGCCCGGACCTATTTCAGCTCACTGCTCGGCAAGGACGGATACAAGGTAATCATAAATTTCAGGGAGGACAGATAAGATGAAACTTTTCGGAACACTGCGACTGCTGGTCATAATCGCCGTCGTCATCCTTGTCGGCGCGGCCGCCATATGGTGGGTCCGCTCACCCAAGGCGTCACGCGTCACAGCCCACGACTCCGCCATCACAGACATCAGTCCTATGGTGCGGCTCTGCGCTCTTGACATATATGAGGACGTGCCCATCAAAGCCTCGATAGGCACCCGACATATGTTTGCCCGCGCCACCCTCAACGGCTCCATAACCTTCGACCTCGAGAACATCGGCCTGAGCGAACAGGGCGACACCATACTCGTGACACTCCCCCGCGAAATAGTCGAGATATACGAATCGACCGATCCCGGTTCCTATCTTGTCATCGACACATGGAACGACCGGTTCTTTGGCTCGGAGCATTTCACCACGCCCGAGGAAAACGCCATCAAGGCCAAGGTGCGCGACAATTTCCGACGCAAAATCTATCGCAAAGGCTATGTCAGACGTGCACGGGCCGAGGCGGCCGACAATCTCACATCGATGCTTTCGGGACTTACCGGCAAGACTGTCATAGTCACCGACCCGACACCCGAAGGCTCCCCCGACATCAGATAATCACCCGGACGCCGCCACACCCAACCGAAGGCAAAAAAGCACATCAACCGGGGGCAAAACACCGTAGGATAATTAAAAACCATTAGCGACACTCCGATTTTCAACTCAATAATCATTCTTTTTAGGTATATACCGAAGCAAATAATCTTAGTAATTTTGCATCAGGATAAAAACCTCATAGTGATCTCTCCTCCCTGTAGGAGATATACGAATGTTATTGTTGAGTAAAAGAATTGCGGCACGGCTCCAAGTTGTGACAACATGGGAGCAATGCCGCTTCTTTGTGTAGATATTTAACACTGTTTTCAACAATACCCCCAAGTTATCAACACAAAACACCCATAAAACAACCACCTATACTACAACATATTACACAAAAATGTTGATAATTTGTAAAAGCATTGTCAATAACATGTAGAAACAATGTCAATAAAATGTCAATAACTACAACAAAAGTTTTTGCAGAAAAATTTGGTGGTTTTAACCAAAATGTCTACCTTTGCAACGCAAATTGTGATGGCGAGATAGCTCAGTTGGTTAGAGCGTCGGATTCATAACCCGGAGGTCCCGAGTTCAATTCTCGGTCTCGCTACAAAAAAGCAGCCTCGGGCATCAATCAAGCGATTGATGCCCGAGGTCTTTGTATATCCACAAAAATAAAAGTCCACCCTCCCATCCCAAAGGAGATACAAAAGTTTCATAAGCTCAATAAGAAACAAAAGTTTGGCTGACCCGAAATCTCGGCGTATCATAGATTGGCGTATCATAGATTAATGTAGCCAAGCCGAAGTTACGATACATCGCAGATTAATACCCACCCTAATTCTGCCTGACGTACGCGTCCCCAGGCATCCGCAACCGCACAGACCCCACGCATGCCACTTCTATATCCCGCAAGGGCGTCCGTAGGACGCAGATTTGGTAGTAACCAGGTTCACCGAAGCGCAGCGGAGGTGTGCCCGGACAAATGACACAATACAATGATGGAGTCCGACAGGACACCGATTATCGGGCGCGATAGCTGATACTGCCCCCTCTCACGATAACCGATGTCCTGTCAGACATCATTTCTTTATAGCGTTATACTGATAATTGTGATATGCTATCTCACACTTACCCCTATCCTGTCAAGACCGCGGAGCGTGTCGACACGCATTATATGTCGCACCGTGACAGGTCGGGTAAGATCGATGTCGGCACGCGGATTGAGCACAATCTCATGCTGGTAATTTGCACCGAAACCGCTGCCGAGCCATCGGCCGTAGACATCTGCAAGCGACACATTGAGAGTGTCGCGATAGCTGCTTTCCTCTCCGTGATAAGTCACCTCAAGCCACAGATTGGAATAAGGATAGTCGTTGGAATGTGTGAGCCCGAACCTCAACGGTCGTCTCACAAGCGAATCATTGTCATGAAGAGCCGTGTCGACAGGCAGCAGGCTCACAGTGTCGCCATAAGCCCACCCGCGGGCCGGCAGGTCGGTCCAGCGGCTGTAATCACGCTGCCCACCCGTACAAGAGGCAACCGCCACCCATAGGGCGGCGATTGCTGTAAGTATGTAGACGATTCTGATCATCTCGCGTTAATAAAATAATATTGCATGACGTGACCGTGGGTCAGGCATTACCATTTTCCTCACCGCGGAAAGCCTTGGGCCCACGACCGGTTGACGGAGCCGTAGCCGGACGTTGCGGAGCTGGCTGACGGTCGCCCTGACGCTGCGAAGGCTGCCGTGCCGGCTGATTGCCGCCCTGTCGCTCGCCCTGAGGCTGACCGCCCTGGCGTTGCTGACCACCCTGACGGTCATCGCGACGCTGCTCTGACTGACGAGCATCGTTGCGCGGCTTGTCCTGACGCTCGGGTCGCTCCTGCGGCTTAGGCTGCGGCTTCTGTCCGGCGAGACGCTGTCCCTTGGGCTTACGGTCGCCACTCTCCTGCCGCTGCGGCTTCTGCTCCTGTCGGGCCTGACCGGCAGCGGCCGGTTGCTGTTGTGCCGCCGGAGCCTGTGGCTTGTCGCCGGTCTGTTGTGGTTTCTTTTTCTTTTTCTTCTTTTTGGCCTTGTCAAAGCGTGTGAGGTCATCCTGCGAAGCCAGGTCGATAGGCTTGGCCTTTTCGCGCTGCTTTTCCTGGCCTTCACGCTCGAGCTTCAGCGGCTTCTCACCCCGACGGTTCATCTCGATTACCTCAAACGCCCTCTCGGCATCTATGGTCACCAGATTGGCCGCCATCTGTTTGTCGGTCGAATAGGTAATCTCCTTCTTGAATATATCGGTCTTGAAGTGATAATATGTATTGTCGGCCGTCTCAAGGCGCACATTCTTCTCGGGAAGAAATTTGGAGCTCTCCACATAGGTGTCCACCTCAAAGTTGAGACAACACTTAAGCTTGGCACACTGTCCGGCCAGTTTCTGCGGATTGAGCGAAATATCCTGATAACGCGCGGCACTGGTGCCGACCGACACAAAGTTGGTCATCCAACTGGCGCAGCACAACGGACGTCCGCACGAGCCGATGCCGCCTATGCGGCCTGCTTCCTGACGCGCGCCTATCTGCTTCATCTCGATGCGCACCTTGAATGTCTCGGCAAGCACCTTGATGAGCTGACGGAAGTCGACACGCTCGTCGGCTATGTAATAGAATATGGCTTTGTTGCCGTCGCCCTGATACTCCACGTCGCCAATCTTCATATTGAGATTAAGTGACTCAGCTATCTTGCGGGCACGTATCATGGTGTCGTTCTCGCGCGCACGGGCCTCCTCATATTTCTCGAGGTCGGCCGGCTTGGCCTTGCGAAACACACGCTTGATCTCGGCATCGCTCTTGAAACCGGCGCGACGCATCTGCATGGCCACGAGACGTCCCGTGAGCGTGACGCACCCTATGTCATGGCCCGGAGTAGCCTCCACGGCCACCATCTCGCCGATCTCGAGCGGCAGCCCGAGCGAGTTGCGGTAATATCCCTTGCGGGTGTTCTTGAACTGCACCTCGACAATGTCGTCGACACCCGCTCCGGGCACTTCGGGCACATCATCAAGCCAGTCGAAACAATGGAGTTTGCCGCGCGGACAGCGGCGGTCTTTCTCTTTCATGAGCCGACCCTCCTTACTTAGCGAAACTTACCGAGCGTGTCTCGCGGATTACGGTAATCTTCACCTGTCCGGGATAAGTCATCTCATCCTGGATGCGGCGTGCTATCTCCTCCGAGAGCTTTTCGGTCTCGACATCGTCAATCTTGTCGGCACCCACTATCACACGCAGCTCACGACCTGCCTGGATGGCATAAGTCTTGATTACGCCGGGATAGCTGAGAGCGAGCTGCTCGAGGTCGTTGAGTCGCTTGATGTAAGCCTCGACAATCTCGCGGCGTGCGCCCGGACGGGCACCCGAAATGGCGTCGCACACCTGCACGATGGGCGCGAGGAGCGATGTCTGCTCTATCTCGTCGTGGTGAGCACCTATGGCGTTGCATATCTCGGGCTTCTCTTTGTATTTCTCAGCGAGCTTCATGCCGAGGAGAGCGTGGGGCAGCTCGGGCTCCTCATCAGGCACCTTGCCTATGTCGTGGAGCAATCCGGCACGACGTGCCTTCTTGGGGTTGAGACCAAGCTCGGCGGCCATGATGGCACAGAGGTTGGCCGTCTCGCGCGAGTGTTGCAGCAGGTTCTGGCCATAGCTCGAGCGATATTTCATCTTGCCCACCATACGTATGAGGTCGGGATGCAGACCATGGATACCGAGGTCGATGGCGGTGCGCTTGCCGGTCTCGACAATCTCCTCCTCGATCTGACGGCGCACCTTGCCTACCACTTCCTCGATACGGGCGGGATGGATGCGGCCGTCGGCCACAAGCTGATGCAGAGCCAGACGGGCTATCTCGCGACGCACAGGGTCGAAGCCCGACAGCACGATGGCCTCGGGGGTGTCATCGACAATAATCTCAATGCCGGTCGCAGCCTCAAGTGCACGGATGTTACGGCCCTCGCGACCGATGATGCGGCCCTTGATTTCATCGCTGTCGATGTGGAATACAGTCACCGAGTTTTCAATGGCGGTCTCGGTGGCAAGACGCTGTATCGACTGTACGACGATGCGCTTGGCCTCCTTGTTGGCGGTCATCTTGGCCTCGTCCATAATGTCGTGTATATAGGCGGCAGCAGCAGTCTTGGCCTCGTCCTTGAGACTCTCGACGAGCTTCTCCTTGGCCTCTTCGCTCGACAGGCCCGAGATGTGTTCGAGAGCCTCCTGAGCCGAGCGGCGCAGACGGTCAAGCTCCTCGCCACGCACTTCGAGAGCCTGGCTCTGAGCCTCTATCTCGCGGCGCAACTGCTCGATTTCGTTGCGGGCCTTGGTGTTTTCGCTCTGCTGCTGATTGAGCTGCGACTGACGCTGCTTGAGCTTGGCCTCCTCGCTCTGCACGCGCGAGAGCCGCTGGTTGGCGGCCTTCTCGGCCTCGGTCTTGATGCGGAGCTCCTGCTCGCGGGCCTCGAGGAGTTTGTCTTTCATGATCACCTCCGCTTCACGCTGGGCGTCCTCGACGATAGTCTTGGCGCGCGAGCGGCCGGTAGACTTCTGCACGGCCATTAATATGCCTATGCCCAGTGCCGCTCCTATCAATGCGATGGCGATATAAAGTAATGCTATCATAAACATGTCTGAATGTTGATAATAAAAAGGATGAATAAAGATATAAAAAAACACACGTGCCGACCCATGCGGGCCCTCGGGCTTGCGTCGGCTCCACGCCTGAAAATTACGCGGGGCTTACGGCCACGGGGCTACGATAGGGTCAATCGTGCGTGATGTGTCGGCATGTGCCGCTCCGGCCGAGGCTTTTGTATGCCTGTGTCGGATTATGTTATGTCGTCAAGAAGCAGGCTGTCAAAAGTCTGCTCCATGCCGTCGAGCATGCTGTCGAGGCTCTCGCCGGCCTCCAGGTTGGAATAATAAAGCTGGGCAAACCTGAAGGTGACCATCGCCAGGACTTCGGCCGACGACTTGTCGCGGAACTCATCCCTCTCCTTCCATTTTTTCCACAGGCCGTTGATATTTTCTTCGGCACGTCTCACCAGCGGCTCCTGACTGTGGGGCACTGTGAGCTGTATGCGTGGCAGGTCGGCGATACGGATGGATATGTTATGTATTTTGTCAGACATCAAATGCTTAACTGAGCGATGCACTTGTCGATTTCGCGCACTAATTCAGATAGGAATGTACGTGTGGCCTCAACGTCCTTATGGTCGGGGGTCAGCACCGACGACACCTTCAGACGCTCTATCTCGGCGTCTCTGAGCGATAATTCCCGCTCAAGACGCAAGACTTGTGCCTGAAGCTCCGCCACCCGGCCTTCGGCCTCTTCCCGGCCTCGCTTCACCACCTTGTATCGGTCGGCGAGCAAGCGGGCTTTGGACTGGAGCCTGTCGATGCGTTGTTGAAGGTTTCCGGCCATTCTTTTCCAAATTTCTACAAAAGTAATAATTTCTTTCCATTTTTCACACCTCCCGCCCTATCTTTTATTTTTACGATTTTATTTTTAACCAAAATAATGTTAATACAAAGCACACATTACACCTTATTATATAGAGTGAGTATTGAAAATAAAAAGCATTATAAAAATATTGTGCCAACGCTTGCCGTGATTGAAAAAAGTTGTACCTTTGCAGTCGGGTAAGTCCTACACGACCAGCTCCCCGAGAACTCCGCCAGGTCTTGATCGAAGCAACGGTATCGGGTCGTAGCGGTGCGATGTAGTAAGCTTACCCTTTTTTCGTATCCCCACCTTCCGTCATTTAACGTCCTTAACATAAATGTGTTAAAAAGCCACGCCGGACCCCTACTTTTTGTTTTACTTTGAACAATTAAAGATTGCTTAACGTTACAAGTTCATAAAGTATCATACTTACTTAGCAAGACTAAACAATCTTCAAAAGTTTCATTCCAAATTTATGAGAGTAATGAAAAAGCAACTGTTTCTTATGGCAGCATTAGGCGGTGTCCTCATGTCGGCCAATGATGTGAACGCACAGGAGACTACAGGTGTAGTAGTCGAAGAGAGCACTTTTGCCGTAGAGCAGGTGCAGTGCAAGGACATTTACACCCCCGGTTCATGGCGCGACAACTGGTATATACAGCTCGGCGCAGGTATGCGCACCCCGATCATGGAACAGGGCACCAAGGAACGCCGCATAACGGCAATCTACAACATTGGCGTAGGCCGCTGGATTTCACCATACCTCGGATTCAGATTCTCGGCCTATTACGGCTCGATGCACTGGCAGAAAGGCGCAATGGCCTCGGCCCGCACAGCCAATCTCAACGTCGACTTCATGTGGGACATGTGTAACTCCATCGCCGGCTACAATCCCTCACGCCCCGTGTCAATCATCCCCTACGTAGGACTCGGCGGCACATTTGTCTATAACTTCCGCAACGTCGATGGTGCCAACGATTACCATGAGGCCGGACGCATCAAACACAACCAGTGGATGCTTCCCGTATCGGCCGGCATTCAGCTCCGCTTCCGTGTAAGCCCCTATGTCGACCTCTTTGCCGAGGGACGCGCGATGTTCTATGGCGACAACTACAACAACGTAGTGTATGACCGCCCCATCGACCTCGACATCTCGGCCACCGGCGGTGTGATCATCCACTTCACAGGTTCGAAGTTTGAACGCTACAACCCCTGCGACTACGTAAACGCACTCAACCAGGCCAACGCTCAGATCAACGACTTGCGCGGCGCACTTGCCACTACATCGGCCGCTCTTGCAGCCGCCGAGGCCCAGCTCCCCTGCCCCGAGGTACCCGAAGCAGTGGAAGTCGAGAGCACTTCGACCACTCTCTTCCCCACCGTACGCTTCAAGATCAACTCGGCCTATGTATCGTCAGAGGAAATGGTCAACGTATATAACATCGCCGAGTATCTCAAGGCCAACCCCAACGCTCAGATTGTAGTATGCGGATATGCCGACAAGAAGACCGGTACATCGGCCTACAACATGAAACTCTCTCAGCGTCGCGCCCAGGCTGTGGCCGACATCCTCACCGGCGACTACGGCATCTCGGCCGACCGCCTCATCCTCCAGGCCGAAGGCTCGGACACTCAGGTATATCCCACCAACGACTGGAACCGCATCGTAATCTTCGCTGCTCCGGAATAATCCCTAACCTTTCCTCGTGAACAATAGTTCCCACGTGCTCCCCGGCCCGACACTCTCGGCCGGGGAGCATTCTCATATCACCGGGACATAAAAAAGCTCAAAAGCGACGCCAACCGTTACTTTTGAGCTTTTCTATGATTATCTATACTTTTTATTCAGAGCATGTCATATGCCGACATCAAAAAGTTTTGCCACTCCGGGGGCAAGGAAACGCTCCACTTCATAGGGGTAGACGGCCACGTCGATCATCCCGGCGGCATAGGGCGCGATGTCATAGGGATTATAATGGAAATACAACACATTGTTGCTGATGTATGGCTGGCCGGGATAAGTGAGCTGAGCCGTAAAGATGCCGGCACGGTCGAGCCCGCTGACAGGGACATCGAGCTGACGGGCGAGAGCATTGACTATCACGGGCATTATACTGTCGCGTCCGGCGGGGGTAAACATATTGTCGAGCGTAAGCACGCGTCCGGCCTCGAGGTCATAGGTAAAGGGGCGGATGGTGGTAAACGGATGCGCCCCGCCCAGATAGGATGATGAGGTGACCTGATAAGTCACCATCTCCTCGTTGAGCTCGGTCACCGAGGCCGTGACATTGTTGAAATAACATCCGAGCCCGGCAATACCCTCGGGCAACGAATCGACAGGCTCGATGTTTTTATACACCGACTCCTCGCCATCCTCGCCGGTGAGCACCGACACGTCCGAAACAAACTTACGGATAGCCTCTTCGGGGCTCGCACACGCAGTGTCACCGAAACAATATGACAGCAGTGAGTCACGCAACACACTCAGATCGGCATCGCCAAGCGACTTGGGCCAGAGCAACGATACATACTGGTCAAGATAGACAGTGTCGCCCTGCAGCAGTGCGCGATAATTGCGGTCGGCTGTCATAATCACCTCGTTCACGGCAAACTCCGTGATTTCCACACCACCATCCGACTTCTTCTTATCCCTGTCGCCACATCCGGTGGCCATCGCTCCGAGCAGGAGCGAGCAGGAAGCAAACAATACGAGTTTTTTCATTTACATAGGGTTTTTACAACACAAAATTGGGAAATATTACCGCATCCGCCAAATAAACTTATTGACATTTACAGCGAGACAATATCCCTTATCAGATGTAACACACTGCACTCTCGCAGAGTTTCGAGTCAAAAACGAAAAAACCGCACCTTAAATGACCAATTTTTATGATTTTTTGAACAAAATTTGCCAAAAAGGAGCCCAATTAACATCTTTACACGTTTAAAAGTTTAGTAATTGATGAAAAATTTCTTACCTTTGCACCGCGAATGTGAAAAAACTTTCGCACCATAAAAACCGAATATACTAATCAAAACTCTTTATTACTATGTCTGAAATTGCATCACGAGTTAAAGCTATCATCGTTGATAAGCTCGGTGTTGACGAAAACGAAGTAACCGAAACCGCAGAATTCACCAAAGATCTTGGCGCAGATAGCCTCGACACCGTTGAACTCATCATGGAATTTGAGAAGGAATTTGGCATCACTATCCCCGATGATCAGGCCGAAGGCATCAAGACCGTGGCCGACGCCATCTCTTACATCGAGGCAAACCAGAAGTAATTAGCCTCAAAAACTCCGTCCGCGCCCGATCGCTCAAACCTACATCATAATACGACCTAAGGTTTGCCGCGAAGATTTGCGGCCGTGAACCATCAAAGGCTCCACTTTCGCCTCTCAGCAAAGTGGAGCCTTATTTCAATTTTTCCTCACTTATACCACAATTTTACAATGGAACTTAAACGAGTTGTAATCACAGGACTCGGAGCTATAACACCTATCGGCAACGATGTGGCCACCACATGGGCCAACGCCCTCGCCGGCGTCAGCGGTGCTGCTCCCATCACCCATTTCGACGCTTCTAAATTCAAGACCCAGTTTGCATGCGAAGTCAAGGGCTACAACGCAGCCGATCACTTCGACCGCAAGAAACTCCGTCAGCTCGACCTCTACGCCCAGTATGGCATCGTCGCAGCCCGTCAGGCCGTAGCCGACTCCAATCTTCTCGAAGCATCCAACCTCGACCGCAACCGCGTGGGTGTAATCGTGGCAGCAGGCATCGGTGGTCTGCACACTTTTGAGGAAGAGGCCGGATATTATGCCGTGAACGGTGCCGAGCAGGGCCCCAAATACAACCCCTTCTTCATCCCCAAGATGATCGCCGACATCGCTTCGGGCCACATCTCCATGGAGTATGAGTTTCATGGTCCCAACTTCGGTGTGGTTTCGGCTTGCGCATCATCCAACAACGCCATCATCGACGCCTTCAACCTCATCCGTCTGGGCAAGGCCGACGCCATCGTCACCGGCGGTGCCGAGGCTGCCATCTATCCCGCAGGTGTGGGCGGCTTCAACTCGATGCACGCTCTCTCGACCCGCAACGACTCGCCCGAGACCGCCTCACGCCCCTTCAGCGCGTCGCGTGACGGCTTCGTGATGGGTGAAGGCTCAGTAGTACTTGTACTTGAAGAACTCGAGCACGCCAAGGCCCGCGGTGCCAAGATTTATGCCGAGGTTGCCGGCGGCGGCATGAGTGCCGATGCATATCACCTCACAGCCACCCACCCCGAAGGTCTGGGTGCAATCCTCTCGATGGGCAACGCTCTCGAGGATGCAGGCATGAAGCCCGAGGATATCGACTATATCAACGTACACGGCACTTCGACCCCCGTAGGTGACATCTCCGAAGTGAAAGCTATCGTTGAGCTCTTCGGCGAACACGCCCACAAGCTCAACATCAGCTCGACCAAGTCGATGACAGGCCACCTGCTCGGTGCTACCGGCGCACTCGAGGCCATGTTCTCGGTGCTCGCTTGCCAGAACGACGTAGTGCCCCCCACCATCAACCACGAGGAGGGTGACAACGACGAAAACATCGACTACACTCTCAACTTCACCTTCAACAAGGCTGAAAACCGCCCCGTGCGCGCAGCCCTCTCCAACTCTTTCGGTTTCGGCGGCCACAACGCTACCGTTATCGTGAAGAAGTACGAAGCGTAATCAACAAAGGCCATATCGCAAACATGTGATATGGCCTTAGATATACACATAGAGAAAAGTCTCAAAAGAAACAGAAGTTTCTTTTGAGACTTTTCTCTATGTGTAGAATTATTATTCTTTTCAGAAAGGCAGATCGTCGGTGGGGCTTGGAGCCAGATCGACAGCGGGGGGAGGCACGGGCGCGCCGGGAGTTGCGTAACCCGAAGGCATCTGGGGTGCGGGACCATAGGAGGGAGCGGCTGCTACGGGCTGGGCCATAGGAGCGGCGGGAGCAGCATCGGGAGCCTCGGCTTTCCATGCACGAATGTCGACATACCAACGGCCGTTATACTCACGGCTGTCAATGTCAAAGCTGACCTTTACGACCTGACCCACCTGAAGGGGAAATTGGTCGACACGGTCGCCGAAGAAGTTGAAAAATACCTTTTTGGGATATGTCTCCATAGTCTCGAGCACATATTCACGCTTCTTCCAAGCGTTTCCTTTGGCTGAAGTGCCGCCTACTTCGGGCATGGCCACTATAATCTTGCCTGTAATTTCCATTATATCTGTTTATGATTTTACCTTTGGACGTAATTCGTACAAAAGTACTCAAAAATTCGCTATCACTTTGTTAAAATACATTAATAAAGCATTACGCAAGCATCTGAATTATGGCCCGATGCACTCTCAACTGCGAGATTCTTAGTAATTTTGCAGTCTATGAAATATTATCTCCAATATCTGTTTCAGCTCATACTCTCCCCTCGCAACGGATGGGAAGACATCGACAAGGCCATGTCGGCAAGCGGCTCTCGGCTCACCCCGTCGCGCATCGCAGCCGAAGGGTTCTACCCGCTCATAGCTGTGGCAGCCGTCAGTGTGTTCACCCAGGCTCTGTTTAAGCACCACGTGGTGTTTCTATCCCTGTTCATGAAGATGATTATAACCTTTGTGGTCTACTTCATCTCATATTTTTTCAGTACATTTGTGCTCTCGGTTGCTGTGGAGCCGATGATTGAGGGGGAATATGACGAGCAGCGGTGCCAGACATTCACGCTGTTCACCCTCGGGATGCTCGCGATGATTTCAATCATTGTCAACTGTCTGCCTATCACGCCACTGGTGTTGTTTTTTCTCCCCTGCTACGTCGCGCTCGTACAGTGGAAAGGATGCGAATATATGCACGTGCGCCCTGACCGCATAGGCCACTTCATGATGCTGGCCATACTGGGCGTGCTGCTCCCTCCCTACATTTTCTATTTCATATTCTCTCTCATTTTCTAAAATTATCATGCAATCCAAGGATATAAACATAAAAAACAGGCGTGCGACGTTTGACTACGCCATCGGTGACACCTATACGGCCGGCATCGTGCTCACCGGCACCGAAATCAAGTCGATACGCGAGGGCAAGGCTTCGCTGGTCGATACATTCTGCTATGTCGACAATGGTGAGGTATGGGTCAAAAATATGTATATCGCAGAATACTTCTACGGCTCTTACAACAATCACGCCGAGCGTCGCGACCGTAAACTGCTGCTCTCTCGCAAGGAAATCAACAAGATAGAGAAGTCGGGCAAGGAGGCGGGATTTACCATCGTGCCCCTGCGCCTTTTCATCAATGAGCGCGGACTTGCCAAACTGGTCATCGGCATAGCCCGAGGCAAGAAAGAGTATGACAAACGACAGTCAATCAAGGAACGCGAAGATAAGCGCGACATGGCCCGCCTGATGCACAAGTAGACATTATAAAGTTTAAAAGATTAGAGGTTAAAGTTTATACGCTTCACAAAGCCATTAAACTTTAACCTCTAACCTTTATACTTTAAAATGGCAAGACCAATATCCACAAGCCGTCGGAGCTGTCGGTGGCCATATACCATGACCTGCCGTCGCCGTGACGCAACATCTTTACCCTGCGCAGAGTCAATGCATGGCCGTTGACAATGATATCCGTCCCCGACATCAGCGAGTCGGTCCCCTCCTTGCCTATCCCGACCGAAACGCTGTCGGCTCCGTCAAGATCTGAAATATTGATCCGACCGTCGGCCTGCGTGTCAAACAATATACCTCCGCGGTCGTAACGCATCGTCAATGTCGGACCCGACACTCGCCACACGTCATCGGCCAGCTCACGGGCCATGGAATTGGATTCTCCGACTCCCGGACGCTGTCCCTCCACACCGGGACGTTCCGTCATAATATCCCGTCCCGACGGACTGTCATGGCCGCATGAACACACCACGGCGAGCATTCCCATACACACTGTTTTAAGCATCCCTTTTGACTTCATTTCTCCACAATTTTAATCATTATCCTTCCGCTGCGTCCCGTCGAGGCTGAAGTATAGACAAGATGATGGTCGCCGAGGCCGAGTTGGCGCGGATCATAGCTGTCCGACATGGCCGGAGTGCCGTCAATGGTCCACCGGGCGTCGGCCGGCACATGAGGTGACACCAGATATATCCTGTCAGTGTCCATGCGATAGGTGGAATGAAGCGGCACAGACTCACCCTCCTCGGCATATGTCTCACCCGCCTTATCACCCCATATATAGTCGGCAAGCGATGGATATGACACAAACGGATTGCCACACCCCTGCATGCGGGCCACATAGTTGTCCCATTCCTTTTCAGCCTCGTCGGGCTCACAGTCGCGCGCCCATTCACACAGTAGGCCTGTGGAATAAGGCGTGAGGTAAGGATAGTCGGGGCGCAGCATCATATACCCTTCGGCCTTCAGCATATCGGTGTGATACATTGCGGCTATATAGAAGTAGGTGCGGGCCAACCGTCCGCGCAGCTCACGCGGGGGTTCATACAGGTCGGTCATTGTGCCGTATATCTCGGCTCGGCCTACACTCCAGCGTCCAAAGTCTTCTGTAACCTCGGAGAGCACACCGGGCCGGCGGTCAGCCAGAGCCTTAGCCGCACTCAGTGTGAGCGGGATGAAGTTGTGCAGGTCTCCCCCTACGCTGTCGGCTCGCGTCTTGTCATCCCACCATGCGGCAGGGACAATCGAACCTGTCAGATAGCCGGACGGAAGATGTCCGGCCGACATCTCAACCACACAGCTCTCAAACGGGTCATAAAAACTATAGGATATCTGTTCAAGCGTCACAAGCCGCGATGGACGCGCCGTGCGCCTGATAGCTGCCACAAGCCCGTCGCCCGACTTGCCGGCATAAGGATTGAGACTGTTATATGCATCAGGCATCTCCGCGCGGGTAGATACCGTCACGGAGATGCCTGCAAGCAATATTGACAACGCTATGGAGCGTTTCACTTCTGTAATCGTTAAAAAGGTGAGGAGAAAAATTGTCGGTCTGTAGTCTGCACGCTACCGGCCTCAGAGTCCCGTCCGGTGTCAGTAACCGCGGATAATGCCTCGGTTGGAGTTGCGCACGAAGAGTATTATCTCGTCGCGCTCTTTCGATGCGGGCAGCTCGGCCTCGATGCGGCTGATGGCGTCGGAGTTGTTAAGGCCGGAGAGATAGAGATAACGGTATATCTCCTGGATGTCGCGGATTGTCTCGTTGGAGTATCCCCTGCGGCGCAGACCGATGGAGTTGACTCCGGCATAGGCTATAGGCTCGCGGCCGGCTTTGACAAACGGGGGTATGTCCTTATTGACCAGCGCGCCGCCCTGAAGCATCACATGGGCTCCGATGTGGCAGAACTGATGGACAAGCGCACCGCCGCCTACGACAGCAAACTCGTCGACCACGACCTCGCCGGCAAGCTGCACAGCGTTTGACATGATGACATTGTCCTTGACCACACAGTCGTGGGCCACGTGGCAATAAGCCATGATGAGACAGTTGCTGCCCACCACAGTCTTGCCCTTGGATGCTGTGCCGCGATGCACGGTCACACACTCGCGTATGGTGGTATTGTCACCGATAATCGCCAGAGTGTCCTCGCCCTTGAACTTGAGGTCCTGCGGGGGACCTGAAATCACGGCTCCGGGATATATATTGCAGTTTTTGCCAATGCGCGCACCCTCCATGATGGTCACATTAGAGTATATGTGTGTGCCTTCGCCTATCTCGACGTTGGGGCCGATTGTGACAAACGGCTCGATCACAACGCTGGGATGAATCTTGGCTTCGGGATGCACGTATGCTAAGGGTTGATTCATTATAGTCTTTCTTATTTGTTCTTTATAATCTGAGCCATAAACTCACACTCGGTGACGATTTTGTCGCCCACGAATGCATAGCCCTTCATCATGGCGCAACCGCGGCGAAGCTCGGTCATGAACGATACGTGGAAAAGGAGTGTATCGCCGGGAACGACCTTCTGACGGAACTTCACATTGTCAATCTTCATGAAGTAGGTCGAATAACGCTCGGGCTCATCGACTCCGCTGAGCACAAGCAGACCACCGGTCTGAGCCATAGCCTCGATCTGAAGTACGCCGGGCATCACAGGCTCCTGGGGGAAGTGGCCGGGGAAGAAAGGCTCGTTGGCGGTGATATTTTTCACGCCTACGATATAATTGGTGCCCTTCTCGATTACCTTGTCGACAAGCTGGAAAGGATAGCGGTGGGGAAGAAGCTCGCGGATGCGGTTGTTATCCATCAGCGGAGCCTTGTTAGGGTTGTATATCGGGGCCTGTACTTCCTGATGCTTGATGTCCTTGCGGATTTTCTTGGCAAAAGTAGTATTGATTGTATGGCCGGGACGGGTGGCGATGATGCGACCCTTGAGCGGACGTCCTATAAGGGCGATGTCACCGATAAGGTCAAGCAGCTTGTGACGCGCGGGCTCGTTGTCGCTTGTGAGAGGACGCTCGTTGAGATAACCGAGCTCAGCCACATCCTTGCGGGCCACACCCATGAGGTCGGCCAGACGGTCGAGCTCACCCTGCGCCATGGGAGTGTCATAGATGACAATGGCGTTGTCGAGGTCACCACCCTTGATGAGATTGTTGGTAACAAGAGGCTCTATCTCGCGTACAAACACGAATGTGCGGCTCGGAGCGATCTCATCACAATAGGTAGCGATATTCTCAAGGGTGGCAAACTGATTGTTTAGCACCTTAGAGTCAAAGTTGATTTTCACGTCCACCGAGAAGTCATCGTCGGGAAGCACGATAATCGACGAGCCGGTCTCGGGATCTGAGACTTCCATGCGCGACTTCACGTAATAGAAATCCTTGTCGGCCTTCTGCTCCACGATACCTACCGAAGCGATGGCCTCGCAATAAGGGAGCGCGCTGCCGTCGAGGATAGGCAGCTCGGGCGCATTGACCTCGATGAGACAGTTGTCGATACCGGCGGCATAGAGAGCCGACATGGCATGTTCGATAGTCGAGACACGGGCGTCGCCCTTGGCTATCACGGTGCCACGGTTGGTGGCCACCACATTTTCGGCAAGTGCATCGATTACAGGCTGACCCTCGAGATCCACACGCTTGATTTTATAGCCGTGGTTTTCGGGAGCGGGGAGAAACCGGGCTGTGATTTCAAGCCCTGTATGGAGTCCTTTGCCTGTGAGCGTAAACTCGCCGTTAAGAGTTCTCTGATTCATATATTATGGTTTCTTTATTTCTTTTTCGATTGTCTTTACCTGCTCGAAGAGTTTGCCCAGACGCTTGGCATAGACAAGTCCGCGGGCATACTCGCCCATCTCGACAGCCGGTGAGCCCATGATACGTTCACCCGGCTTGGTGGCACGGTTGACACCGCTCTGCGCTCCTATCTGAGTGCCGTCGGCAAGCGAGATATGGCCTACGATGCCTACCTGTCCGCCAACCATACACTGCCGTCCTATCTTGGCCGAACCGGCCACTCCAGCCTGTGCCGCCATGACCGTATTGTCACCCACCGAGCAGTTGTGGGCTATCTGTATGAGATTGTCGAGCTTCACTCCGTTGCATATGCGGGTCGAACCCATCATGGCGCGGTCGATGGTCGTATTGGCTCCGATCTCCACGTCATCCTCGATGATGACATTGCCGGTCTGAGGTATCTTTTCATAACGACCGTCGACAGGTGCGAATCCAAATCCGTCGGCACCAATCACTGCACCCGAGTGAAGTATACATCTCTTGCCTATACGGCATCCGTCATACACCTTGACACCCGAATAGAGAATGGACTCGTCGCCCACCTCACATCCGTCACCCACATAAGTGTGGGGATAGATTTTGGCTCCTGCTCCGATAACGGCACCTTTGCCAATATATGCAAAGGCTCCGACATAAGCATCCTCGGGTATTACCACACCCTCGGCCACATAGCTGGGCTGCTCGACTCCCTTCTTGACCACACGGGTCATCTCCTGCACCATCTCAAGAAGTCGGGCGATGGTGGCATAAGGATCATCCACACGGATAAGGGTGGCTTTGACAGGCTGTTCGGCCACAAAGTCGCGTTTCACAAGCACCACCGACGAGTCCGTGGTGTAGATATGGTGAGTATATTTGGGATTGGCAAGAAACGAAAGAGCACCGGGCTGGCCTTCTTCAATTTTGGCAAATGTGCCCACTTTCACTTCACCGTCACCTTCGACATCTCCATGCACGAGGGCGGCAAGTTGGTTAGCAGTAAGTTCCATTATAAAATTGGCTGTGCTGTCGGGTATTAATGATAAAAACAGGTATAATTACCCAATTTCAGCGCAAAGATACTTATTTTTTTGTTAACGGCAATGACCGTTAACTTAAAACAATAAAAACGGACCCGCATACTCAGTGGCGCGGGCCCGAAACATAATGCTAAAATTCCCCGTCTGATGACGTGGTATGTCAGTCCTGTATCACATTGCTGACAATGCCGTCAGTAAATATGATTATGAAATCATTAGTGTACATCCATTGCGTGCTCTCGCCCAACGGACTTACGCTGCGTGGCGCGCCGCTTATGAGACGTACCTCGGTTTCATTCATTCCTTTGACTATCTTGCCGGCTTTGATGTCAGTCCAATGTGTCACATCGACCGGCTTGGCCTCAAGCGCAGCTTCGGCCATATCATCAATTAAAATCGAATTGGCCAGGCTGAACCCCTCGGACAGTTCGCGATGCCGCTCATTAGTGGCTGGTTTGAACTTCTCAATGCTAATCTTACGCGGTAATATGCCTTTCTCCTTATACTCTATATTTATATCATAAGTCGAAAATGACATTTTCCCGTCGCTAAACACATAGTCGGTAACAAAACGATACACTGCAGCATCCTTATATTCACCCTCACGTATTTCGCGATATACTGAGAAACTCTTTCCGTCATAGTCCACAGCATCAATTCTATCAGCATCCCCAAGATTATCACTGGCATAAATATAGGCAGCAATGAAACCTTGCGATTGTTTTTTGGCCGGGAGTGCGACATTTCCGTCAACCCTTATCCGTCCGTCATCTCCGATAGTATTGGGGCGGAATATCTTCACCCCATCCACATCATTAGGCAGACCGGAGACCTCCTGTCCAAGCCATGTCACAATGTCAATATCAGGCGTTTTGTCCTTCTTTCTGGTGAGCCCCTTTATATCCAGCCCCCAGCAGACCGACGCCATACAGGATACCAATAGCAATAATATGGATTTACGAAGCATATTCCGTATGATGACTGACTATGTATTTAGAACCTGTAACCTACTCGTATCAGGAAATTGCCTGTCTTACCGGCATCATCACCGACATTGACAAAACCAAACTGATACATAAAATCAAGATTGACACGCTTGTACCAAAAACCAAGACCAGCCTGCAGACCTACATCAAATTTATTATCAAACTCATAATCATTGCTTGTGGCAAAATCATAGAGTGCGTATGCCCCGACATGCGGATCAAGTTTAAAATCCTCGGTAATGGCATACTTATATCCAATAGTAAACGGCGACCACTTGATGTCATAAGCAGTCATACCATACTCCTCGCCGTCATATTCAAGGTCAGAACCAAAACCGCGAGTTCCAATACCGAGTTCCATACCCCAGTAAAGCGGACTCTGACCAAACGACTTATTAAAGGCAATGTCTACATCAAAGCCAACCTTGCTGTTGAGTCCATCTATACCTGTAATGCTGTTGATGCTGGGGCCAACACGCAAAATCCACTCAGTATTGGACTTTGTCTTTGTAAAGGTACGGCTGGTGCGCATCTGAGCAGACGCAGAGAGAACAGCCATGGCTGCGACAATAAAAACAAATAACTTTTTCATTACGATAAAAGAATTTTAATGTTTAATGATTGATGTATTATTTTTCAAACTTAGATTTTACTATTTGGTTCCCTCGGTGGCAGTTGTTACTACAGTGCCGGCATTCTGCTGCTGTATGCCATGGACACCATTAGGATAGAGGGCGCGAATCATATCTATATCGGTAGGTTTTAAAGAGCGGAAATTCACATAACTGGCAGGGTATCCAGAAAGACTCACCCATATAGTCTTATTATCCTTATCATATACTGTCGAGGTGTAGAGCGGCTCAATTATCAGGTCAGCTCCCGAGAGACGGCATGCCTTCTGTAATGCACGAGTCTTTACATTTTCAAGCTCCTGGTTTGTAAGAGTATTGAGATCCTTGGCTAAAGCGAAATCATAGGGGCCATAGTCCACTCGAGTCTTTGAAATCATGTTTAGGTCACATATCTGTGGGAATACAAACACTGCGACATTGGGAGTGGCCTCGCGTGCACTCGCTTCTTCAAAAATAGCAACACTTCCTTTTTTCTGCGCAGAAACGCTGAGCGCACCCATTGTAAACACTGCGGTCAACAAGAGGAAAATTCTTCTCATCAAACAATACCCTTAAATACGTGTCGGGCACAACTCTTTGATTAAGATTCTACCGCCTACCCCATGACGGAACTGATTAAAGCACTGTATAAAACATTCAAATAGTCGGGGTTATACATTGAATATGTCAGCAAATGTACGACAAAAATCACCCCCCCCAATTATTTAACTATCATTAACTTATTTATTCATATATTTACAACGCTTATCAGATAAGGATAGGTTTGAATATATAGGGTCAATGTAAAAAAGCGGTTGTTAAAAAGAGAAAGTATATCGAACTTTGCAGT
>ERZ778495.1056-NODE-1056-length-21098-cov-5.710688_pt1 | contig 21098 bp, 16 predicted proteins | sample MGYA00433100_ERZ778495 | MGnify/ENA primary metagenome ERZ778495 (study PRJEB29527, sample SAMN07138962) | mouse gut metagenome | material: feces | host: mouse | place: China:Nanjing | collected 2016-01-25 ...
AGTTTAATTTGTTATATAGAATATATATACTATATTTGCAGTGTAAACAATCAAAATATGCATAATATTTGTATAAACATACAATCATGGCGATGGTGGCGCAAAATAATGCGGCATCAACGACTGTGCATATACCGACGTTACTGAGCTAAATAACGATAGATACAGGTTAAACATCGATTGCCGTAGAAATTTGTTTTTCTAACGGCAATTTTTATTTATATTCACAATCGATTTCCGGATTATCATTTCATAATGCAAGATTTGGATATAAAACCGGAAACAAATTCAACTGTTATAACGATATGAGCAGATACAGACATTTCCTCCCGGTAAACGACGAAGGATATTACGGACGCTTCGGCGGAGCATATATCCCCGAGATACTGCACGCCAATGTGGAGAACCTGCGCGAGGCGTTCTACCGCTGGGCCGACGACGAGGAATTCAAAGCCGAGTTCGACTCTCTCATGCGCGACTATGTCGGGCGTCCGTCGCCCCTCTACCATGCCCGCCGGCTGTCTGCACACTACGGCACCAACATATATCTGAAACGTGAGGACCTTAACCACACCGGCGCCCACAAAATCAACAACGCCATAGGCTCGGCGCTCCTCGCCCGACGCATGGGCAAGAAGCGCATCATAGCCGAGACCGGAGCCGGACAGCACGGCGTGGCTACAGCCACAGTGTGCGCCCTGATGGGGATGGAATGCATCGTCTACATGGGAGCCACCGACGTGGCGCGCCAGCGGCCCAACGTTGAGCGCATGAAGATGCTCGGCGCCAAGGTAGTGCCGGTCACATCGGGCAACAAGACGCTCAAAGACGCCACCAACGAGGCCATACGCGACTGGTGCTGCAATCCGTCAGACACATTCTATATAATAGGCTCAACAGTGGGGCCGCATCCCTACCCCGAGATGGTGGCACGCTTTCAGTCGGTCATATCGGAAGAGATGCTGCGTCAGGTGCCGGAACTGACCGGCAAGGAGCTGCCCGACTACGTAGTGACCTGCATCGGTGGCGGAAGCAATGCCGCCGGAGCTTTCTATCACTTCATCGACCGACCTCAGACAGGCCTGATAGCAGTTGAAGCCGCCGGCCTCGGCGTTGACTCCGGCGAGACAGCCGCCTCGCTCGCCCGGGGCACGGAAGGGATAATACATGGCTCGCGCACGATGGTGATGCAGGATGATGACGGACAGATCACCGAGCCATATTCGATATCGGCCGGCCTCGATTATCCCGGCGTCGGACCTCTGCACGCATATCTCCACGACTCAGGCCGGGCCGAAGTGCTCGCCGCCACCGACTCCCAGGCGCTTGCCGCGGCTTACCGCCTGACACGACTCGAAGGCATCATTCCCGCGCTGGAGTCGTCGCACGCACTGGCGGCTCTCGACATAAGGAAATTCAGGCCCGACGATGTCGTTGTAATCAACCTCTCCGGCCGCGGCGACAAAGACCTCGAGACCTACCTCAATCATAAATTATGAATTGTGAATTAAAATTTATGAATTATCATGAACCTCCGCACCATAACCACCACCATACCCGCCGACCTCGAGACCCCCGTCGGCATCTACCTCAAACTGCGTGACCTCTACCCGCAGTCGGCTCTGCTTGAAAGCTCCGACTATCACACGCAGCAGAACTCAGTGTCGCTCATCGGAGTCGAACCTATCGGCTCGTTCATACTCCACGACGAGACCATCACCGCCACCTACCCCGACGGTTCATCAATAAATATCGAGACGGGAGAACGCATCGACGTGCCCGCAGCGCTCCGCGCCTATCTCAATGCCTTCAGGTTTGAAGGGGAAGCCGTGGCAGGCAACGGACTCCTGGGCTACACTGCCTACGACGCTGTCAGATATTTCGACAAAGTGTATATAACGAAGCCGTGCGACGAGTTCAGCGACATTCCCGACATATACTATATATTGTACCGCTTCATTATCCGCGTCAACCACTACAACAACGAGATGACCATTATCGAGAACCTCATGCCCGGCCAGGAGAGCCGCACCGAGGAAATCAAGGCAATCATCCACAACCACAACATGGCGCAATACACCTTCACCCCCGTCGGCGAAGTGACATCGACAATCACCGATGACGACTACCTGCGCATGGTGGAGAAAGGGATAGCCCACGCAAGCCGCGGCGATGTGTTCCAGATAGTGCTGTCAAGGCGTTTCGCGCAGGAATTCCGCGGCGACGAGTTCAACGTGTATCGCGCGCTGCGGTGTGTCAATCCGTCGCCCTATCTATTCTTCTTCGACATGGGAGGCTTCAGGGTGTTCGGCTCCTCGCCCGAGACCCACCTGCGTGTAGAGAAAGGCAAAGCCTACATCGACCCGATAGCCGGCACATTCCGGCGCACCGGCGACGACGCCCGCGACCATGAGCTTGCAGGCGCGCTGCTGACCGACGCCAAAGAGAACGCCGAGCACATAATGCTCGTCGACCTGGCGCGCAACGACCTCGGCCGCTCGGGCGGCAAAGTGGCGATAGAGTTTATGCGGCAGGTGCAGTTCTACTCCCATGTGATACATCTGGTGTCGCGCGTGTCGGCCACGCTCCCCGAGGGAGCCGATGTGTTCCGTCTGTTTGCCGGCACATTTCCCGCCGGCACCCTGAGCGGAGCGCCCAAAGTCAGGGCCATGCAGCTCATCGACGAAATCGAGCCCCACAACCGCAAGATCTACGGCGGCTGCATCGGCTTCATCGGTTTCGACGGCTCCCTCAACCAGGCCATCACCATACGCAGCTTCGTCAGCACCGGCAACCGACTCTACTCGCAGGCCGGCGCCGGAATAGTGGCACGCTCCTGCCCAGAAATGGAGCTGCGCGAGACCAACAACAAACTCGGCGCGCTTGTCAAAGCCGTAGAGTATGCCACAACCTTCAACGACTGACACCGATATGAAAATACTTATAATCGACAACTACGACTCGTTCACCTACAACATTGTTGACGCGCTGCGCACACTCGGCACCGTGCCCGACGTGGTGCGCAACGACCGCCTCGACCTCGACGCCGTTGACGGCTACGACAAAATAATCATCTCACCCGGCCCCGGCATACCCTCGGAAGCCGGACAGCTGCCCGAATTTCTGAAACGCTACGCCACGCGCAAACCGATTCTCGGCATCTGCCTGGGCCATCAGGCTTTAGCCGAATATTTCGGCGGCACGCTGCGCAATCTCTCCGAGGTGTATCACGGCGTGGCTACACCGATAGAAATCATCGCCGACGACTACATCTTCGAGGGGATCGGGAGCGGCACACAGGTCGGGCGCTACCACTCGTGGGTGGTCGACGCCGACACCCTCCCCCCCTGCCTCGAAGTGACCGCCATATCGCCCGACGGAGCTGTGATGGCGATGCGCCACCGCGATCTCGACGTGCGCGGAGTGCAGTTTCATCCCGAGTCAATCATGAGCGCCGACGGACCGCGCATGCTCGCCAACTGGTTAAGAAACACTCTCTAAGACAGTGACACGCTATGAAAGAATTGCTATATAAAATGTTCGAGCATAAAAACCTGTCGCGCGCCGAAGCCCGCGACGTGATGCTCAATATCGCCGACGGCATGTATAACGACGCCCAGCTGTCGGCCTTCATGACAGTGTTTCTGATGCGCTCCATCACCACCGATGAGCTCACCGGCTTCCGCGACGCCATACTTGAGCGGCGTCTGCCCGTCGACTTCGACAATGTGAAGGCAATCGACATCGTTGGCACAGGCGGCGACGGCAAGAACACATTTAACATCTCCACCGCAACATGCTTCGTGGTGGCCGGAGCGGGCGAGAAGGTAATCAAACACGGCAACTACGGAGCAAGCTCAGTGTCGGGCGCGTCGAATGTGCTCGAGCACCATGGGGTGAAATTCACCGCCGATGTCGACCGGTTGCGGCGCTCGCTCGACGAGTCGGGGGTATGCTACCTCCACGCGCCGTTTTTCTCTCCGGCGCTCAAGAGCGTGGCCGGAGTACGAAAATCACTCGGAGTCAGAACATTCTTCAATATGCTCGGTCCGCTCGTCAACCCGGTGCGCCCGCGCCACCAGCTTCTTGGCGTCTACAACCTCAAACTGATGCGTCTCTACAGCTACATTGCGCAGAACGAAGGCACAGCCTGCACAATCGTGCATTCGCTCGACGGCTATGATGAAATATCGCTGACATCGCCCTTCAAGGTGAGCGACACTGAGGGTCAACGCATCTTCACCCCTGAAGAGCTCGGCTACACCACTCACAGCCAACATGAAATCTACGGGGGCGACACCGTGGCCGAAGCCGCCGGCATCTTCGACCGCGTGCTCTCGGGCACCTCCAACGCCGCCCAGCGCGACTGCGTGACGGCCAACGCCGCGTTTGCCCTCGTCACCCTCGACCCATCGCAGAGTCTTGCCGAAGCGCGCAGCCGCGCCGAAGAGTCAATCGACTCGGGCAGAGCGCTGGCAGCATTCCGAAAATTCACAGAACTCAACAGCTTATGAAAGATATATTGCAACGCATAGCCGCCACCAAGCGCACCGAAGTTGAAGCCGCGCGCCTGTGCACTCCCCTTGAGATGATGCGCGAGAGCGCGCTCCGCCACACCTCGCCCACACGCTCGCTGCGCCGCTCGATACAGAGCCGCGACTGCGGCATCATAGCCGAATTCAAACGCCGCTCTCCCTCGCACGGAGAGATATCGCCTATGGCGCAGGTGGCCGACATCGTGGCCGACTACACCCGCAACGGTGCCGCCGGATGCTCCATACTCACCGACACACCCTATTTCGGCGGCGCGGTGTCAGACCTGGAGGTTGCGCGCACCGTGACCGACCTTCCGCTTCTGCGCAAAGAGTTCATAATCGACGAATATCAGATATATCAGACCCGCACCTCCGGAGCCGACGCCATATTGCTGATAGCCTCGCTGCTCGACGCCGCGCGGGTGCGCCGCTTCACGTCGGTGGCCCATCAGCTCGGCATGGAGGTGCTGCTTGAGCTTCACGGGGAGGAGGAGTTGCCGATGGTGTTTTCCGACATCGACCTCGTGGGGGTCAACAACCGCAACCTGCGTGATTTTTCGGTGGAATTCGCCCCGAGCCTGACACTTATAGAGAAACTGCCGGCCGGATGTGTGAAAATCGCAGAGAGCGGGATACGCAACAGCGAAGATATGCTGCGGCTGCGCGAAGCCGGGTTTGACGGATTTCTGATAGGCGAGGCTTTCATGGGCACGGCGTCGCCCGGCTCGACACTCGCGTCATACGTAAACGCAAGGCCATGCAGATAAAGGTATGCGGCATGAGCCGCCCCGGCAATATCGACGACGTGGCGTCGCTCGACATCGACATGATGGGATTTATATTCTACCGCAAGTCGCCGCGATGCGTCGGCGAGCTGTCGCCGGCCACCATATCGCGGCTGCGCAGAGAAGGGGTCGAGCCGGTGGCACTCTTTGTCGACGAGGATATCGACACAGCGGCCGCCATCATGAAGCGCTACGGTTTCAGCACAGTGCAGCTTCACGGCAGCGAGAGTCCGCGTTACTGCTCTCTGCTCCGCGCAAGGGGGTTCAGGGTGCTCAAGGCAGTGGGCATCGCCGATAGCGGAGACATAGCGGCAGCTGCCGCCTACGACGGTCACGCCGACATGCTCGTGCTCGACACGCGCACACCGGGCAAAGGCGGCTCGGGGCGTAAATTCGACTGGAGTCTGCTTGAAAAGGTCACGTTCGCCACTCCGTTTCTGCTGAGCGGAGGCATCGGTCCGGACGATGCAGCCGATGTCAAGACCCTTTACGGCAGAATGAACGGCCGCATGGCCGGAATAGATGTCAACTCACGGTTTGAGACAGCTCCGGGTGAGAAATCAAGAGAACTGCTCGACACTTTTATCCATAACATTTAAACAACAAGTATATGAACAGACTGCAATCACTATTCGAGCGCAAGCCCGAAAAGATACTTTCGATATATTTCACAGCCGGCTTTCCGACTCTCGACTCTGTCGGCGGGATTATTACCGAGCTCGCCCGACAGGGAGCCGACATGATAGAAGTGGGCATACCGTTTTCCGACCCGATGGCCGACGGCCCGGTGATACAGGAGAGCTCGACCGTGGCGCTGCGCAACGGGATGACCCTGCGGAGGCTTCTCGACGATGTGAAGAAGGTGCGCGCCTCGGTGCCCGACACGCCGCTTGTGCTGATGGGCTATCTCAATCCGATGATGCACATGGGCATAGAAAACCTGTTCGAGGCATGCTCCGGAGCAGGCATCGACGCCATGATAGTGCCCGACCTGCCTTTTGATGTGTATATGACCGACTTCCGCGAGCTTTGCAGCCGCTATGACATACCGATGATAATGCTCATCACCCCGGAGACATCGGAGGAGCGTGTGCGCCTCATCGACGAGCATTGCGACGGGTTCATATATATGGTGTCGTCGGCATCAACCACCGGCACCCGCGACAGTTTCGGCGACGCGCAGCTCGAATATTTCAACCGCATAAACTCGATGAAGCTCCGTCACAACCGTCTGATAGGCTTCGGAATATCGAATGCCCGCACACTGGCCGACGCACAGGCCCACGCCTCGGGGGCGATTGTCGGGTCGAAATTCATCAAGTCGCTTTCCGCCCATCCCGACGACATAGCGGGTGCTGTGGCCGACCTGATGCGGGCGCTTAAAGAGTGAGGGTCACACGGCGGGAGCGTATGCCTGTGCCGGAGATGGTGAAACGGTAATCTGACCGTTGAATGTGGCGTTGTAGACGCGCAGCCCGAAGTCGGCGGCCGAGGCTGTGATATGCTCGAAAAGCTGCGAGCGTATCGCCTCGTAGGCAAGCCAGTCGGTGGTTGCGGTGAAGCAGTAGATGTCGAGCGGAGTGCCGTTGGCGTCGGGAGTCATCAGGCGCACGATGATATTCTGGTCGTGGGCGATGGCCGGGTGAGAGAGCAGATAGCGGCAGAGATAGGCTCGAAACAGTCCGAGATTGGTGTCGAGAGTGCCGTTTACAGGCGCCACGCCTCCGTTAAACACCATTTTCTTTCCGGCCTGTGCGTCGGCCTTGCGTTTTTCGACAAATTCCTGAAGGAGGGGATATTTTGCGGTCATGTCGTCGACAAAAGCCGGAGAGGCGGCCACAATCGATGTGTTGTCGATTATTACCGAGCGGTCGATCTGGCGCACGCCGGAGTCAGACATTCCGCGCCAGTTCTGAAAAGAAGTCGACACGAGCGTATACGGGGGGAGCATGACGATTGTGTTGTTCCAGTTCTGCACCTTGACGACGGTGAGCGACACGTCGACCACGATGCCGTTGGCGATAGTCGATGGCACGACAATCCAGTCGCCGACGCGCAGCATGTCGTTGCTCGAGAGCTGTATGCCGGCCACGAAACCGAGTATCGAGTCTTTGAAGATCAGCATCAGGGCGGCAGCGAACGCACCGAGTCCGCCGAGGAGCGCCATAGGCGACTTGTTTATAAGAATCGACATGCAGATTATTGTGATTATAATCCACACTATGCCTTTTGCCACGTTCATGACCCCTTTGAGGGGATGGTTCTCCTTGTTGGCATGCCGGTCGTAGTTATACCATGCGAAGCCGATTATAGAGTTGCATCCTACGCCGAACATTATTGTGAGGTAGATATATACGAGCCTGCTGACAATACGGAGCACCGACGAGGTGTGTTCGAATGCGAACGGGAGCAAGGCGAGGATAACGAGTGGCGGTATGATATGCGAGCATTTGGTCACCACATGCTGATTTATCAGTTCGGTGCCGAAGTCGGTCTTGCGCAGTCGGATTATCTTGCGGACGATGAAAATCACGACGCGGCGTATTACATAGCCGAGGGCTATGGCAAACGCGCTTATAAGAATCACGTAGGCGACCTGTTCGATTTTGGGGTCGTTGCGCAATCCGAACCAGTTGCAGATGTCGCGGACGATGCCGAGCAGCCATTGTGCTATGTCATGTGAAGGAATAAGAGCGGTCATAGTCAAAACGTGTTTAAAGTTAATCCCTTAATCAATCATATAACAACCTTTGTGCGCATTTTGATTTCACGCGATGCCGGTAAATCATGCCGAGCTTCGGAAATCAACTTGGGGCGCACTGTCTGTGCGCCCCAAGCCAAATGTTTTATAATCTGCCTGTTGGCTGACGCACGAGCCGTGCGTCACTACATTTCGAGAGCATTTTTATGAGTTTTGCAACGCTCTCTTGCTCCGGTCATCAGTCCTGGATTGCAATGAAATTGCCGTCGATGTCAAAGATGAAAGTGTCGGGGTCGGGAATGCTGACTTCCACCTCGACAGCCCTGCCCTTTTTGAACTCTATAGATTCGACTTTAGCCTCAAGACCATCTTTTTCGAGATGAGAGTAGGCCGAGCGGTGGAGAAGGTCTTTGACAACAGAGGGAGCGAGGAAAGCGTTGTCGGGTGCGTCGATTTCAGTTACGTCACCCTTGGTGTTGAATTCGATGTCGACACCGTTGGAAAGCTCCACCTCATATTTTCCTTTGGCAAAATATTGTTCGCATTTGCTTATGCCGACATCTTTGAAATGGCGGTCGATAAAACGCTTGGCTTCAGCGGGGATGCTCTCATAATTCTGCGATCCTGACATGACAATGCCCGGGTTTCCGCCATTGAGACATGCCGATCTTGCCTGAGCCGAAAATCCTGTTGCGACAAGGGTTGCGACAGCTGCGGCGGTGATAAAATTTTTTGTTCTCATATCAATGCATTATTTATAATTTTTCATTTTATAATTATGAATAATAACAATCAAATCACAATAAAGTTTGATTTAATTGCATTATTTTACAGGCAGATAAATTTATTTTGGTTTTATGAAAATTCATACTGAAAATATTTGGCGGATATGTAATTTTTAGATAATTTTGAAATTCGTTACCAAAAAATTTAATAACCGTAACAAAGTGAAAAATTATATTAACTAACCTCACTCATTTATGAAACTAAAACTGTTCCTACTCATGCTGTTGATGGCAGCAGTACCCGCCCTTGCACAACGGGCAGCAGTGAGCGGCAGCGTAGTCGAGGCCGATACGGGCAATCCTATTGCCGGCGCCTTGGTGACGCTTCAGAACCAAGGAATCACGGTCACGACCGGTCCTGCCGGCGACTTTCTGATTTCAAACGCCGAGCCGGGCGTGACTACCCTCACGGCAATCGCCTACGGCCATGCCGACGCGAGCATGACAATAGAATTATTTGCCAACCAGACAGTCAATGCAGGCCGCATCATCATGGCCAACAATGACCTGAACACCACCTATTACGAGGAAGCCCAGGACATGTGGTTTGATGAGAACGCCCTTGACGAGGAGGAGGGAGGCGCCCAGTCGATACAGGCACTCACCGGAGCCTCCGACGACATCTATTACAACGCGTCCAACTATAACTTCCAGCCGATGTATTTCCGTTTCCGCGGTCTTGACTCACAGTATCAGTCGGTCTACATGAACGGCATCGAGCTCAATGACCTGGCCCGCGGCCGATTCAGCTACTCATCGCTCGGCGGCATGACATCACGCGCATTCCGCAACCGCACGGCAGCGATAGGTCTCGGAGCGGCAGCCTACGGCTTCGGCGACATCGGCGGCTCAACCAACTTCAACACAATCACATCGAGCTATTCGCCGGGCTTCAACGGATCGGTGGCCTACACCAACTCCAACTACATGCTCCGCGCGATGGCCACATATTCGACCGGCATCAACAAGGACGGCTGGGGACTGACCCTCAGCGCCATCGGCCGCTGGGCCGACGAGGGCGAGATCGAAGGTACATTCTACAACTCTTTCGGCGCCTTCATGTCGCTTGAAAAAGTATTCAACAGCCACCACTCGCTGACACTGACGGCCTTCGGCGCGCCGATACAGCGCGGCGGCACCTCGGCGTCATATCAGGAGATATTCGACCTTGTCGACGACAACACCTACAACCCGAGCTGGGGCTGGCAGGACGGCAAGAAACGTTCGGCCAAAGTGATAGAGCAGTTCGACCCTACTGCGATGCTCAACTGGATCTACAAGAACGACAAGACAATCGTCAACACCGGTGCGGCACTGCGCTGGACACACTACAGCACAACCGGTCTGACCCGCAGCGGCAATTCGCCCGACCCGCGTCCCGACTATTACAAACGACTTCCGTCGGCCTACTTCGACGACGGCATGCCCACACCGGAGTCAGAGATGGTGGCCGACGCATGGCGCAACGGCTTCACCATCAGCCCTGACGGCACCCGTGTGCCTTTCGACCGCCAGATCAACTGGGATGCGATGTATCAGGCCAACTACCTTGCCAACATGGAGCAGGAAGGGCTTCCCTACAGCGACCGCAAGGGCTCGGTATATGTATTCGAGAACCGCGTCAGCAACCAGTTCCAGTTCCATCTGAACTCCGACATCAACCACCGCATCAACGACTATATGAGCCTGCAGGGGGGTGTTCATATCAACTATACTTCGGCAGACTACTACAAGACCGTGCGTGACCTTATGGGCGGCGAGTTCTGGCGCGATGTCGACACCTTCGCAGAGCGCGATTTCCCCGAAGATCCCGAAGTGCTCCAGAACGACCTCAACAACCCCAACCGCCGCGTCAAGGAAGGAGACCGATTCGGATATGACTACACCATCAACGCTGTGCAGGTTACAGGCTGGCTTCAGAATATGATCAACCTGCCCCAGTGGGATATCAACTACGGGTTGAAGATGCAGTACACTCAGTTCCAGCGCGACGGCCACATGCGCAATGGCCGCGCCCCCGAGAATTCCTACGGCAAAGGTGAAATCCACCGTTTCGACACGGGCGCATTCAAGGCAGGAGCCACCTACAAGGCCGACGGCCGTAACTTCATCTCGGCACACGCATCATACGAGACCCGCGCCCCGCTCTTCGAATATGCCTACATCTCGCCCCGCATCAAGGACACCGCAATCAACGGTCTGGCTCCCGAGCGCATCATATCGGGTGACATTTCCTACACATGGAACTACCGTCGTTTCCGCGGTTCGATTTCTGCATTCTGGACCCACATGAGCGACCTTACGGAGAAATTCTCATATTATGATGACCAATACGGCACATTCATGAACTACGTGCTCAAGGGAGTGCGCCGTCAGTATAAAGGAGTGGAGCTCGGCATGGCATACAAAATCACCCCGTCGGTGACCGCTACATTTGCCGGAACCTACGCCCGCTATCAGTACAAGAACCGTCCGACCGGCATCAAATCGTATGAAAACGGCATGATGGACGATATCGAGACGAAGGTATATCTCAACAACTTCTTCATCGGCGGCACCCCGCAGACCGCATGCAATATAGGCATCGACTGGGCAGCTCCGAAGCAGTGGTTCTTCAACGTCAACGCATCATGGATGGGCGACGCATACGTGTCAGTGTCACCTATCCGTCACGAAGAGCTTCCCGACCTGTGGCAGCACTTCCCCGACAAGGCAGAGCTCGAGGCCAGGATGCATTCGCTCGCCCAGCAGGACAAGATGAACAACGCGTTCGTGCTCAACGCATCTGTAGGCAAGCTCGTGTATATCAACCGCAAGGTGTCGATGAACTTCAACCTGTCGGCCACCAACCTGCTCAACAACCGCGATATCATGACCAACGCATTCCAGCAGGGACGTTTCGACTATACCAACTACGACGCGCAGAAATTCCCCAACAAGTATCAGTACGCGCAGGGAATACGTCTGTTCCTCAACGTGGGCGTACGCTTCTAATGAGAACTGCCGCAGAAGAACAGATCAGTGACAGAAAAATCACAGACCAACAAACAAAAGCAAAACGTTTATGAAACTGCATAAAATATTATACGCGTCGGTAATAGCTCTTGCCGCAGGCATGGGGTTTACATCATGCGACGTCAACTTTGACAATCCCCCTGTCATCAGCCCTGACCTGGGCGGTGACGGCAAGTGGGACGCGCCATTGAGCGTGCCGGGCGCCTACGCTTACTACAACGCATATTATTCCGACGCCCCCGACACCGACAAATATTACTGGGTGACAGGCTATATCGTGGGCTGCGTCAACACGACAGAGACAGTTTTTGTATGCAACGACCAGACAGCGGCTTTCAGCGCGCCGTTCGAGAGCACCAGCAACCTGCTCCTTGCACCGACCCCCGACTGCACCGACTACAGCCGCTGCATCTCTCTGCAGCTTCCCTCGGGAACTGTGCGCACAGCGCTAAACCTCAAAGACAACGAGTCAAATCTGGGCCGCGAAGTGACCGTAAGAGGTTATGTCGACAAGTATCTCGGCATACCGGGTCTGCGTTCGCTGACCCATTACGAGTGGGGACCACTTGGCGTTGACACGGGCGAAGTGGAGGTAGGCAAATCGGACTACACTCTGCTTAGCGGAGCCATCACGTCGGGCCGTGCCTACGCTTTAGTGATCGACAAAACTGCCGCCCAGACCGTTACAGCGGCCGGCGACAACGGTTTCCTCTACACCGAGGCAATCACGATTGACGGCAACAAGTTCAACGCGTCCGAGAAATACGGCTTCATGTTCACCGAGACAGAAGAAGGCTCAGGCAAATATTATATCACCGATTACCGCGGCATGTTCCTCTATCAGGCGCCTTACGGCACCGGCTGGTCAAACCGTCCGAGCATCGCAAAAGCCCCAATCAAGGATGACAACTCATTCCTGTGGCAGCCTGTCAACAGCGGCGACGGCCACTGGACAATCGGCAACGTAGCGTCGAGCCAGGTACTTGCATACGACACAAGCTACAAGTCGTATGGCATCTACTCAGGACTGTCAGACCAATACAAGGCACCCGAGCTCTACGAGATGGCCAATGACCCCGCAGTGACACCCGACTTCAACCCCGCCGAACCGGGCAATCCGGGCGACGTGACCGAAGGCACCGGTGAGGGCACACTCGAATCGCCCTACGACGCAGTGCGTGCGCTCGCCATCATCGAGGCCGGCAGCATGTCGAATGAGAATGTCTATATCAAGGGTATCATTTCGAAAATCGACGAAATCGACACGAGCAACTACGGCAACGCCACTTATTACATATCTAACGACGGCACTGAGACCAAGCAGCTTGAAGTGTTCCGCGGATATTATCTCAACGGAGCCAAGTTCACATCGGCCGACGCCATCAAGGTAGGTGACGAGGTAGTGATACTCGGCAAGCTCATCAAGTATAACACGACACCCGAAGTTGCACAGGGCAGCTCAATCATCAGCATCAACGGTCAGGGCGGCGAAACTCCGACACCTCCCACCCCTCCGGCAGGCGACGGTGACGGCACTCAGGAAAATCCGTACACGACAGCCAATGTGATAGCGCTCAACCCGACATCGACCACCGAGTCGCCCGCAGGCGGCTCAGGCGTGTGGGTCAAGGGTTATATCGTGGGCTATATGCCTTCGTCACCCAAGACCACTCTTGACAACACAGTGTTTGCAGCTACCGCCGACCTCAAGACAAATATCGTGCTGGGTCCGACAGCCGACTGCAAGGATTACACCCAGTGTATCGGCATTCAGCTTCCTTCGGGAGCCGTGCGCACAGCGCTCAACCTGCAGGACAATCCCGGCAATCTCGGCGCGGCCGTGACTCTCTACGGCGACGTGATGAAATATTGCTCGGGTCCCGGTCTGAAGAACACTACGAAGTATGAGCTCGGCGAGGGCGGCGACACCCCCACTCCTCCCGTAACCGGCGGCGACACTGTCTATGAAGGGCTTGTGGCGAATGCCGACGACTGGATTTTCGACAATGTAAACATGCCCGAAGCGGCTTCTTTCATCTGGTCGTGGAAGGTATATAACGGCGCGGGATATCTCAACGCTTCGGCCTTCGTCGACAACAAGGCGAACGCTTCAGAGGCTTATGCCTACGCTACAGTCGACCTTTCAGGAAAGAGCGACGCGACAGTGGCGTTTGACCATGCGGCAAAGTTCCAGACAACGCTGAAAGATCTCTGCGCAATGGTCGTGCGCGAGGCAGGTGCTTCGTTATGGACTGCGCTCAGCATCCCCACTTGGCCTGAGGCCGGATCGTGGACGTTTGTCAATTCGGGCGAAATCAGCCTCAAGGCTTTCGCCGGAAAGAAAATCGAGATCGGCTTCAAGTACGGCTCAAGCGAGAGTGGCGCCGACACCTGGGAAATCAAGAATTTCGTCGTCAAAGGGAAATGACAATCAGCAATCAATTTGCTTTGACTGACTCAACAAAAAAATTTCAAACAATATGAAAAGTCTGAAAAAATATATACTGGGAATTGCAGCTCTCTCGATGGGAGTGGGGATTACCGCATGTCAGGACGACTTCGACGACAACAAGCCGGGACTCGTCGTGCCGGAGGCAACAATTACCCCCAACACCACCATACTTGAGGCGAAGCAGACATTCTGGCAAAACACTGTCAACTATATCGACACAATCAGAACCAAGGAGGATGGCTCGCACTATATCATTCACGGCCGAGTGATTTCATCTGACCGCACAGGCAACATCTACAAGAAGCTCGTGATAAAGGACGAGACGGCAGCCCTGGCGATATCTATCAACTCTACCGGCATGTACACCAAGTACGCCCCCGGCCAGGAGGTGGTAATCGACCTTACCGACATGTACATAGGCAAGTATAACGGCACCCAGCAGCTGGGCTGGCCTCTCTTCTATGAGAAAGGCCAGGTGTGGGAAGCGACATTCATGCCGCCCGTGATGCTTGACACACACATGCAGCTCAACGGACTGCCCGACACAGCCGCCCTCGACACCATGAGCATCCGCAACTTCAGCGAGCTGCACAACGACCCGTCGAAACTGGCAGAAATGCAGTCGCAGCTTGTACGTTTCAACAATGTAAGCTTTGTTGAAGGTGGCAAAAAAGCGTTTACCGACGGCTACAAGGTCACTACCAACCGTCTGCTGACCGACTCTGAGGGTCAGACACTCACAGTGCGCACCTCTGGCTACGCCACATTCCGCGACGTGATGCTTCCCGAGGGTAACGGCGACGTTGTGGGTATTCTCGACTATTACTCGACATCAGATGACTCAGACTCCAATCCCTGGCAGCTTACGCTCATCGACGCTGCCGGCTGCATGAATTTCGGCAATCCGACAATTGAGCCCGGCGGTGAGGACAATCCCTACACAGTTGAACAGGCTATCGCTATCGAAGAGGCCGGACGCCGCGGCAAGGGCTGGACTACGGGTTATATTGTGGGCGCAGTAGCACCCGAGGTCACATCTGTAAGTTCTAACGATGATATCGAATGGGGCAGCGACGTATTGCTCGCCAACACGCTGGTGATCGGTCCGACGGCTGACTGCAAGGAATATAACAAGTGTCTTGTCATCTCACTTCCGCAGGACAGCAAGCTCCGCGAAGTCGGCAACCTGCGCGACAATCCGAGCAACTACGGCAAGCAGATATGGCTTTACGGCTCGCTTGAGAAATATATGGACACATGGGGTATCACCGATAACTCCGGCGCGACATCGCAATTCCGCATAGACGGCGTTGACGTGGGCGGCGGCACCGTGGCCGAAGGAAACGGCTCGGAAGCCTCACCCTATAATGTCGCACAGATTGTGGCACTCAACCCGACATCGACCACCGATGCCGTAGCGAGCGGAATCTGGGTTACCGGCTACATCGTCGGCTACATGCCTTCAACACCGTCGACAACGCTTAACAACACAGTGTTCGGCGCACCTGCTGATTTGAAAACCAACCTCGTGCTCGGCCCGACAGCTGACTGCACCGACTACACCAAGTGTATCACCATACAGCTACCTATCGGCACAGTCCGTGACAACCTCAATCTTCAGGATCATGCAGATATGCTCGGCGCCAAGGTGTCGCTCTTCGGCGATGTGATGAAATATTGCGGCGGCCCCGGCATCAAGAACACGTCTAAATATAATGTGATCGAAGGAGGCTCTGGCGAGACCCCGACACCTCCCACCCCTCCGGCAGGCGACGGTGACGGCACTCAGGAAAATCCGTACACGACAGCCAATGTGATAGCGCTCAACCCGACATCGACCACCGAGTCGCCCGCAGGCGGCTCAGGCGTGTGGGTCAAGGGTTATATCGTGGGCTATATGCCTTCGTCACCCAAGACCACTCTTGACAACACAGTGTTTGCAGCTACCGCCGACCTCAAGACAAATATCGTGCTGGGTCCGACAGCCGACTGCAAGGATTACACCCAGTGTATCGGCATTCAGCTTCCTTCGGGAGCCGTGCGCACAGCGCTCAACCTGCAGGACAATCCCGGCAATCTCGGCGCGGCCGTGACTCTCTACGGCGACGTGATGAAATATTGCTCGGGTCCCGGTCTGAAGAACACTACGAAGTATGAGCTCGGCGAGGGCGGCGACACCCCCACTCCTCCCGTAACCGGCGGCGACACTGTCTATGAAGGGCTTGTGGCGAATGCCGACGACTGGATTTTCGACAATGTAAACATGCCCGAAGCGGCTTCTTTCATCTGGTCGTGGAAGGTATATAACGGCGCGGGATATCTCAACGCTTCGGCCTTCGTCGACAACAAGGCGAACGCTTCAGAGGCTTATGCCTACGCTACAGTCGACCTTTCAGGAAAGAGCGACGCGACAGTGGCGTTTGACCATGCGGCAAAGTTCCAGACAACGCTGAAAGATCTCTGCGCAATGGTCGTGCGCGAGGCAGGTGCTTCGTTATGGACTGCGCTCAGCATCCCCACTTGGCCTGAGGCCGGATCGTGGACGTTTGTCAATTCGGGCGAAATCAGCCTCAAGGCTTTCGCCGGAAAGAAAATCGAGATCGGCTTCAAGTACGGCTCGAGCGATAACGGCGCCGACACCTGGGAAATCAAGAATTTCATCGTCAAAGGAAAATAAATAATTTCCGTTACTTTATATGCGGGGGCTTCCTTTTCAGGAGGCTCCCGTTGTTTTTAGGTTAACAAATTATAAAATAACCGAGGTCGGTAAAACATTTTGCGGATTGTGGCGTTTAGTAAGTACATAGCAGAATTACTTTTTCCATTGCAAGAAATGTGATAATGATTGGTTTATTATTTAACAAAGGCTTCCGTGAGGAAGCTTTTGTCGTTTTTTGGTGGTGGATGGAGTCGGCGGGGGCAGTATAATGTGATGTAAATCGGCGTCCTACGGAAGCCTCTGTGTGGGGACGGAGGTGTGGGTGGGGTGATAGAGGAGCGGGGGTTGACCTCGGGTATTCCCGGAAGCGAGCATCCGGATCTCTGTGAAGCCTGCGGCAACTGCGGGGGCGAGACGCCCCCGCCCCGACGTGGGGAATCAGACTTGATAATCAGAATGTTGGCGGATGCACGAGCCGTGCGGCCCTACTTTTCTGTGTTCCTATTTTTATGGCGTTGTTTTTTTAACATGGATTTTTGGGGGATGTTGAAATTTTTTATGTAATTTTGCGGTCAGAAAAAGAACGGTGGATAAATTTGGCTGCTTGCAACCACCAAAAAAAATGCTAAAACCGCATTTTACAGCCTGTTTCCCCCTGTTCTTATTGTTTTTATGTCGTGCGCTCCGCAGTCGGTGTGTCACGATGATTATTTACTCTAAGAGAGCGTTTGAATTTAAAACGTATTAATAATAACAGAGAATGAAAGTAAAAACTTCAAATTAATCCTGAGGTCTTTTTTGGTCAATTCCGCCAGGTTTCATCAGTCGCATAGCTCGCTATGCTCCTTCTTCAACTCGCGGAATTCCCTCAAAAAATCCTCTCAGTCTTAATTTGATTTAAATCCAAACACTCTCTAAAAGTAAACATACTCTTAATATTTTTTATGAAAAAACACTGGTCAGCCCGAATTGGTTTGAGTTCTGAAACACGCTCTGTCTGTGATGTAAAACTATTTAATTAGTTAACATAGTTTAAAATCAGGCATTGTATATTGTGTTTTTGATTTTTTTGCTACCTTTGCCTTGTAAACTAATTGTATAGTTATGCGTAGACCTACACCCAAAGACCAGCTTACCGACAAGGAAGAAGAACTCATGCGCCTGCTGTGGGAGCATGGCCCGATGTTTGTCAGCCGTCTGGTAGAGCTTTATCCCGAGCCCCGGCCTCATTTCAACACTGTCTCGACCGTGATGCGCCGTCTTGAGTCCAAAGGATTTGTGGCACATGATGAGATTGCCGGCTCGTTTCAATATTATCCGGTGGCAAAGATGGAGTCGTTTCGCAGCCGCAGTCTGGGACGTATCGTCAAAAGCTACTTCAAGGGAAGCTACTACGGCGCCGTGTCAGCCCTCGTGGCAGAGGAGAAGATAACGGCCGACGAGCTCCGCGAGCTACTTGACATGGTGGAGCAGAAATCAAACGAACAAAAGAATAATAAATAAGATAATGGGAGCATTCCTGTCATATACTATCGTGAGCGGAGTTCTTCTGCTTGCGATGTTTGCCGCATACCGTGTCCTGATGGCCGGAGACAACCGGCATGCCTACAACCGCGGCGTGCTGCTTTCAATCTATATGATTGCATTTCTGTCGATGCCGCTCTATAATCTGCCGGGTAATCTCTTTGCCGCCACTCCGGCTGCCGCTCCCGCATTTCATCTCGCCGACGTGGCGGTGACTGTCGACGTGGCTCCGGCTGCAAATCCGTGGTGGGGACGCGCGCTGCTGTGGATTTTCATCTCGGGTATGGCTGTGACATTGCTGCGCACCGTGGCTGTGTGGACACGTATCATCCGCATCATAGCCCGGGGAGAAAAGACTGACAAAGGCCGCTACACCCTCGTGCTGACCGACAACGCCGGCATCGCTCCTTTCAGCTGGATGCGCTACATGGTGATGAACCGCGCCGACTATGCCGGCGACAGCGATGCAATCGTGGTTCATGAGCTGCGGCATATCACATGCCGCCACTGGATAGATCTGCTTGTGGCGCAGGCTGTCACGATAATAAACTGGTATAATCCCGCGGCATGGCTCATGCGTAGCCAGCTGATGCTCGTGCACGAATATCAGGCCGACGCCGCCGTCATCAACAACAGTTTCAATCCGAAGGAATACCAGATGCTTCTGATAAAAAAGGCCGTTGGCTCGAAATTCCCGTCTCTCGCCAACAGCCTCAATCATAGTAAACTTAAAAAACGTATCACCATGATGTACAAATCAAAATCATGTGCAGGCTCACGTCTCAAGGTTCTCGCGCTCGCGCCCGCCGTAATCGCCGCCGTGCTTGTCACATCTGTGCCTCAGGTCAAGGCTGCCATCTCGACAATCAGGTCAAGCGAGGTTTTCAACGGCAAAGTTAACAATCTTTCGGCTAACGGCGAAACCAATGCCGATGAATTCAGGCTCAAGTCAATCAACAACCACGACAACAAGACCACAGTCGTGATTGCCGGCACCATTCCCGGCAGATCACTGGAGGTGGAAAGCGCCACTTTAATCAACGGCGACAAGATATACTTCGCCAACGGCATGGATTGCCAGATGACTGGCGGCAATGCCACAATCACCGTCACGTTTCCTTTCATGACTGAATTTGACGACAACTGCTCCGTCACTCTTGGTGTCAACGGCAGTAATGTGAAAATCGACCTTCTCAATGTTCAAACCTATCCGGCATCGGCTGTCACTGAGGTAAGGACGACGGAAAAGGCCGACCTCCATGCCGAATATTATATAGACGGTAAAAAAATAACCACTGCCGATTTTGAAAAAATAGAACCCGGCGACATCGCCGAAATCAAAATCGACAAGCAGGGTGAAATCCCCTCCATCTACATCACCCTGAAAAAGTAGTATTTACATAACGAAGTCATAGCCTCCCGTATTGCGGAACCCCTCGAAGGTAAATCCGGAAAGGAGCGACGGGTCGGCAATGCGGTTTTCGATGATATGGCGCGTCATCGCGCCACGGCACATCTTGGCATAGATTGTGACATTTTTCAGCCTTCCACCCTCTTCAACCTTGAAGTCAGGCGAGATGACGGTAAGTTCTTTTTCCACACGCTTCCAGTCAAACATGTTGCGGAATTCATTGCTCGCCAGATTGACAAGCACACCGTCGTCAGCCTTGACCTTATCGATAAACCAATCGGTAAGCACAGGCTTCCAATAGTCGAAAAGCGATTGATGCGAGGTGACAGGAAGTGCCACCTTCCCTTCCAGCCTGTAAGGATTGATAAGGTCAGACGGCCGCAGGAGTCCGTAGAGAAACGATGCAATGAAAAGATGTCCGCAGGCATAGCGCATATCGTCGGCCGACAGTGTCGTCGGCGACAGCCGGTTGAACACAATGCCGTCGTAGGCCATCACTGCCGGGGTGAGTGTCGATGAGTCGGGCCATGCATTGTAGCGAAGCACATTTTCCGCCGCGAGCTTGCGGCTGATGCCGAGCATCTGCTGCAGTTCGTCGGCCGAGTATGAGGCCATCTGCGCCGCTATCATGGCGGCGTTTTCCTGAAAATGAGGGATTTCGGCCGGCATATCCGTGCCGGCTGAAATCCGCATCTTTTTTGCACATCCTATAAGTATCTGCATATCAATCTGTTTTTTTGACTCTGTTGTTTTGCCGGGTTATATATCATAACACTCCGGCAGGAGTTATTGTCGGAAAGTAAACTTCACCGACTGCAGCGATGCAGGGTCGGAGCTGTTGCCATAGCGTATGATATAGTCACCGTCGAGCGGAAGCACTTCTTCGTTTTCAGGGTCAAACCATTGGAATGTGTCGGCGTTGAGGTTGAACCCCACTTTCTTGGTCTCTCCCGGCTGCAGTTTGACCTGAGCGAAATCTCTGAGCTGCATGACCGGGCCGTCGGTGTCAGCCGGACGGCTTACGTAGATCTGCACCGTCTCAGTGCCCGTCTTTTTGCCTTTGTTGGGCTGACGCCGACAGCACTGTCATCGCGCCCAATAGAGTCAGAATTTTACATTTCATGAGATAATAGTTATGTCAGGTTTGCAATTGTCTCCACAAATATACGAATAAAACCCTGTTGACGGCATGTCTTCAGGGGTCATTTTTATTTTGGGCAAAGGGGTTAGT
>ERZ778495.1078-NODE-1078-length-20704-cov-4.213279_pt1 | contig 20704 bp, 26 predicted proteins | sample MGYA00433100_ERZ778495 | MGnify/ENA primary metagenome ERZ778495 (study PRJEB29527, sample SAMN07138962) | mouse gut metagenome | material: feces | host: mouse | place: China:Nanjing | collected 2016-01-25 ...
GCAGGTTGTTTTGAAAAAGCATTCTGTTCTCTGGCTATGATTTGAGGCCGGGTGTAGCCTCAGTGCTGATTTTTTACGGCAGCAGAATGGTGCATTATCGGTGGAGATTTTGTATTTCCTGGCAGGGGCGGTGATGCATCATTTTGGTGTTGTAAAAGCACCGCAGAGGCGTTCCTCAGGGCGAGGGTGGTTTAAATAGTCGGTTTAGCGGGAAACCACAGTATCCATACAGCACGGAATACTTCGGGAGATACCCGACGCCTCGGTTTACTATAATAAAGACGAAGCATCCTTTGTATTGACAAACCGCCTGCTTAGACGGTTCTTTTTTGGCTGGTTTATTGTATGCCAAATCATTATTGAAAGGACTGTATTAATAACAAAATCCGAAATAATATGCCTGCATATTGTTAGTTTTCTTATGCTTTTTGTATATTGCTGCACCGCAGCCCCCCCTGCAACGAAAGTTGTATGATGAATAATTTTTATTTTTTCCTTTTCCAGTCATCTGAGGATGCTGGCTTCTTTTAGCTCCGGCCCGACAATACGGGGATATCACGTCAGGGGATGAAGGAATTAATTGCGTTGCCGGGGAAGCATCGTCAGCTTTTTTAAGATAACTCCTGTGTGTTATGTGCATAAATGCTACAAACTCCACATTTTATGTGGTTGGGAGTTGCCGGGCGCGCAGTGAGTTTGCTAAGAAAACTCCTGCATGGTGAATCCCCCTGTGCGGTGGGGTGATACCATTAACTTTTTTGTCGCCGACAGGTATCACGAACGTTTTGTTCACCGGGAGGCACCCGGCACCATGCACTTCAATAGATTCTCTCCACATTATTGATATTCTTTCAGAATATCCCACACAGACTTTGTGTAAATGTTAACGAATGTGCGTTTTATTTGATCTAATCCGCTGTTTGAGCGTTCAAAACAACGGTATATGTAATCCTTTACTATATGACATATTGTGAGGAAAAATGGGTTTTCGTAGCGCATCAACTCTTACGTTGATTGCTGGTGGGATTATTGTCGGATGCACTGATGCTGTGTCGACAAATTATTACGACCGGGCATCATATTACTCCGATAAATCAACAGAGACACAGTATGTGAGTTCATCTGAACGTACTACTGATGTTAGTGAAGATATCCGTCAGTATGCCCATCAAATCAAGAACGCCATCGAAAAACAGTTCGGGGATGCGAGTAAGTATTCAGGAAAAGAGTGTACGCTTAGCATGCATATGGCCCCGAATGGCCTTCTACTGGAGGTTAAAAGAGAAAGTGGAGACCTCGATTTATGTCGTGAAGCGATGAATGCGATAAAGAATGCTGATATACCAGCGCCGCCGTCTCCGGAAGTATATAAAGTATTTCACAATGGAGTGCTGGATTTTAAACCGTGATTCTACATCTTTGCAGTAAACAATAATCATAATTGCATGTTTTTTCTGTGGTGGGGTATTTGGCTTCTGTTGCCTGCGATGTATTGTGGAGCTGGTATCAGCCTGCAGAAAATGCACACAGGTGTGAAGTGTTAAATTCCACACAACTCAGAACGCAGAATGTTGTCCTGCTTGCGGGGAGTTTGTTAAAAGAGTACTGCATGGTGAATCCTCATGAGCGGAGGGGCATAATGACAGATGTTTGGTCGCGTTATCGTATAGGCAAGTTGCGGATTCTGTCTGGTCATTGCAGAATTCACCGGGAGGCACCCGGCACCATGTATTTTCAATATTTTATTGATTATTCTCTTTTTCGGAATACTCTGGTTATGTTTTCCTGTAACTGATAATTAAATCACATTTTGTGTAAATGTATATTGTCTGAACGGGATAAGTTCAGTATCTTCTGAATGTATGGCGAATCCCCCTGTGCGGCGGGGCGTACTGATTTAAGTAGTCATCCAAGAATGCAGCTGAATGAAAACGCGCTCCATATTAATCAGTGGTGGAGCACCGGGAGGCACCCGGCGCCATACCGATGATGAAAATAAATGCGTCCATCAGCCCCTCTCCGGAGGGGCTTTTTTATCGGCAAAAAAAGCCCGCTACGAATGGTAACGGGCTGCACAAAATAACAAAATGTGAAGTATTCTAATCAGCCGCTGAATAATACCCGACAGTAATTAATCTGTGCAACGGCGCTTTTTCCCGCCTTGCAGGCACCGACTCTCTCATTTGATTTAACGCATTATCCCGTCCGGGAGGGTTCATGACATTTAAATATTATGATGTGGTTTCGGCCAGAACAACTGATGAATTAAAGCGGAAACTGAACGAAAAAATCCGTGAAGGATGGCAGCCTTATGAAACAATATCTGTTTCATCTGTGAGTGGTACTGAAGACATATATCATCAGCCAGTTGCTGCTGAGGGGGAGGTGAGTACGCCGGTGATACGTCCTGATGCAGGTGATGATTCATCTGTGGCTGTCTCCGGATCGCCTGATTATTACTACGTGGTGGTACTGGCGGGGCAGTCAAATGGCATGACCTATGGTGAAGGGCTTCCGTTACCGGATTCATTTGACCGCCCGGACCCACGGATTAAGCAACTGGCACGCCGCAGCACGGTCACGCCAGGCGGTACGACGTGTAAATACAATGACATCATTCCGGCAGACCACTGCCTGCATGATGTGCAGGACATGAGCGGGATAAACCACCCGAAAGCTGACCTGAACAAGGGGCAGTATGGTTGTGTGAGTCAGGGGCTGCATATTGCCAAAAAACTGCTGCCTTATATCCCGCAGAATGCCGGGATACTTCTGGTGCCCTGTTGCCGTGGCGGCTGAAAAAATCAGTGCCGGTCAGTCAGCAGAGCCAAAGTCCACGTCCCTCCCGTAATCACATCTCACAGCGAGAAAAACCATGACAGAAATGAAAAAACTGGTCACTGCTGATGCAGTGAGATCTGCGCTGCGCACTGAAGAAGTCCGCGGGACGCTGAAAGCATCTATCCGTAAAACGTTTGAGGCTCAGATTGATGCTGATGTGGAAGCGATTCTGGATGAGCTTACCGGACCTGCTGAGGGGGCATCTGCGCCACAGGCAGGGGATGGTGAGAATACGGCAGATTCTCCGGTGGAAAACAGCAGCGAACAACCTGAGGCACAACCCGGTGGTGAGGAACAAGCAAATGATGTTCTGCAGCCGGAACCAGCAACCATGTTGTGATACATGACGCACAGGCCACCAGCATATCGCGGTGGTCTTTTGTTATCGTGCACTTCCGGTGAACGGGAGGCGGAGATATGTACCAGATGGAAAAAATCACAACAGGTGTGTCATACACCACGTCTGCGGTGGGGACGGGATACTGGTTTCTGCAGTTGCTGGACAGGGTATCCCCGTCTCAGTGGGCGGCAATAGGCGTGCTGGGGAGTCTGCTGTTTGGTCTGCTGACATACCTGACGAACCTGTATTTCAAAATTAAAGAAGACCGACGCAAGGCGGCGCGGGGAGAGTAGGTGATGAAAAAACAATACGAACTGGTTGTTAAAGGGATAAATAATTACGGGGATAAGGTTACTGTTACTGTGAAGCCGGAAGGTGACGGGCAAGCGTCGCTGTTGTCGCAATATGTGGTGATTGATCTTGATCGTGTTGAAGGTGCCCCGCTGGAGTGTTACGAAGCTGAGGCGAAAAAGCAGGCGAAGCAGTTTTTCATGGATGTAGCTGCCGGGTTATGTGGAGGGGATGAGCAGTCGCCGGAAAAGCGCCCCATAATTTTAGAGGCGCAGAATGTGTGGATAACCTACAGAGGAAAACTACCGGGAAGAATTACTGGTTCTCTGAAGACGCCACCGACGGCATTGCGGTCAGAAAAAGATGATATTGAATCGCTCATTGAAAAACTGGAGGGCAGCGTCGCTGATCTGAATAAAAAATTGTCGGTGCTGATTCCTTCTGAAGATGAAAAAAAACGCCGCGATGAGCAGTTTGCGGCGTTTTACGATTATTGCATTGAAGTTACTCGCAGGAATTTTGTGAAGATCTTTGAGGAGGGTAAATCTCTTCAGTAAGCTTAATGGCGGACGCTGCAATTAATTCAGGAAGGTCCGCAAGGCCATCTGTCAGTGGATATGATGAAAAATCGGCGGCAGTTCTGTTAAGAAGCGCTTTAACTAATTCCTTTTCCTTTTCCGGCAACAAGTTGATTAGAGCTACGACTGCTTGCCTGAGTGCGATTAAATCAGCAAAAGTTTGTTTTGGTAGATTTGTGTAATCCATAGTCACCTCTGTGTTTATCAGATTGACATCCTCCTCCCGCCAGTGCCCATCACTGGCGAGGTAAGATTTAACATATCCGGGGGATTTGAAGCCGATAAATCCTGATAAATATCCATGAACGTAAAAATCAGATACAGCCTGTCAGCTGCCGTTCTGGCGCTGATTGCCGCCAGTGCTCCTGCCCCCGACATTCTCGATCAGTTTCTGGATGAAAAAGAGGGGAATCACACCACTGCATACCGCGATGGCTCCGGCATATGGACCATCTGTCGGGGAGCAACGATGGTGGACGGTAAACCTGTTATTCCGGGAATGAAACTGTCGAAGGAAAAATGCGCCCAGGTTAACGCCATTGAGCGTGATAAGGCGCTGGCATGGGTGGAGCGCAATATTAAAGTGCCACTGACCGAACCACAGAAAGCGGGTATAGCGTCATTTTGTCCCTATAACATTGGCCCCGGTAAGTGTCTCCCGTCGACGTTTTATAAGCGGCTTAATGCCGGTGATCGTAAGGGGGCATGCGAGGCGATTCGCTGGTGGATAAAAGATGGTGGGCGCGATTGCCGCATACGTTCAAATAACTGCTATGGACAGGTTATTCGTCGTGACCAGGAAAGCGCATTAGCCTGTTGGGGGATAGATCAGTGAGCAGAGTCGCCGCGATTATTTATGCTCTGGTTATCTGCATCATCGTCTGTCTGTTATGGGTGGTTAATCATTACCGTGATAACGCCATCGCCTACAAAGAACAGCGTGATAAAAAAGTCAGTGAGCTGAAGCAGGCGACCGCCACCATTACTGACATGCAGCAACGCCAGCGTGCTGCTGATGTACTCGATGCTAAATACACGAAGGAGTTGGCTGATGCGAAAGCTGAAAATGATGCTCTTCGGCGCAAGCTTGATAATGGTGGTCGGGTGCTCGTCAAAGGAAAATGCTCTGTGCCATCCTCAGCCGAAACCTCCAGCGCCTCCGGCATGGGCAATGATGCCACCGTCGAACTCTCTCCAGTTGCTGGACGAAACGTTCTCGGTATCCGGGACGGAATCATCAGAGACCAGACAGCACTGAGAACGCTTCAGGAATATATCAGGACGCAATGCCTTCGATGATAGCGATAATTTTACTCATCATCCTTCACATCTGGCTCTGTAGACAGGGTGTTGATCACTTCTGGAGTGAATCCAGATTAAACATCTCATTGCTGATGCTTGAAGTTGAGCATCTGGCGCGCGGTAAGGGGCTGCGTTGAGATAAGAGCCAGTCATTACAAATACCAGGATTTAGCCTCGTATTCGCGGGGCTTTTTATTGCCATTACAAAAGCCACTCCCTACAGAGTGGCTTTGATAATGGCTTATACCCTACACGGGATAACTTAACTGATATCCCTTTTAACGGATAAAGGTATTCAAGCCTGACACATCATGCGCTGTATCGTCGTCGTATTCCCGTATTAACAGAGACCGTAGCCCGACGGGGAACTCCTTCTGCGCGAGTGTGCGGTAATAATCAAAAACGATGCGCACCGGGTTTTAGTGTGCTGACGGACGCAGGTTTACCCTCATAGTCGCTTTTCCGGTGCGATGGTGGAAGAAACCGGAATAATGAATTGTGAATGCAAAATGTGGTTTCTTACTGAGTAATACTGGCAGTGTTTTCTGTTTACATCCAGAACATATTTAAAGATGCCTGCACGGGAAAGAGTAAAGTGGCTCCGGAAGAAGGGTATGTTTCCGGATAAATGTTTTTTTATAACCAGTTTTGTCCAGATATTATTTGACCTGTGGTTTATATAAGCAGATCTTTTTTGGGGCTGTACCGTGATCATACTTTGATTATGTGTGGTAAACCTTATATTCCCTGTTGACAGAAAGTAAAAACAATGCGAGATGCCATTTTTATTAAGGTAATCAGTAACGGAAATAATATCATTATCGTGTGATGAAATAAGCAACGATATAACAGAGGTTAGCCGACTATTCTCTGTGGAAACACAATCTGGTGGTGATAAATCTGAATGAGTTATGTAAAAATTGAACATGTAAAAAGATGGTGTTTAACTGAAGGTATAGTACTGCTGGAAAATAATAAACTGAAAAGTGAATGTCTATTAGTTATTTCCGCATGGTAAATCAGAGGTATTGTTTTCTTGCTAATTTATTAAAGTGATAAGTCTTATCTTGATTTTAGATATAAACTTTTATCAGGCCTTATCAACTTACATCTTCAGTATTGGAGGCAGTGCCAGTTACGTAAGGACGCAATGCCTGGTATTTAAGCGAAGTGATCTACTGAATAAATAATATTCCTCGCGCTTCTTAATGTTGCCGTGTTCCTGTGCCAAAAAAGCCAGATGTGCACTATGCCTCAATATTGAGCGTGTACGTCGTAATGCACGGGATGGCCGCTATAAGCTGATTGGTTGATGAATTTAGGCCCGCTCTGGCTGGCGGGTCCTTTCCGGCGATCCGGCAGGTTACGGGGCGGCGACCTCGCGCGTTTTCGCTATTTATGAAAATTTTCCGGGGAAAATCATGTCGGTACTTCTCGAACATAACTATTTGTTTTTTCTAATATCGAATCCGTAAAAGGTCCGACATGAAAACGCCTGAAAAAGTCATTTTCGGGCACTCTCATGTCGGCCCCTGTATTTGCTATGAGACTATTTCATGAAGGTTAATAAAAAGAAGCTTGCCGAAATTTTCAACGTGGATCCGCGGACGATTGAACGCTGGCAGTCTCAGGGGCTTACTTGTGTCTCCGGAGGTGGTAAGGGCGTTGAATCTGTATTTGATACCGCCATGGCAATTCAGTGGTATGCGCAGAGGGAAGCTGATATCGAAAATGAAAAGCTCCGGAAAGAACTGGAAGATTTGCGGGCGGCTGCAGAATCAGACTTACAACCGGGCACCATTGACTATGAGCGCTACCGGCTCACAAAAGCGCAGGCAGATGCGCAGGAACTGAAAAATGCCCGTGAAGACGGAGTAGTGCTGGAAACTGAATTGTTTACCTTCATTCTGCAACGTGTGGCACAGGAAATTTCGGGGATACTTGTGCGTGTGCCGTTGACGTTACAGCGTAAATATCCGGACATTTCACCATCACACCTTGATGTGGTGAAAACTGAAATCGCGAAAGCCTCCAATGTTGCAGCTAAAGCCGGTAAAAACGTGGGCGGGTGGATCGATGATTTCAGACGCGCAGAAGGCAGCTAATGCAGCCGGTGCGATAGCTACAGGGCTTTTATCTCTCAATATTCCGGTTCCACTGACAACAGTTCAGTGGGCTGATCAACATTATTATCTGCCGAAAGAATCTTCATATACACCCGGGAAATGGGAAACACTGCCGTTTCAGGTTGCCATTATGAACAGCATGGGAAATGACCGGATTCGCACCATTAATCTGATTAAATCGGCGCGCGTAGGTTATACCAAAATGCTGTTAGGGGTGGAGGCCTATTTTATTGAGCATAAATCCCGTAACAGTCTGCTTTTTCAGCCAACAGATTCTGCCGCAGAGGATTTCATGAAATCTCATGTCGAGCCAACGATAAGGGATGTTCCTGCATTGCTGGAGCTGGCTCCATGGTTCGGAAGAAAACACCGCGATAATACGCTCACCCTGAAGCGTTTTTCCTCCGGCGTGGGTTTCTGGTGTCTGGGTGGCGCGGCAGCAAAAAATTACCGTGAAAAATCCGTGGATGTGGTCTGTTATGACGAACTCTCCTCGTTTGAACCGGATGTGGAAAAAGAAGGTTCGCCAACACTGCTTGGCGATAAACGTATTGAAGGTTCGGTATGGCCTAAATCCATACGCGGCTCAACGCCAAAAATTAAAGGCTCCTGTCAGATTGAAAAAGCCGCGAATGAATCAGCGCATTTCATGCGGTTTTATGTTCCTTGTCCTCATTGTGGGGAGATCCAGTATCTGAAGTTTGGTGATGATGCGACGCCGTTTGGCCTGAAATGGGAGAAGGGTAAACCAGAAACGGTGTATTACCTGTGTGAGCATAATGGCTGTGTGATCCGTCAGTCGGAACTTTACCAGACTGACGGGCGCTGGATTTGTGACAATACAGGAATGTGGACACGTGACGGCCTGATATTTTACAGCGCGGGTGATGAGGAGATGCCGCCACCGCGCTCCATCACTTTCCACATCTGGACGGCCTATAGCCCGTTCACCACCTGGATGCAGATTGTCTACGACTGGCTGGATGCGCTGAAAGATCCCAACGGCCTGAAAACCTTTGTGAACACCACGCTGGGCGAGACCTGGGAAGAGGCTGTGGGCGAAAAACTCGATCACCAGGTGCTGATGGATAAGGTTGTGCGTTACACGGCGGCGGTGCCTGCCCGGGTGGTTTATCTGACGGCGGGCATTGACTCGCAGCGAAACCGTTTTGAGATGTATGTCTGGGGATGGGCTTCGGGAGAAGAAGCCTTTCTGGTGGATAAAATCATCATTATGGGGCGTCCGGATGAGGAAGAGACGCTGTTACGTGTGGATGCGGCGATCAACAAAAAATATCGCCATGATGACGGTACCGAAATGACTATTTCCCGTGTCTGCTGGGACACCGGGGGGATCGATGGCGAAATCGTCTACCAGAGGTCAAAAAAACACGGTGTTTTCCGGGTGCTGCCGGTAAAAGGCGCATCTGTCTATGGCAAGCCGGTGATCACCATGCCAAAAACCCGCAATCAGCGGGGCGTGTATCTGTGTGAAGTGGGGACGGACACCGCAAAAGAAATTCTCTATGCCCGTATGAAAGCCGATCCCACGCCTGCGGATGAAGCCACGTCGTATGCCATCCGTTTTCCTGATGATCCGGAGATTTTTTCGCAGACAGAGGCGCAGCAACTGGTCGCGGAAGAGCTTGTGGAGAAGTGGGAAAAAGGAAAGATGCGCCTGCTGTGGGATAACAAAAAGCGGCGTAACGAAGCACTGGACTGCCTGGTTTATGCCTACGCAGCATTACGTGTGTCCGTGCAACGCTGGCAGCTTGATCTGGCTGTACTGGCAAAATCCCGGGAAGAAGAGACGACCCGGCCAACCCTTGAAGAACTGGCAGCGAAGCTGTCCGGAGGAGTGAATGGTAACAGTCGCTGAACTGCAGGCGCTGCGTCAGGCGCGCCTTGATTTATTAACCGGTAAACGGGTGGTGTCGGTCCAGAAAGATGGTCGCAGAATTGAATATACGGCAGCCTCTCTGGATGCGCTTAATCGTGCTATCAATGATGCGGAGTCGGTACTGGGGATAACCCGCCGCCGTCGTCCGCTGGGAGTGAGGTTATGAAACGAACGCCAGTCCTGATTGATGTAAACGGCGTTCCGCTTCGTGAGAGTCTCAGCTACAACGGGGGCGGCGCAGGATTTGGCGGGCAAATGGCGGAGTGGTTGCCACCGGCGCAGGGTGCCGATGCGGCTCTGTTGCCTGCGTTGCGTCTGGGGAATGCCCGCGCAGATGATCTGGTGCGCAATAACGGAATAGCGGCTAATGCGGTGGCCCTGCATAAGGATCACATTGTCGGGCATATGTTTCTGATCAGCTACCGTCCGAACTGGCGCTGGCTGGGGATGCGGGAGACCGCAGCAAAAAGCTTTGTCGATGAGGTGGAGGCGGCCTGGTCGGAATACGCAGAAGGGATGTTTGGCGAGATCGATGTGGAAGGGAAACGCACATTTACGGAATTTATCCGTGAAGGTGTGGGCGTTCATGCGTTTAACGGTGAAATCTTTGTGCAGCCGGTCTGGGATACGGATACCACGCAGTTATTCCGTACACGTTTTAAAGCCGTGAGTCCTAAACGGGTGGACACGCCTGGACACGGTATGGGGAACCGTTTCCTGCGGGCCGGGGTGGAAGTCGATCGGCATGGACGGGCTGTTGCGTACCATATCTGTGAGGATGATTTTCCGTTCTATGGAAGTGGACGCTGGGAGCGGATCCCGCGTGAACTTCCCACCGGGCGTCCGGCCATGCTGCATATTTTCGAGCCGGTGGAGGACGGGCAGACCCGTGGAGCTAATCAGTTTTACAGCGTCATGGAACGGCTGAAAATGCTCGATTCCCTGCAGACCACGCAGCTTCAGTCGGCCATAGTGAAGGCGATGTATGCAGCGACGATTGAAAGTGAACTCGATACCGAAAAGGCCTTTGAATATATCGCGGGTGCACCGCAGGGTCAGCAGGATAATCCGCTCATTAATATTCTGGAGAAGTTCACCCGCTGGTATGACACGAATAACGTGACGCTGGGCGGTGTCAAAATTCCGCACCTTTTTCCCGGGGATGATCTGAAACTGCAGACTGCGCAGGATTCAGACAATGGATTTTCTGCGCTTGAACAGGCGCTGCTGCGGTATATCGCCGCCGGTCTTGGCGTTTCCTACGAACAGTTGTCCCGTGATTACTCGAAGGTCAGTTACTCAAGTGCCCGTGCTTCAGCCAATGAGTCGTGGCGCTATTTTATGGGGCGACGAAAATTTATTGCGTCCCGGCTGGCCACGCAGATGTTTTCCTGCTGGCTGGAAGAGGCGCTTCTTCGGGGGATTATTCGTCCGCCACGGGCGCGTTTTGATTTTTATCAGGCGCGTTCAGCCTGGTCACGGGCAGAGTGGATTGGCTCCGGAAGAATGGCCATTGACGGACTCAAGGAGGTTCAGGAATCGGTGATGCGCATTGAGGCCGGACTGAGCACGTATGAGAAAGAGCTGGCACTGATGGGCGAGGATTATCAGGACATTTTCCGCCAGCAGGTCAGGGAATCTGCAGAGCGGCAAAAAGCCGGACTCTCACGCCCGGTGTGGATAGCGCAGGCGTATCAGCAGCAGATAGCGGAGAGTCGCAGACCGGAAGAGGAGACAACACCACGTGAGACGTAATCTTTCACACATTATTGCCGCAGCATTCAATGAACCGCTGCTTCTGGAGCCCGCCTATGCGCGGGTTTTCTTTTGCGCGCTCGGGCGCGAGATGGGGGCCGCAAGTCTTTCGGTACCGCAACAGCAGGTACAGCTTGATGCTCCCGGAATGCTGGCTGAAACGGACGAGTACATGGCCGGAGGTAAACGACCGGCCCGTGTTTACAGGGTGGTGAATGGTATTGCTGTACTGCCGGTGACAGGCACGCTGGTGCACCGGCTGGGGGGGATGCGGCCATTTTCCGGAATGACAGGTTATGACGGCATTGTCGCCTGTCTTCAGCAGGCAATGTCGGATACCCAGGTGCGGGGTGTACTGCTGGATATTGACAGTCCTGGTGGGCAGGCCGCCGGTGCGTTTGACTGCGCTGACATGATTTACCGCCTCCGGCAGCAGAAGCCTGTCTGGGCGCTGTGCAATGACACGGCCTGTTCTGCGGCAATGCTGCTGGCATCGGCCTGTTCCCGTCGGCTGATTACCCAGACATCCCGTATTGGCTCCATTGGCGTGATGATGAGCCATGTCAGCTATGCCGGTCATCTGGCGCAGGCCGGTGTGGATATCACGCTGATTTACTCAGGGGGGCACAAGGTGGATGGCAATCAGTTTGAATCCCTGCCGTCAGAGGTTCGTCAGGACATGCAGCAGCGCATTGATGCGGCGCGCCGGATGTTTGCTGAAAAAGTGGCGATGTATACCGGTTTATCTGTGGATACGGTTATGGGGACAGAGGCCGCTGTTTTTGAAGGTCAGTCAGGTATTGAGGCCGGGCTGGCGGATGAATTAATCAATGCGTCGGATGCCATCAGCGTGATGGCCGCGACGCTGAACACACATGATACAGGAGGCACTATGCCGCAATTAACTGCAACGGAAGCCGTCGCGCAGGAGAACCAGCGAGTGATGGGGATCCTGACATGCCAGGAAGCGAAAGGACGTGAACAGCTTGCCTCGATGCTGGCAGGACAACAGGGCATGAGCGTTGAACAGGCCCGGGCGATTCTGGCCGCGGCGGCACCGCAGCAGCCGGTGGCATCCACGCAGAGTGAAGCCGATCGCATTATGGCGTGTGAAGAAGCGAACGGTCGTGAACAACTGGCGGCAACGCTGGCGACGATGCCGGAGATGACGGTGGAAAAAGCCCGCCTGATCCTGGCTGCTTCACCGCAGGCGGATGCCGGACTATCACTCCGTGATCAAATCATGGCCCTGGATGAGGCGAAAGGGGCTGAGGCGCAGGCTGAAAAACTGGCGGCCTGCCCGGGGATGACCGTGGAGAATGCCCGGGCTGTACTGGCTGCTGCATCAGGTAAAGCTGAACCAGTCTCTGCCTCCACGATATCCATGTTTGAACGTTTCATGGCGAACCATTCACCGGCAGCGGTGCAGGGCGGCATGTCACAGACGTCAGCAGACGGTGATGCGGACGTAAAAATGCTCATGGCCATGCCATAAAGCCACTGCTGATCATCAATATGAGGTTTTAATAATATGGTAACGAAAACCATCACTGAACAGCGTGCGGAAGTACGTATTTTTGCCGGTAATGATCCGGCTCATACCGCCACAGGCAGCAGCGGGATTTCCTCGGCAACACAGGCACTGACCCCCCTGATGCTGGATGAGGCCACCGGGAAACTGGTGGTCTGGGACGGACAGAAAGCCGGTAGTGCGGTTGGCATACTGGTACTGCCGCTTGAAGGCACAGAGACGGCGCTGACGTATTACAAGTCGGGGACCTTTGCGACGGAGGCAATTCACTGGCCTGAGAGTGTGGATGAACACAAAAAGGCCAACGCCTTTGCCGGCAGTGCCCTGAGTCACGCGGCGCTGCCGTAACACGTTATCAGGCCACCGCGGTGGCCTGACTGATTTCTGAATGAAAGGAACTGATTTATGGGATTGTTTACGACCCGCCAGTTACTCGGTTATACCGAACAAAAAGTTAAATTTCGTGCGCTGTTTCTGGAGCTGTTTTTCCGCCGTACGGTGAATTTCCATACCGAAGAGGTGATGCTGGACAAAATTACCGGAAAAACGCCGGTGGCGGCCTATGTCTCCCCGGTTGTTGAAGGAAAAGTGCTGCGTCATCGTGGTGGTGAAACCCGCGTGTTACGTCCGGGCTACGTCAAGCCGAAACACGAATTTAATTACCAGCAGGCGGTTGAACGTCTTCCCGGTGAAGATCCGGCTCAGTTGAACGACCCGGCCTACCGTCGTCTGCGTATCATCACTGATAACCTCAAACAGGAAGAGCATGCCATTGTCCAGGTGGAAGAAATGCAGGCGGTAAATGCTGTGTTGTATGGCAAATACACCATGGAAGGAGACCAGTTCGAGAAAATTGAGGTCGATTTTGGCAGGTCGACGAAGAATAACATCACACAGGGTAGCGGTAAGGAATGGTCAAAACAGGATCGTGACACGTTCGATCCTACACATGATATTGACCTCTACTGCGACCAGGCCAGCGGCCTTGTGAATATTGCCATCATGGACGGTACCGTCTGGCGTCTGCTGAATGGTTTTAAGCTGTTTCGCGAAAAACTGGATACCCGTCGCGGTTCAAATTCACAACTCGAAACGGCAGTTAAAGATCTGGGCACAGTGGTGTCCTTCAAGGGGTATTACGGCGATCTGGCCATTGTGGTGGCGAAAACGTCTTATGTGGCAGAGGACGGTACCGAAAAACGTTATCTGCCGGAGGGCACGCTGGTGCTGGGGAATACTGCTGCAGATGGGATCCGTTGTTACGGTGCCATTCAGGATGCGCAGGCGTTGTCGGAAGGTGTGGTGGCTTCTTCCCGTTACCCGAAACACTGGATGACAGTGGGTGATCCCGCTCGTGAATTCACCATGACGCAGTCCGCGCCGCTGATGGTACTCCCTGATCCAGATGAGTTCGTGGTGGTACAGGTGAAATAACATATAACCGGGGGGGCGATATACCCCCTTTTTTATTCAACCGGAAACAGATATGGCAAAGAAAGACGAGAATCTGAAACGCCTGAAAGAACTATCAGAGTTGCTGGGACGTGAACCTGATATGTCAGGAAGTGCGGCAGATATTGCACAGCGTGTGGCAGAGCTGGAAGAGGAGCTTGGTGATGTGGATGGTACTGACAGCCAGGCAAGTGCGCTTACCGGGCAGGAAAATAACGAGGTGTCAGCGCAGCCGGATACCGTGACTGATACGGCTGATCTGGTCACGGTTGTGGCACTGGTGACGCTGCATACTGATGCACTTCACGCCACGCGGGATGAGGCTGTGGCATTTGTGCTGCCGGGAACGGCGTTCCGTGTCTCTGCCGGTGTGGCAGCTGAAATGACAGAGCGCGGCCTGGCCAGAATGCAATAACGGGAGGCGCTGTGGCTGATTTCGATAACCTGTTCGATGCTGCCATTGCCCGCGCCGATGAAACGATACGCGGGTACATGGGAACGTCAGCCACCATGACATCCGGTGAGCAGTCCGGCGCAGTAATACGTGGTGTTTTTGATGACCCTGAAAATATCAGCTATGCCGGACAGGGCGTGCGCGTTGAAGGCTCCAGCCCGTCCCTGTTTGTCCGGACTGATGATGTGCGGCAACTGCGGCGTGGAGACACGCTGACCGTCGGCGAGGAAAATTTCTGGGTGGACCGGATTTCGCCTGATGACGGGGGCAGTTGTTATCTCTGGCTCAACCGGGGGCAACCACCTGCCGTTAACCGTCGCCGCTGACAGGGGGATGTATGACCATAAAAGGCCTTGAGCAGGCCGCTGAAAACCTCAGTCGTATCAGTAAAACGGCGGTGCCAGCTGCTTCAGCAATGGCCATTAACCGCGTGGCCACAACGGCGATTAATCAGTCTTCGTCTCAGGTCGCCCGTGAAACCAGGGTGCCGAGAAAACTGGTTAAAGAGAGATCCAGACTGAAACGGGCGACGGTCAGAAATCCGAATGCCAAAATTATCGTTAACCGCGGTGATTTGCCTGTTATTAAGCTGGGGATCAGGATGCTTGGTCATCGCCCGAACAGCATACTCAAAGCCGGTCAGCATCGTTATCAGCGGGCATTCATCCAGCGACTGAATAATGGGCGCTGGCATGTTATGCTACGTCTGCCAGAAGCCAGGTATGCGAAGGGCAATGACGATAAGGGAAGGAAAAAGCGTAATCGTCTTCCCATTCAGGTGGTGAAAATTCCGATGGCGGCTCCACTGAAACAGGCTTTTGATGAGAACGTTAACCGTATCCGACGCGAACGTCTGCCAAAAGAACTGAGCTATGCGCTGAAACAACAACTGAGGATTGTGATAAAGCGATGAAACATACTGATATCCGTGCTGCAGTGCTGGATGCACTCGAGCAGCATGAACACGGGGCGACGCTGTTTGATGGTCGCCCCGTTGTTTTTGACGAAGAGGATTTTCCTGCGATCGCGGTTTATCTGACGGATGCAGAGTATACCGGTGAAGAGCTGGATGCAGATACCTGGCGGGCCACACTGCATATTGAGGTGTTTTTACCGGCACAGGTACCGGATTCAGAGCTGGATTCGTGGATGGAAAGCCGGATTTATCCGGTGATGAGCGATATCCCGGCACTGTCAGATTTGATCACCAGTATGGTGGCCAGCGGCTATGACTACCGGCGCGACGATGATGCGGGCCTGTGGAGTTCAGCCGATCTGACTTATGTCATTACCTATGAAATGTGAGGACGCTATGCCTGTACCAAATCCTGTAATGCCGGTGAAAGGTGCCGGGACCACCCTGTGGGTTTATAAGGGGAGCGGTGACCCTTATGCGAATCCGCTTTCAGACGTTGACTGGTCGCGTCTGGCAAAAGTTAAAGACCTGGCGCCCGGCGAACTGACCGCTGAGTCCTATGACGACAGTTATCTCGATGATGAAGATGCGGACTGGACCGCGACCGGGCAGGGGCAGAAATCCGCCGGAGATACCAGCTTCACGCTGGCGTGGATGCCCGGAGAGCAGGGTCAGCAGGCGCTGCTGGCATGGTTTAATGAAGGTGATACCCGTGCCTATAAAATCCGCTTCCCGAACGGCACGGTCGATGTGTTCCGTGGCTGGGTCAGCAGTATCGGTAAGGCGGTGACGGCGAAGGAAGTGATCACCCGCACAGTGAAGGTCACCAATGTGGGCCGTCCGTCGATGGCTGAAGATCGCAGCACGGTAACAGCGGCAACCGGCATGACCGTGACGCCTGCCAGCACCTCGGTGGTGAAAGGGAAGAGCATCACGCTGACCGTGGCATTCCAGCCGGAGGGCGCAACCGACAAGAGCTTCCGTGCGGTGTCAGCGGATAAAACAAAAGCCACCGTGTCGGTCAGTGGTATGACCATTACCGTGAACGGCGTTGCTGCAGGTAAGGTCAACATTCCGGTCGTATCCGGTAATGGTGAACTTGCTGCGGTTGCAGAAATCACCGTCACCGACAGTTAATCCGGAGAGTCAGCGATGTTCCTGAAAACTGAATCATTTGAATATAACGGCGTAAGCGTCACGCTTTCTGAACTGTCAGCCCTGCAGCGTATTGAGCATCTCGCCCTGCTGAAACGACAGGCAGAACGGGCGGGAGGTGGCGATAACCTGCTGGTGAGCGTGGAAGATCTCGTCAGAACCGGCGCTTTTCTGGTAGCGATGTCCCTGTGGCATAACCATCCGCAGAAGACAAAGATGCCGTCCATGGATGAAGCCGTTAAACAGATTGAGCAGGAAGTGCTTACCACCTGGCCCACAGAGGCAATTGCTCAGGCTGAAAATGTGGTAATGCGTCTGTCCGGTATGTCTGAGTTTGTTGTGAATAATGCTCCTGAGCAGACAGAAGACGCCGGGCCTGCAGAGCCTGTTTCTGCGGGAAAGTGTTCGACGGTGAGCTGAGTTTTGCCCTGAAACTGGCGCGCGAGATGGGGCGACCCGACTGGCGCGCCATGCTTGCCGGGATGTCATCCACGGAGTATGCCGACTGGCACCGCTTTTACAGCACCCATTATTTTCATGATGTTCTGCTGGATATGCACTTTTCCGGGCTGACGTACACCGTGCTCAGCCTGTTTTTCAGCGATCCGGATCTGCATCCGCTGGATTTCAGTCTGCTGAACCGGCGTGAGGTTGATGAAGCGTCTGAAGATGATGTGCTGATGCAGAAAGCGGCAGGGCTTGCCGGAGGCGTCCGCTTTGATCCGGACGGGAATGAAATTATCCCCGCGACCCCGGATGTGGCGGATATGACGGAGGATGACGTAATGCTGATGACAGTATCAGAAGGGATCGCAGGAGGAGTCCGGTATGGCTGAACCGGTAGGCGATCTGGTCGTTGATTTAAGTCTGGATGCGGCCAGATTTGACGAGCAGATGGCCAGAGTCAGGCGTCATTTTTCCGGTACGGAAAGTGATGCGAAAAAAACAGCGGCAGTCGTTGAACAGTCGATGAACCGACAGGCACTGGCTGCACAGAAAGCGGGGATTTCCGTCGGGCAGTATAAAGCCGCCATGCGTATGCTGCCTGCGCAGTTCACCGACGTGGCCACGCAGCTTGCAGGCGGGCAGAGTCCGTGGCTGATCCTGCTGCAACAGGGTGGTCAGGTGAAGGACTCCTTCGGCGGGATGATCCCCATGTTCCGGGGGCTTGCCGGTGCGATCACCCTGCCGATGGTCGGGGCCACCTCGCTGGCGGTGGCGACCGGTGCGCTGGCGTATGCCTGGTATCAGGGCAACTCAACCCTGTCCAGTTTCAATAAAACGCTGGTCCTTTCCGGTAATCAGGCAGGACTGACGGCAGAGCGTATGCTGGTCCTGTCAAGAGCCGGGCAGGCGGCAGGGCTGACGTTTAACCAGACCAGCGAGTCACTGACGGCGCTGGTTAATGCCGGTGTGCGTGGTGGTGAGCAGTTTGAGGCAATCAGCCAGAGTGTGGCGCGTTTCTCCTCTGCATCCGGCGTGGAAGTGGACAAGGTCGCTGAAGCCTTCGGGAAGCTGACCACAGACCCGACGTCAGGGCTGACAGCGATGGCACGTCAGTTCCATAACGTGACGGCGGAGCAGATTGCGTATGTTGCTCAGTTGCAGCGTTCCGGCGATGAAGCCGGGGCATTGCAGGCGGCGAACGAGGCCGCAACGAAAGGGTTTGATGACCAGACCCGCCGCCTGAAAGAGAACATGGGCACGCTGGAGACCTGGGCAGACAGGACAGCGCGGGCATTCAAATCCATGTGGGATTCGGTGCTGGATATTGGTCGCCCGGACACTGCCCGGGAAATGCTGGAGAAAGCAGAAAAGGCTTTTGATGAGGCGGACAAAAAATGGCAGTGGTATCAGAGCCGGAGCCACCGGCGCGGTAAAACCTCAGCATTTCTTGCCAATCTCCGGGGAGCATGGGAGGACAGAGCGAATGCGCAACTTGGGCTTTCAGCTGCCACGTTGCAGGCCGATCTTGAAAAGGCCAGAGAGATGGCAGCAAAGGACTGGGCCGACTCTGAGGCATCACGGCTGAAATATACCGAAGAGGCGCAGAAGGCTTACGAACGTCTGCAGACGCCGCTGGAGAAATATACCGCCCGTCAGGAAGAACTGAATAAGGCACTGAAAGACGGGAAAATCCTGCAGGCAGATTACAACACGCTGATGGCGGCGGCGAAAAAGGACTATGAAGCGACGCTGAAAAAGCCGAAACAGTCCGGCGTGAAGGTGTCTGCGGGCGATCGTCAGGAAGACAGTGCTCATGCCGCCCTGCTGACGCTTCAGGCTGAACTCCGGACGCTGGAGAAGCATGCCGGAGCGAATGAGAAAATCAGCCAGCAGCGCCGGGATTTGTGGAAGGCGGAAAGTCAGTATGCGGTCCTGAAGGAGGCTGCACAACGTCGCCAGCTGTCTGCACAGGAGAAATCCCTGCTGGCGCATAAAGATGAGACGCTGGAGTACAAACGCCAGCTGGCTGCACTTGGCGACAAGGTTACGTATCAGGAGCGCCTGAACGCGCTGGCGCAGCAGGCGGATAAATTTGCACAGCAGCAACGGGCAAAACGGGCCGCCATTGATGCGAAAAGCCGGGGGCTGACTGACCGGCAGGCAGAACGGGAAGCCACGGAACAGCGCCTGAAGGAACAGTATGGCGATAATCCGCTGGCGCTGAATAACGTCATGTCAGAGCAGAAAAAGACCTGGGCGGCTGAAGACCAGCTTCGCGGGAGCTGGATGGCAGGCCTGAAGTCCGGCTGGAGTGAGTGGGAAGAGAGCGCCACGGACAGTATGTCGCAGGTAAAAAGTGCAGCCACGCAGACCTTTGATGGTATTGCACAGAATATGGCGGCGATGCTGACCGGCAGTGAGCAGAACTGGCGCAGCTTCACCCGTTCCGTGCTGTCCATGATGACAGAAATTCTGCTTAAGCAGGCAATGGTGGGGATTGTCGGGAGTATCGGCAGCGCCATTGGCGGGGCTGTTGGTGGCGGCGCATCCGCGTCAGGCGGTACAGCCATTCAGGCCGCTGCGGCGAAATTCCATTTTGCAACCGGAGGATTTACGGGAACCGGCGGCAAATATGAGCCAGCGGGGATTGTTCACCGTGGTGAGTTTGTCTTCACGAAGGAGGCAACCAGCCGGATTGGTGTCGGCAACCTGTACCGCCTGATGCGGGGCTATGCGGAAGGTGGTTATGTGGGCGGTGCCGGAAGTCCGGCGCAGATGCGGCGGGCTGAAGGCATTAATTTTAATCAGAACAATCACGTGGTGATTCAGAACGACGGTACGAATGGTCTGCCAGGTCCACAGATGATGAAGGCAGTGTATGACATGGCCCGCAAGGGTGCCCGTGATGAAATCCAGGCACAGATGCGCGATGGTGGCCTGTTCTCCGGAGGTGGACGATGAAAACCTTCCGCTGGAAAGTGAAACCCGGGATGGATGTGACATCGGCTCCTTCCGTCAGGGAGGTGCGCTTTGGTGATGGCTATTCCCAGCGAGCGCCTGCCGGGCTGAATGCCAACCTGAAAACGTACAGCGTGACGCTGTCTGTCTCCCGTGAGGAGGCCACGGCGCTGGAGTCGTTTCTGGCTGAGCACGGGGGCTGGAAGGCCTTTCTGTGGACGCCGCCTTATGGTTACAGGCAGATAAAGGTGACCTGCGCAAAATGGTCGTCGCGGGTCAGTATGCTGCGTGTTGAGTTCAGCGCAGAGTTTGAACAGGTGGTGAACTGATGCAGGATATCCGGCAGGAAACATTGAATGAATGCACCCGTGCGGAGCAGTCGGCCAGCGTGGTGCTCTGGGAAATCGACCTGACCGAGGTAGGCGGGGAACGCTACTTTTTCTGTAATGAGCAGAACGAAAAAGGTGAGCCGGTCACCTGGCAGGGGCGACAGTATCAGCCGTATCCCATTCAGGGGAGTGGTTTTGAACTGAATGGCAAAGGCACCAGTACGCGCCCCACACTGACGGTTTCTAACCTGTACGGTATGGTCACCGGGATGGCGGAAGATCTGCAGAGTCTGGTCGGCGGAACGGTGGTCCGGCGTAAGGTTTACGCC
>ERZ778495.1093-NODE-1093-length-20459-cov-4.121545_pt1 | contig 20459 bp, 30 predicted proteins | sample MGYA00433100_ERZ778495 | MGnify/ENA primary metagenome ERZ778495 (study PRJEB29527, sample SAMN07138962) | mouse gut metagenome | material: feces | host: mouse | place: China:Nanjing | collected 2016-01-25 ...
ATCGACAAGAATATTGGCATTTACCTTTTGACTATTAATAGTATTCCAAAAATCCCTGCGTAATTTATTTTCATCTCTAAGTCCAGTTGCATGCCAGCTGCCATCTTTATTTTCTTTAACGCCAAGGATAATTAAACCCCCATAACAATTTGCAAAAGCAGAATAAGTACTCCACAAGGATTCAGGTAAACCGCTTTTTGCCATTTTAACTTCCATACGATTATTTTCTCTGTATCTGTCAAATTTCGATAAATCAAACATATAAAATACCTCCCACATCTTTAACAAAATATTTTACAAGCTGTGCAGTATTTCCATTTATTCCACCGTCTTTCTTGTATTGCAAGAATTTTCTTCATGCCCACCTCATTTATGATAATGTGTAATTCAATGAATCTGCAATATACATATTATATTACCCGGATATTACTTTGCAGCGTTTTTTGTAACATGCAATTCCATATCTGTAGATGTTTTCCATACCATCATCAACAAAAATTATTTCATAATTTTTGTTGTGAATCTGCTCCAATGCCTCTTTACAGGCAACGTCAAACGCCGCTTTCTCAGCATATTTCAGTTCGATAACAATACCAATTGCTCTGTCCTCAATTTCCACACTGATGTCACTGTAACCATCGCCATACTCAGCACTGGATTTGACCTTTATACCATTCATGTTTCCGAATAATCCAAGCAGTACACCATGATAAAAATTCTCCTTCATTTCCTTTTTAACACTAGTGTCACGAATACTGATTGTTTTACGTAAATAGGATGTGAACTCCCTTTCAATAGCAACCACATTGTTTTCCTCAAATGCCCTGCAGAAGTTTTCCAGTTTTTGTGTGTCTTTTCGTGTTTCATCCCTAAACCATTTCCGTATCTACTGCACATAGATCCAGTGGATTTCTCTATTTGGAATGACAAGCGACGACATTCCTTCCCCATCTTCTCCATACTGCGTCAGATATCCTGTTGTAAAAAGAATACTTCAGAGATTGTCAATATCAGAATCCAGATCCCTGTATGTTAATTCCTGATGTATCATTTTTTTAACACATTCGCCATTAATCAAAAGTTCAATTTCATCTCTAACAGCATCTGCCTTAAATAAGAACTTCCTGATAATATCGTTACTGCTCGTGTTTACCCAGTAGTTCTGTGGTTCGGATACACTCCCATCACGCAAATCCCCACAATAATTAACGACATCCCATGGACAATAGATACCTTGATTACCAAACAGATAACCATCATACCATTCTTTCACATCATCATACTTGTCTGATAGATTATAATATTTGAGCATCTGTCTGACTTCCGTATCTGTAAAACCAAAATATTCCTTGTATCGCATATCTTTTATGGTATATACTTTAAAATTATTCAATCCGGTAAAAATACTTTCCTTTGATATCCTGAAACACCCTGTCAGAACCGCAAATTTCAAACTGTCATTTGTTTTAAGACACCTGCCAAATAAAGTTCTAATTAGATTTACCATATCATCGTAGTAATCTGACTGGTATGCCTTATCAAGCGGTACATCATATTCATCGATTAATACAATTGTATTCTGATCAAAATGCTTTTGCAGAAAACGCGACAAAGTCAGGAGACTTTTTGATAAAACTTCATCTGACATTGCGTATTCACCATGATCATCCAGCTCGATAAGTTTTTTATACTGCAGACGCTCTGTTTCAGTAAGCCTGTCACTCTCTGCCAGAAATGGGAATTTAACCGCCTCATCACCAAGGACAGAGCGCGGGATTCTTTTCGCCGTATCAAAATTTTCACCGTCTACTTCCTTTAGACTGACTGAAATTACCGGAAATTTTCCCATGTATTCTTCACACAGCTCCTTTTCCTTTGAAATCTCAAGCCCATCAAAAAGCGTACTGTCACTACCTATTTCAAAAAAAATATCTCAGCATATTCATGTTTAGTGTCTTTCCAAATCGTCTTGGACGCGTAAACAGATTTACATATGCCATGTTTTGCAACAGATCCCTAATAAACCCTGTCTTGTCAACATAATAGTACCCTTCAGTGCGTATTCTTTTAAAATTTTCAATCCCCATTGGAAGTCTTGTCTGCATTATTATAACACATCCTTTTCGACAAAAACTATCAAAATTAACTACTTACACCAACTGCATAACCTCAATTTCGAGTTCCTTTAGTTCATCCATTGATAATGCTGGAATATAATCTCCTATTTCTTCCAGTGACAGCTTTCCCGTTTTTATCATTCGTTTCGCTGTTTCTCTTGCTTCACTATTTTTAATATCTTCTGCAAATGCTTCCAAAATATAATCATCATCAAATAGTGTCATCATAATGTCTACAACCTCCTGTTCCTTACTTTCGAGATATTCTTTTAATACATTTCTGTCTTTACAGATGCGAATTGTTTCCGTTACAGCTTTCTTTGTCTGCCCGTATTTCTTTCTCTGCTCATTATACACCTTACAGAAAATAATATACTGACCAATAATATTGTTCTCGTCCTCTTGATATAGTACCTTGACTTCTACATCTACTGCTAACTTCTCTCCATTAAAGAAATCTTTTGAAAGCGATATGGTATCAGGTGGGTTTTCTGGTCTTTCTCCAGTGAATATCATATATAGTTCTGGTTTTGGCATATTCACTTTCTTGGAACTATAAAGGTTTTGTTTTGTACGTTTGAAAAAATCGTGGTAGGTCTGTATCAGATACATCAATGCACATATTATAATATTTAATGTCCATGTTGACTGACTCTCAACTAGTATGACAAGTTTGCTTCCGACTGAAAACCCAAGGTCATTATAGTCTGCATCTACTAGTACATGCTTAATTGTAACATCTTTTATATCATCTTCTGTCACATCCCTGTCTTCCGGATGAAGCGACTTATACAATCATAGTAAATATTTTTTATCTTGAAACAAATTTGTGAATACACTGTCTTTTATTTTTCGTTTTGGCGTGTTTTGTGCCATTTTGTCACCTCATTATTACAATTTCAGATACATAATACAAAGTATCTCTGTCATATTGATTATACAGAAAAATGTTCGTGTTTACAATAAAATTCACATTAAATTTCTTCCGATTCAATCTCAAAAGGCAATACTATGCAAAAGTTGTAACAACGTGTCATGTTTTGCACCATTATATTCTGTGTGTAAAATATGCACTGTTCTTGAAACAATATCTTCTTTTAATATACCACTGTTCACTAAAACTTTATAATCCTTACGTCTTCCTGCCAGAAGCTTAGAAAGTATTAGATCTTCTTTTGAAACTAAATAAACATCTATATATTCCAATTCTTTCATATACTGGACTGCTCTATCCTTATACCCATCTCCCAGCGACACCACTTCACTAGCACTGTCACTTATAAAGTCAGATACTAGTTCTCTAATATCTTCAGTTAATCTATTTGCTATATCAATATCATATGTACTACTATTTTTCAAGCCATATAATACAAAAGCTGCTCCACCTAGAATATAAAATTTCGGTTTCTGCTTAATACCACGTCTTCTTATAATTTCATTTACCACTACAAGTGTGTTCTCTAATTCTGCTTTAATGTCATCATTAAAATTATATAATTCAAAATCAGTTGCATAATCATGACTTACTCTAAACACCATCTTCCATCCTCCACTATTTGTTCTTTCTCTTTCATCTGCATTTTCTCAATAGTCAACTTAAATGCCTCTTTACTTTCATACCTAAAAAGATTCACATATGACCCAAGCTTCTCACCAGTAACATAACTAATGCCATTACACTCTAGCACAACATCCCTGATTTGTGTTCTTGCTACCAGTCTTTTATTTTCTGGTGCATCAATATAACCAACAACATTGTAACGTCCTTCTCGGCAATTAACGTATAAGTTAAGCACTCTTACATTTAATGCTTCACATATATCCTTCACTGCATATACAATTGTATTTAACTTACTTCTCATCCAAATCCTCCAATAATGCATGCCCACACGTAGGGCATTTACCATTTTTTATTTCTACTAAATGCTCTATGATATGTCCTATGTTCCATATTTCTGTGAGTGTAGGTATAATACTTAAAAATATCTGCCTTTTCAATCTCAATGGCTTTACACCTATTGTCTTTACAATTGGAACCATTACCAGCTTCTTTATATCTAACATTCTAACCTCGTATGTCTTTACAACTGGCGGTATACTAATTGATTGTAAACATATGGGCTGTAAATGTTTTAGCAGATTGTAATACTCTAATAACTTCTTGTGATACTCGTCGTATTTCATATAATTAAACAACAGCATCGCATCTTTTGTTCTTTGTAAGTTATCAATATCTCTATTGAGTGCTTTAATCTGTTCTCTTGCCTTTGGATGCGTAAAGTTCTTAAAATTATTTAGAAAGGTTTTGGCAACATTATCTTCCGTAATAGACTCCACAATTTCGCTGTTTGTTGTTTTTGATGTGTTTACAAATGGCATAAGCCCAAACGTTTCATATAGTTGTAAGCACACCGAATTTTTACTATAACAGCGAAATCCAAACTCATGTATTAGCTCTGTAATTCCTCCATCTCTAAATGTCCGGATAATCTTCTCTCCATTTTCACGCATTAGGCAGACTGCACATTTCCCACGTTCCCTATCAAGAATGGTATGCAATACCTTACTATTATACATCATTGTAATACTTCCGCTGCTGCATGTATCTCTTATTAATGCGTTTCTTTCTTCTTCATCCAAGATTTTCAATCCAACAACAGCACCAATTGCTTTAACAATAATGGATTTACCATTAGAATTATCACCTACAATCTGTACAAGCCCTTTTTGTGGCAGGCTATACACTGCATTCTCAATAGACTGTATGTTTTTTAAAATTATCTCCATATTCACCACCACAAAACAAACAGGTGGTTATCTAAAATAGACAACCACCCGCACTTATAAACTATGTATTAAATCGCGTCAATATCCGCGCTTGCAAGCTTATCTATCGCTTCTGTCACATCAGCAAGTTCTGTTAAAGATTTTGCCTCTGCTACTTTAGTGAAATCCTCACTAGATGTACCTTCCGGTAATTCTACCGTATTATCTTCTGTTGTATCTTGCTTTACAAGAGCTAAAAGCTTTTCCTGTACACTCTTTACTCCTGCTACAATGCCTGTGTCGATAAAATCATTAACTGCTTTCTTCGTATCTTCATCATTGACATCAATAGAAGAAAGTATCAATTTTTCTTTTGATACATAGCTCTTAATCCTTGCAACAATTTCATCGGCTGACGGCGATAATGAGATCGCAGCATTTCTGCTTGCCATCGTTTCAACGTTCTTTGCAATATTATCAAGCGCACTTTTATTCACAGCCCATGAATCTGGAGCAATTGCTGACAAACGCATCTCTGCAGAAAGACCTTGAAATGTTGCATCCTGTCCTGCCTGCTGCTTTGTTGTAGCATTTCGCCCGTAATCGTAAGACACCTCAAGGTAATCGGAATTACTATCTACAAATCCCGGCTCTGCCATAATTGATAAAAGCTGATTTGTTTTTCTTGTACTAAGTTCGAGTGTTGCTAAGAATTTCTTTTCCCACTGTGGTCTTGGTTTAGAATCACTTGTCATTGGAACTACCAAAACCTCTGTAAACGTCTTAAGAGAAACATTACGAATAAATGGCACCTTTGTCGGACTAATTGGTTTCGGCTTCGCCTCCATATCCCCGAAATACTCAAGATTAATAGTTTTTATTTTTTCATTTAAAGACGCTGTATCAATTTCTGTACCAAGTTTTGCTGCCTCACGTTCTGCATTAAACTTCGCATCATCAACTTCCGTGATTGCAGCTGCCTTATGTAAAACTCTTGCTATTCGCACATATGGCAGAATACCTGAGTCATCAATAATTTTACCGGCATCACTCACATGATACTTTGGTAGTACAAAAAAGCTTGTTCTGATTTTTTCAAAATCACAAGGACAGCCCGGTACTGACACAACACGGATATCTACCATATCCTGTACATTTGTTAATGGGAAAAAGATACGATATACTGTACCCATTACCAACTGTGATGATAATGCCCTCAAACTTCCCTGCTTTTCTTTTAATGACTGTGACGCGCGTAAACTACTTCCTAAAAATTCCATTCTTTTTTCTCCTTTTCTTTGTTTTTTGTTTTTGTTTGGTTATTTTTGGTTGTTTGGTTGTTTTGTTTTTTAATTGAATAACTGTATTCATTTATATATGAAAAAAGAGTTAGAAAATTTTCAGAAATCATCTAACTCTTTACACATATCTTACTTTTTGCGGCGTTTATTAACATACTGCTAAACATTTCTTTTATTTCTATATCTTGTATTTCCCCTTTAAAAATATTCAAAAGTTTTCTCCCTTGTTCTCTATTCATTATTAAATAATAACCTGAATTATTTGCAATAATTTGTACAGCAAACCACGTAACAAGTATATTATAATTAGTAAATAATTCAAACCTTAATATGCCTAAGAAAATTTCAGTTACCACTTCTAGCATATCTGTATCTGAACAAACTATTTCTATATAATCTTTAAACACTTGTCCATCCTGCATTACCCAAGATGTTTAATTTACTTGTACGTTTATCATACTATGTAATTTTGCTAGGGTATTTATATTAACTCTATCTGGCATCTCTGAAAGAAACGATTTATATGTTTCATCCAATCCTATAATCAACTTACTTTCATTAATTGTTAATTCTACTGGATTTCCTTCAGTAAAATACCTTATATCTTCTTTAACTTCCGACACAAACAATTCTCTGTCATACTTATAATCTTCTCCATCAATGAATCACGATTATTTTTCCTCTGTTATAATCAGGAAGTCCAGTTTCCTCTTCTATTGTCCTGTCAACAAGAATTTCAACCACATTCCATTTATGGATGCTCTGAACCTGAACATGGAAGCCGTCACACTGATTCAAATTATCGTGTGTTTCCATATAAGAAAGTAAATCTTTCAACTTTCCATCATAAACAATCCTACCGTTTCCAGTGTTCCAATACTCTTTTAATTTAATATTTCTTTCTCCGCTTGCTTCGTTCACATACATCAATTTTAAAATTTCTCTCAAATTCATTTTGTTTTCCTCCAATTCTTTCTATGAAATACGAGTTTCAATTATCGTTTTTATATTCCTCAATATTTTCATACAACTTAAGTGGCAAGATATACCCATCACTTCCCCAAAATCCAAATCCTTTTGCTGCTTCTTTAGCATCTTCTTCTTTTAAGAAAGCACCTTTGATTTTTCCCAGAATCTCCCTTTTCTGTAGCATAGACTACATCATATACTTCTTTCATATCCTTTTACCTCCATTTCTACTGCTTGGTTTCACGATATCTACCAAAATCTACCCAATGGTATTCATTGTCGCTGCATATAACCTTTATTTCTTCTTTTCCGTTTTTAATTCTTATTCCATGTATATCACTTGGGAATCTAATCGTCTTCGGTGGATTATAAATTATTTGCATTATTTCCTCTCTTTCTCCGATAAAATCATCATTTCAAAACTACACTATAAATTAATTCTCTGTTTTTATTCAGTTTTATTAATAGTTTTAATCCTTTCATCATTTTGTACTGTTATTGGATTAACATATATTTTATTTCGTTTTCTACCTATGGATTTTCCTTGTTTTTCTAACAACATTAATACTTTTTCAAAAATTTCCACATCAATAATGGATTCATAGTTTCCCTTATATACTTCTCCAAGGAATGTGTTAAATCCACAATATTGTGTTCGCGTAAGAATCTTTTGTACAGACCATGCAGCAGGTTTCTTTCCTCTTTTACCTTTAAATCCACGTTTATTTGCTTCGTAAGCAACCTCTGATAAATTTTCCGCAAAAGATATTCATTAAAACAAAAGCGCACGTACTCTGCTTCATTCTCATTAATTTTGAATGAATCTTTTCCATCTAAATCATACCCCAAAATCTCTGAACACGTCCGTTTCCTTTGGGATGCTCTTTCGGACAATGCTGCACTTACACGTTCACTTGTTAGTTCTCTTTCCAGTTGAGAAAATACTCCAACAATCCCAATCATTGCCCGTCCCATTGATGTGGATGTATCAAAGGATTCTGTGTAAGATATCATGTCGATACCCCACTTTTGAAAATTTTCCATTGTATTATATAAATCTGATACACTTCTTGTGAACCTACTTAACGCCCAGAATAGAACAATATTAAATTTCTTTTCTTTCGCGTCTTTTAAAAGTCTATTCATGTCAAGACGATGTTTTATATCTTTTCCAGAAATACCCTTATCAGCATATAAATCAAAAACTTCATAGCTTCGCTCCCCACACCATTTTCTAAGCGTTTTTTCCTGTGCTTCCAGAGAGTATCTTAACGATTATATCACAGTCTGTAACATTCAGTAATTCAGATATTACTGTTGGATTATTCTCACACATAAAAGCAATACCAAGATTGCGTACTAATTCAATCTTGTTCTGAGTGAAAAATATACCATCATAGATTATATTATTCTTTTCAAGCCAATTTACTGTCATAACACGTGTATCCGAATCACTTGTGCCATCTTCTTTAAACCCACGTGATGTAACAATATAAATACTATTACCTGCTCCTTTTGCCTTTTTAATCCAGTTAACAACACCTGAATACACATTTACAGCATTATAATAAGCAGTATCAAAGAGAGCCGAAAACACTTCAAAACATTCTGGTGTTACATCGAATCCTTTTTGATTAATAAGAAAATTCTTCATATCCATATTTACACCAAAATAGCTCTCTCCAAGCTCTTGATAGTATCCTATTTTATTTGCAATCACATCATCAATCTCAATTCCTATATTCACGAATAATCATCTCCTACTATACTATTAATCTCTTTGTAATACATATCTACAACATCTTTCACTTTTGCACACAATTCATCTGTACACCTTCCCGTTTCAGGATCTATCAGTGAACCGCAAATCTCACATGTTCTTGAATCTATTACTGTTGATTCTATTTTAGATGACTTATATTCCGGAATTTCTGGAATATCACTCAATTTTTGCATACGTTGTACAACCTTCTGCCCAAAGCCTTTAATAAATTCCTTAAAGGATTTTTTAGGAGGTTCTTTTTCAATGGCAAGCAGTAAAATAATAGTGTTAATCACACTCTGCTTTATATCTAATATATAATCAGGATGTACCCTGCTTTCTGGTTTTTCAAATCTTACACTCAACAGAATATCTTCACCTGTAACGTACAAGGTATCATCATTCTCACAATCAATAAAAGAATCTAACTGTTTTTTCACAGTTTTCTGACTATCTTGCTGTGATATTCTTAATAATTTTTTTCCTTCTGATACGCTATGATCTTTCTCCTCTTTCAACTCACATTTTATCAATTCATTTGTTATCATCATATCTATCACCTCAACTGAATTGTCTTAAAATTACCAAAAGGACATAATGCAACTTGTTTCAAATCATATATAAAAGAATCTTCATATTCATGATTATTCAACAATCTTGTATCGTCAACATCCTTCGCAAGCTTGGACTGTATAACGATCGCACGTTTTATATGTCTTTTCACAAATGTGACAATATGTTCTCCAGCAGGAAATGTTTTATTGATATCTTCTAACGTTTTACCAATTATATCATTATCTGGGATAAAAATAATCCTGCCTTCAAACCGCTTAAGAATTTCCAATACATATTTCGTGATGGAAGATCCTAATAATGCTATTGCATTTAATCCTAAACTCCTTAAATATAAGCAACAGACAATACCCTCTACAACATATAAGTATTTGGTATCTCTATAATAATTCTCCAATTTTTCCATTCCATAAAAAGTTGTATCTTTCGCTTTATATCCATTATTTTTTGAATCTAAATACTTTGGTTTTTCAAATTTATCCCAGCCACAAAAACCCATAACCTGTCCTTTTATATCTTTAACAGGATAGACAAGCCTTCCAGCATAAACAAGTCTATTTCCTCGGACAAATCCTAAAGATTCATGTCGCAACTTTTCTGGAATATCAACCGCTATTTCATCACTTTTAACGAAAAAAATATCATGCTCCAAGGCACATTGTAGTGGTAATTGTCTTTCTTTAACAAAAACAACATCTATAGCTTCTTTCCAATAATCTCTGTTTTTATATAACTGTACAATGCTGCCTAAATCTGCTCTTGCTTCCTCTATAGAGTGCTCATATTCTGCCAGCATCTGTAATTCACGTAATGTTAGATCCACACACATCTGCCTTTCTTGTATACAAATTACTATACATTTGTAGGAAGTCATTGCTTTCACAAGAACTTCCTACTCATTTTTCAACTCAATTTTTATAATTCAATTTCTCTCGTATCCCCTACAATTTTGATAGTCCCTGTAACCCAGTCTGTAAATTTTACCGGCAGACTATTCCACTTTACGCTATCCGGCGTCATTGTCGGAATATTAATTTTCTTGATTTTACTTGGGCTGATTATGCTCATCAACAGTTCTTTTCTTCTTTTTACCATCATCTCATTGACAACTTCTGAATCCTCACCTGCTGCCTTCAACTCTTTTGCTACCTTATACACCTCTGCTATCGTTTTTGCACGTTTAAATGCTCTCATTCCCGCCAAAATGACGCCCCCTCTCTTGCATCAATAAACTCTAAAAATGTCCTATAACTCGACTCTTCATTCAAATCAATGACTCCCATAATAAACAACTCAACTAAACTAAACATATCTGGTATTACAATCTTCCAAAAAAGTACTTGGTTATCTTCATATAACTTTGCTATAAATGCCTCTCTTGCATTGAGAGTTCTTATCTTTCCAAATGTATCATACATATAATCTTGAAATTTTAAAAATAACTCAACTAAACCGCTCTTGTAAGCTGTTGAATCAAATTTAAATCTTTTTTGTACATGTATTTCATGTATATTTGGATAAAGTATATTCATTAATGTATGCCAAAAATCTATATAACTCTTATTTTTTGTGATCAGATACATATCGAACATCCATGCTGTCAATTGAACCATTTCAACACATAACCTATTCCCTTTAAATCCCTCTGTATTACTACACTCAAAAACTATCCGGCTGCAGCCTTCATTATACTTACTCTTCCACTGCGAAATAATCACACTGGGTTCATGAGCAGCTATATTACGCAATCCTTTAAAACAGTTCTTATACTTTGTTGTACCTGAAACATTGTCTTCTTCCTGCATTCCTGTAATAATACTTGGCAGCAGGTCTAAATCCATATCACACGTAAACCTTGATATTAACTGTTTTGTTTCCTGTGTCATAAATAATTTACCCTCCCTAAATTTTCAAATTGTATCTTTCTATTCCTCTTATAACCAATAAGTAAGTCATATATGCATCGTAGAGGGCACTATGTGCTCTTGCACGCTCGCTGGAAATTTGTTTATTGTAACCTTCAGTAATACTATTCTCTGTTTCTCCAACCATTTTAATCAGTTCTTCCAAAGTTCCCTTCTTTCTACCTGCTGAAACACCATAAGTATCACTGTACCATTTCCTAAATTTATCTGTGTAGTATTCCTGCAAATCTAAAGTCCCCATAAGAGCTATATCTTGTAACATATTAATATTCCTGTGCAAAAACCGCCTTATGACAGGAATATCAAAATTGTTACTGTTTTTTCCTATCAGCACGCTGCCTTGCACTAATGTGTAAAGCCTTATAAGATTCCCATTGAACGTTGCTTCATCAGGACACATCTGTTTTAAATACTCAGGCGTAAGACCATGAATATCTGTACGTCCTACATCCCATCCCTCTTTCCAGAAGTGAAATACGCCGCTCCTAATTATCTTTGCGTCATTTGTAATCTGGATATAACCTACTTCCAAAATATCACAGGTAGCAGCCAATCCATTTGTTTCTATATCTAATATAGTATATATCCACATAATTACTCCTTACTATAAAATTCTACAAGGCATAACAATACGGCTGCTTACACAATTATCTTTAAGAGTCTGTTCAATAGATTTTAAATCCAGTCTATAAGCACCCGGTATATTACAACTATTTATTACTGTTTCCAGTCTATCAAGTATAGTTGCCTTTATGTATTGTTTCTGCCATGTTGACCGTCTGTCAATAAGTTCACATTTATCAACAAACACTACAATAGGTATAATGTACTCCGTAGCTCCATCAGGCAAACTCTTAAATAAAAATGAGTATAAATGTCGACAATGCATTTCATTTTGATGCACTGGTGATTTATCTGTTACACTGCACCCATCTATACTGTCGTCTGTCAAAACTATCTTTTTTGCTTTGTAAGCTTTTACCTCAATTGGAAATACCCGATAAGGTGTCACTAATAATACATCAATCTCCGTGACTGTTCCTAAGTTTTCAATATACAACTTAGTCCCAGATCTCTTAATATTACCTTCTCGTGCCGGATCAACGGGATATTCATAAGAATGATAAAGAACACCTCCACCTGTCTGGTACAACTTTTCACAAATCTTAAAAACTGCCTGCTCTCCATAGGAACCTTTATTTGTAGGTGTTTGTTCTTTCATCTGTTTTAATATATTATTTATTTCTGCTGTATCTTTCAAACTAATCAACCTCAATTCACGCAATTTTTAACTGTTATTGAAACTGCACCCAGTCGCCTGTTTATATCGTCCTGTACCCCTCTTATCGCATAATTCTTACCTGTATATTTCGTTAATGCAAGAAATATACTGATATCCGGAACCAAGATGTCTACATCTACAAAGTCACCAAGCAATTTTAAAATTCTTCGGATTGCAATAGTGTGATGTATTATATTTGCATTATTCAGTTTTACATTGATTACTTTTATTTTTAATAACTCTGGTCTTGATTCAATAAGTACCCCATCTGACTGCGGCACTTTTATATACCCAACTTTATCGGTATATACATTATAGTAAATATTATCTTCTGCTATAAAATACTCAATACGAACATAACCAGAATTTGCAGCTTCTCCATAATGCTTATGTGCTGTATCCATAAAATCTCTGGAATTCTCACGCAGCCATTTTACGGCATCTTCATGAGTAGCACATTTTTTAAATTTTGGATAAGGATATACTGCAATTATATAATCCAACATACGCTGTGTCTTGCATACTGTTGCAATTCCATTCGCTACTACAGCAAACAATTCCTAAACTCCTGCCAAAGCCAAAGCACATTTTGCAAGTCTGTCTGCAACATAATTACCATTAATAGTATTTTTATGTGCTTTTATCTTCTGAAAGTCAACATTACATTTTTCTTTTAACTCCTCCAACTGCTCAATTGCCAATGCAATAGATGGATTTTTGATATTATTTCTGCTTTCTTCTTTATTCTTCACATCAGCCTTGTTTTCCGATATATTATTCTCTGTATCTCTTACCCTGTTTATGATATCAATAGCAGCCTTTGAATCAGATATTATAATTACTGTATCTTCTTTCGATAAACATGGTTTATTATTCAACAGCCACTCACATGCCAAACCAATTGCCAAGCATTCAGCAACAACAGCGTTTCTACCATGAAGTGCAAATGTTTTCATCGTTATATAATCCTTACCCGTTCTGATATAAAATGATGATGCTATGTCAGCGCTGCCAACTCTGTGTGCTCCATCTGTATATGCAAAAAACTTCATACCAAAATCCTCCTCTTTCTCTAAGCAATAAAACGCTTTACATTACTTTCATGAATACCTTCCACTGGTTCGCAGTAAACAGGCAGCCAGTCGTCTACCTGATATGCTGTTATCTCTCGTAGTTCATTAATAACATTATCATAGTCATCTTCATGTATCATAAATTTACCAGCATCATGCACATACTGTAATATACAAGAAGAAGGTGCTTTCCTTAATAGCAGATTATTAGCTTTTACAACGGAATACCGCATAAGATCCGCTGCTGTTCCTTGTATAGGGTTATTTATTGCACATCTCACTAAATGTGCGATATATGCATTACTCGTTTTGTCCTCATAATTGAGTTCAGACGGTCCTTTTGTGATATCAATTGGCGTTCCAAAAGCTGTATTAAATATTCTCTGCCCTCTATTTATCCTTTCTTCTATATCTCCTTGTAATGCTATCCTGTTTGGATGCCCGCCGATATAACGTATAAATGCATCCTTATCTAAATCATTTTCATTATTTTCTGTCGAACCATACATTACAGCATTACCAAACGTTTTAAACTTTTTTCTTCTTTCTTTCTGTTCATCTGTAAGTTCAACTGGAGTTATAACGGTATTTGAATTTGCACGTTCTGCATCACTAAGATACTTGCAATAATGCAAATAACCAAAATATGCATCATCATAAGCCATTGTACACCTTTTTAATATCGGATCTCTAATAATAAATGATTGTATTATCCTCGGTTCAATTTGCCCTGAATCTGCTTCAAAATAAATCCACCCTTTGGGCACCGTAAATATATCACCAAGCTCCTTTGATATATTCATAACAGCCGGCGTTCTTGCTCCAACTCTGTTTGTATTCTGTGCCGCCCATGTTGGTTTAAGAATTAACATTCTATGGTTATCCCATGTAAGGACGCCACACGGACGATACTCCTGAATTATTTTCTTAAATGGTGAAACTTTTGTAAGTGATGATTTTGCTTCCGAATACATACCCATCAGTGTACAAATTTCTTTACTATGCCTTTTAGTTGCAATTGCTGCATTTAACGACTCAGCAGAAAGGGAATAATTTCCTTTTGCTGTTGCTAATAATCCGCCAGTTGCGTTTGCTGATTTTAAAAATGCAAGGAAATGTGAATCCTTGTAGTCGCAAGCGCTTACATTACAATTTGTATACTTGATAATTCTTTTTAACAGCGTGTCTGCTTTTATTGTATAAAGCGCTTGATATTCCAAAATTCTGTCGTAATCTACAGGAATACCAATTTTTTCTGTATTCTCCGTAAGAATACTTAATACTCTTTCCACACTTGGAATACTTGTTTCCTTCGTTGATAATTCAAACATTAAACTCTTACCTCCAATACATAATCTTCTGTGGCTGTCTTTATAAGATACTCTCTTGCGCCCAGCCTGTAAAATACACCCTTATCTACAAAAGCATCTGCGTCTTCTTTGGAGATCATGGAAAGATCTCTTTCAACTTCTCCTTTCTGCGTAACACACTTAAAACGCGTACCTACAATAAAGCAAATACCATACTGCTTAAACTCACCTCTACGTAACTCATTCCAATTTAATGTCTTCGTAAAATCCATCAGATCATAATGAAATACTGATAAACGATTTCCTTTATTTTCGATCATGTTAGTATTTGCATTTTCTGTGCCTATCAATTCCGGCGTATTCTGTGTAAGCCAAAGATTCTTTTGTTTTACTTCAACAAGACTCTCATATTCATCGTCTTCGATAGGGTTTGGGTTAAACAATGCCGCAAAATTCTTAAATCCAACATCTGTTTTCAGCCGCATACGTTTTAAGTACTTGCCATCAGCAGAAGCTTCCTTGTTATGAAAGGCGAATCTGTTATAGTAGTCTTCAAGCGTTTCAATTAACACACTGTTTTCAATACACGTATCTACGTTTGCAGAATTACCTTTCAAGATGTCAAGCACTTCATCACAATTGTCACCGGATTCCAACAGACCAGAAGTTGAAAACGTTTCACAAAATTCTGCAACTTTTGCTTTTTCTTTTTTCACTCTTTCAACAAATGCAGGAGAGAGGCTTTGCAAAGTATCATTAAGGATATAATTCAGTGCAAAATTATAAACAGGAATTTTAAAGTTTCCTTTTGGCTTAACCATCCAAGGATTGATTTCTGCATTAATGCAATACATACGCCACTTACCACATACAAATTCCTCATAGCACCAATCATATAACGTGCAATACAAATTGCGCTTATAATTCATAGGATTTGCAGAGAACTGATAATCTCCTAATTTAATTTTTATCACAATAGTTATTACATCATTACCTATAGGAACATCCATTTCAATTGCAACTTCTCCATCTTTTTCACCTGCTACATTTACTTTCTTAAATAAGATAGCATACATAAGATTAAGTGCTATTGAAGGCGCTTCAATAATCAAAAATCGCCGAATAGTGTAATCAATGTTTTCTCTATTATTAATAGCGCTTTCGACGTCTTCCGTAATCCTCATATGCGTTATTGCAGCTGGTGAGTTTTTCTTGGTCTTATCTAAACTTATGCACTGAAATACGTAGTGTCTTTGCTGATCTACCGGAATATTTGCAGATTCTCTAAAAACTCTTGTAATATATACAACAAAATTACTTTCCAATGCCCGTTTTCTGTTCAGAGTTGCTCGATCTTTTAAATATCCAAAATAAGCAGCATCACGCATTGGTATAACTTCCTGAAAGTTAATATAATTTGTTTCTTCAATATTTATAAGTAATTGCGCTGCTTTTTGTGGTGTAAGATAGCTGTCTCCCTGATCCTCAATAATTTTCTGCAGCAATGTCTGAGTCAACTGTGTTAATACTGAAAGATTATCACCACAATCTCTTATTTTCCCATTTCCAAAATTATCAATTGTAAGATCCTCATATAATGCATCTCTTACAAACTCTAAGTTTTCTACTGGACGTATCATAATATCTTTTCTTACTGCGTCTGCCTCTTTACCAAAATCATTTTTACCTACGATAAGATATGTTCCATCTGCAATCATCTCTTCTCGAGTATTACACATAATATCCGTAAGTTCTTCTATCGTTTCATATTCGATATCCTTTGGATTGTATCTTTTAATAATATCTTCATCTAAGCCATTAAGATACATAAGCCCTGCATCGGTGTAATCAATATCACTTCCTATCATTTCATTTAATTCTTTTTCATTTGTTACCTGTGTGCCCAAGTAACTAATAGCGCTTACAGGTGACACACCTTCTTTCATACACATTTCGAACGAATTATTCACTGGTGCTTTTATAGTACGTTTACGAATATACTCTCGCATTTTTGAATAAATAAGCTCTGTTATGTCAAATTTATCTACGTTAATAGCATTTTCAACACTAATTAATCTTCCATCTATGCTTTTTATTCCAATAAAATCCTGTATCAGTATATTGCTTCTAGGGTCGCTAATAACCATATTGTTGCTATCAATTCTTGCAGTATACCTGACTCCTGTAGTATCAATCATTGTCATATAAAAGCGTGTTTTCTCATCTACAATAAAACAGCGTATAACTTTATATTCTGTATTCCACCTTCCCTTAGAATTCAAAGCATTAAAATACTCATTTTCTTTTACAGGCGCCACAGATAAAGCTTCAAAATCTTCAAAATCTGATAGATCTACAACACCTCCTGAGTAATGTATTTTCCCCTGCTTATCTAATAAACACAACTCAACCCGTTTCTTTTTATCTTTGTTAATATTCTCTCCATACTCATATGTATCCAATATAGAACTGCAGACATTATACCTTGTATGTTTTTTAACTATCGGCGTTTTAATACCACAAAATCCCCATGCTGTATATGCTTCCACAAAATCGTCTTTATTATATTTTTCCTTCAGAACACCCTCGCTCTGCAAAAATTTTACAAGCTTTTGATAAGCTCCATAAGATGAAAGCTTTCTACGTTCTTCGATAATATCCATATATACTCGATTTATGCTATTACTTACGATTTCTTCAAGTGTAAATAAAGCTTCTTTTGCAACAAAGGAATTAAGCGGACGTACATCCTCCAGCGGCATTCTAAGCCTCTTACATCTAATATACATATTAAGATATTCAATCAACTCTTCACGCGTCTTAATCTCAACTTTAGGTTCCTTTAGCTGAATCTCTTGCGTTTCAAAGTCCCTCGAAAAATATACAGAAGCCTCTTCTTCTGATAAACTGTTATCTTCCCAAGCTACTGCCAAAGTCATCGTAATTTTATCTGCTGTATATATACTTTCAGCCATATTTTTTATATTTATTCCTTCTGGCGTTATAATGTTCCCGTGATAATCTAAATATTTATAACCTGCCGCAATAAGACCTTGCATTGCATCTTTCTCATAAAGACCACGTTCTGTTAGAATTGATGTACAACATCTGTCTATAGCGTCTGAACTCATTAAAAAGTATTCTTTGCCTTCTTCGACAAACTTTAATTCAATCTTCATCTAATTACTCCTCTACTACTAAATCCTAAAATAATCAAAATCACTCAACAAAATATATCAGCTTATACTTTAACACTGACACCTGATATATCAGCGTAAAATCATTTAGCTATACCAAGTGCCGCCTTAAGGTTTATCCATGTCAGGAATTAACATAGAAGGGTAACTATGCAATTACCCTTCCATTGTGCTAATGTTCCAGTAGTTCTTTATGAACCTTTTTGGCTAAGTTTTACTGTAAGCGCTGCTAGATCGCCTCTTGCTTCTTCCATAGTCTTTGTCTTAGACTTTGCCACAACATTATGCTTCTCTGCAATTTCATTTGCTTTCACAGCAAAAGTTTCAAACTTTGTAGAAACTAACCTGATAATACTTTTTACATCATTTACATGCTGCTTAATAGGTATTGCATCTTTGCCCGCGATTAGTTCATCGTTATCCACTTCAAAATCCTTGGAAATAACTGCAATACGATCTGCTGACTCTGTAAACGAATCAGCAAAAGTTCTGCTGACTTCAGCAAGAACACCGATCATATTTCTGTCAATTGATACTGCATTATTACTCTTATTTGCCATATCCTCACCCCCCGTTAAATAGTGATATTTTCATTCTCGACTTCGTGCACTTCTTCTACATGCTTCTCAAAAATCTTCTTTGCCTCTTGCACTTTCTCTGCTGCTTCAGCCATTTCTTGCTGCATACTAGCTAACAGTGCTGTTACATTACCCAGATTGTTTCCTACAAAGGGTATCATAGTTTCTACCGCATCGCCAAATTTGATAATGTCTGACTGTACTTCATTCACAAGATCAACAAGCTGATTAAGTTCAGAAACTGCGGTGTCTTCATCTTTAATGATGATTCCATTTCGTTCCATAATGTTTTACCTCCATTAAATTAATTTTTTTGCGTAAGTTACCTTTTAACTTACATTTATATATGTACTAAAGATGTAAAAATTTTTATATCTTTAGACATTTATTACAGATAATTACACTTACTAAAACATTCCTAGTTATAGTACAAATCCTCAAAAGTTGCCTCGGAACGCAAACCATTTTCATCTTCCTTATATATCGTAACTATTGTATCTTCGCTTGCGATACCTATGACCCAATTCCCGTAGCACGTGGAAAATTTACCGCCGGTTCCCATTTTTACAGAATGCTTCATAGGCTCTGATTTCCCTTCATGGCACCACCAGCATTTTATATTATCCCAGCGTATAACATAATTACCAACCGTATATGCCTCTATGTAAATCTGTCCTTGAATACTTAGGCTGTTATTTGTGTTAATAAAACGCAGATTTGTTGGTGCTACTATTTCATCTCCGTCTGCGTAAGGTTCCATCATATGCACTGCAAGGGAATCTCTATCTGGTTCTTCTGTCTTAAGTCCCTCCTCACTGACACTTCTTAACCACGTGTATCTGTTACACATAATTCCATATGTCGGTTTACGCATTTCTGATCTGCATTCTGCGTCGCCAAGTTTAGTACCAACGCTCATTTTATCTCTTAACTTCTTAGGATCTACACTATCAGCTGCATTTCCAACATAAAAACTCGTTGGACTGAATTCTTTATACTCTGCCGGTTTGTATGTAATATAAGTAAGCACAACTAATGCTGCAAAACCAAGAACTGCAATCGCAAAAACAATTTTATTATTTGGAATGTTATTATCATCCCTATGATTCACTTACTATCCTCCTCCTATAACACTAACTCTGTAGCTTTTATTTCCCTTTCCAGTTTTGACTGATATATCTTTGCTCTTGTAATAATACCTCCCCTGTTAATGAACAGATAACCATTCTTCATTGATTCAAAATTCTTACAGCCTTGCTTTGTGTCAAGAATTTTATAAGAAGCACTCTCATCTACTTTTCCACAAATTCTGTATCTACATGCATTAACAATATTCGCTCCTATCTGACCAACACCACTGCATATAAAGATAAAATGCATATTATACTCACCACAAATTTGTAATAGTGTAGCAAAATCACCAACTAACGAAGTGTCTTTATCTATACCAAATCCAAGAGCCTTATCCCATCCTATAAGGAATATATACAATGGGACATCTTTTTTATTATTTTGAACTCTGCCGTCGTATATCGCCTTGTATACAGATATTATCAATATGCTGATATCTGTTTTCTCTGTAGACAAGGTTGCCTGTACTTCCGGC